>UMLF01064733.1_pt1 | contig 12387 bp, 8 predicted proteins | sample 1966501 | NCBI WGS metagenome assembly UMLF01 (sample SAMEA4836194, study PRJEB28245) | human gut metagenome | biome: gut microbiome; material: fecal sample | place: Denmark | collected 2008 | reverse complement strand
GGCATACGCACTCTCCTACTTTGATGCAAAGACAAAGACCTATGAAAAAGGGGAATTTCTCCACCACGTTTCCTTCCCTTTGGAACGCTTTGGTCTGGTTCTCTCCGGAACCGTTCAGGTCTATATGGACGACATGGACGGACACCACATCATCATGAACAGTGTGGGCGCAGGGGGGCTCTTTGGGGAGGCCTATTGCTTCTTGGGGACCGACGCTCCCATTTACATCTGCGCCGTCACGGAATCGGAAATCCTCTGGATGAGTCCCAACCGGATCAAAGCGCCGATGCCACCATTTCGTCCCTTGGACTGGGCCCTGTCCAACCGCTTCATTTCCGCCCTGGCCACCCGAACACTGCACATGAACCAGCGAATTCAGATTCTCTCCCGCAACACCCTGCGGATGAAGCTGACCACCTTTCTCTCCCAATACGCCGCTGCCCAGGGCGATTCCTTTACCGTTCCCTTTGACCGGGCCAGTATGGCCAATTTTTTAGGCGCTGACCGCAGTGCTCTGTCCAGAGAACTGTCCAATATGCGCCGGGAAGGGATCATCGATTACCACCATAATTGGTTCCGCATCTTAAAAAAGTAGCTCTCATTCCCCCTGACTGCAAATCTTGGAGAAATAGCGGTAATAGGGCATCAGCGCCTCATAAGCCTGCAGCAGTTCATCCACCAGCGCCCGGCTGTAGAGAAGATCATCAATCTCCCGGTCACAGGTAAGGTCCAGGCTTTTGCGATTGTACCACTGGTCCAAAGGGGGCTGTGCGGTGCCTTTGGGGCGCTTGTATTCCTCTGCTCCCATCCGGAACCGGGTTTGCCTCTGAAAGGCGTTTGCCAACGGCAGCATATCCTCGGGATGTTCGTCCATTGCCTTACGAAACTTTGCCATGAGAGCCGGCCGGGCCTCATAGATGCCAAGGCCATAGGCATAGCCGGCTGGGTAAATTTCAAACCAGAACACCGGCTGCTCCGCCCAGTTCTCCCCAGACATCCGCAGGGAAAACCACAGATGGCTTTTATAGGGCCCACGGCCATAGAGCCGGCGGGCATCCCGATAGATGCGGCTGACCCGCACCATCAAAGGCAGTTCCTCATGGGCCGCAGAAAACCGTGCATAGACCTCCTGGGCCAGCTGGCGCAGGGGGCTTTGTACGTAGTCCAGGTATTCCTGCTTATGCGCCTCAAACCAAGACCGCTCATTGTTAAAGCGTATCCCCCAGAGAAAGTCATTGGTCTGCTGAGAAAATCCCTGAAACATGTCTATCCCTCCTATTTGCTCAGACTGTAAAGAAATATTTCTTTTTCGTGGATAAAATCTCATAAAATGGCCATGTTACTCATGTCTCTTTGGCCTTTATTACGCTTTCAACCTTCCGTTGCCGCTTCTTTTGGGAACCGGTAAACAACGATTTAACCGTCCCTTCCCGCCCCCCTCTCCTCATATGCTCAGATTTTATATTGTAACATAACACGCGTTCATTTTCAATTATTTGGAAAAATATGGATTGCAAACTCCATTTTTCCATTTATGTAACTACTTTTGTAAAAAACACTTGCAAAATAAAAAATAAAGTCCTATAATAAGTGACAGGCTTTTCCTGCCTCTCCTCCGATCAAAATGGTCTGGCTTATTTTCATGGTATTCTCACTATTTGTATGGGTTGACGCTTGCAAAATGCAACAGAACGTACTATGATATACACTGACCGCTTTTGATTCTTGCTTTCCACTCTATTCTTATTTTGGTCGGAGCTTTCTTGATATCGCACATAAGGGAGGAAATTTATTATGTTAGGCGACAGCATCAAAAAATTCGCATTGAGTCAGGCCTTTTCCTACATTGAAAAGGACCCCATCAAAAACTTAACCCATGTAATGGACATGGTGGACAAATTCGCGGGTGACGGTCCCCAGTCCTTCCCCCGTCAGCGCCAGGCCATCCGTGACGCCATCAACAACGAAGACTCCACCGCCCACAAGCTGGTGCTTCGTATGATGACTGAAATGGATCTGGGCTTTACCGAGACCTTATTGTCCAACCTCTTCCTCAACGCCAGCATCACCGGCTGGAAAAAGCAGGACGAGTACCGCACCAAGTACAACTGCAACGTGCCCTGGGCCATCCTGCTGGACCCCACCTCTGCCTGCAACCTTCATTGCAAGGGATGTTGGGCCGCGGAGTACGGCAACAAGTTGAACCTGTCCTATGATGAAATTGATGATATCATTCGCCAGGGTAAGGAAATGGGCACTTACTTCTATATCTACACCGGCGGTGAACCCCTGGTGCGGAAAAAAGACCTGATTAAGCTCTGCGAAAAGCATTCTGACGCCATCTTTATGTGCTTTACCAACGGAACTCTGATCGACGAAGAGTTTGCACAGAACATGCTGAAAGTAAAGAATTTTGTGCCTGTTATCAGTGTGGAAGGCTTTGAAGAAGCGACGGACTCCCGTCGGGGCAATGGCACATATCAAAGAGCCGTTAACGCCATGAATCTGCTTAAGCGCAATCGTCTGCCTTTCGGCATCTCCACTTGCTACACCAGCGCCAATATCAAAGACGTCAGCACAGAGGCTTATGTGGACCAGTTGGTGGAATGGGGCGCTTATTTTGTCTGGTACTTCCACTACATGCCTGTGGGCAAGGATGCGGTGCCGGAACTGCTCCCCTCGCCGGAACAGAGAGAATATATGTATCACCAGATTCGGGAGCTCCGGGGAAAGAAGCCCATCTTCATGCTGGACTTCCAGAACGACGGCGAGTATGTAGGCGGATGTATCGCCGGCGGCCGCCGTTACCTCCACATCAACGCCAACGGTGACTGCGACCCCTGCGTGTTCATTCATTATTCCGACTCCAACATCCGGGAAAAGACTCTGCTGGAAGCACTGTGCTCTCCCCTGTTCATGGCATACCACGATGGTCAACCGTTCAATGAAAACCATCTGCGGCCCTGCCCCATGCTGGAGAATCCGGAAAAACTGCGGGAAATGGTCCACAAATCCGGGGCACACCCCAGTGACGTAACCGCCCTGGAAGACGTGGATGATCTGTGCGCCAAATGCGACAGTTACGCGGAGAACTGGGCCCCCACCGCCGAGCATCTGTGGGACTGCTCTCACAACTGTGCAACCTGCGGCAAGGTGGCTGTGGGAAAGTAACCGGGAATTGTTTACAATCTATTCGTTGTTATTTTTGACGAAAAATAGTATACTACCTTTGGTTGCAAAAACCGGAGGCCCCATGGGATCTATGCCCCCGGGCCTCCGGTTTTTCGCATCAGAAATCTCCCAGAAATCGGAGGCGTGCGTATGCCGTCATTGCACCAACCCGCCGGCCAAAGTCCCCTTGGTCTGACAGCGTCCCAGGTCAGGGCACGAATCCAAGCCGGTCAGGTCAACACCCCGCCGGAGTCCCCCACCAAGTCGGTGAAGCGGATTGTACTGGAAAATTTGTTCTCCTTTTTCAATCTGATTTTTTTCATCATTGCCGGCTTTTTGATTGCCGTTGGCTCTTTTGGAGAATTGATCTTCCTGCTGGTAGTCGCCGCGAACACCGCCATCGGCATCATCCAGGAGCTCCATGCCAAAAAGAAATTGGACGCCCTCTCTCTTCTCTCCGCCCCCCGGGCCCAGGTCATTCGGGACAGCAAAGTCACCACCATCCCCACCGCCGATCTGGTGAAGGATGACTTGGTGGTTCTATCCGCAGGCAATCAGATTGCCGCCGATGCCAAGGTGGTTTCCGGCTCCGTGCAGGTCAACGAGTCTCTGATCACGGGAGAGTCCGACGAAATTTCCAAGGGCGTGGGCAGCGAGCTTCTGTCTGGGAGCTTTGTCGTCTCTGGAAAATGCTACGCCATTCTTACTCACGTGGGGGCAGATTCCTACGCCTCCCAGCTGACCAATGAGGCCAAGAAATCCAAAAAAAATCATCTCCCCGGCATGATGCGCTCTCTCAACCGGCTGCTGATTGCCATCGGCATCCTCATTGTCCCCATCGGCGGGATGCTCTTCTATCGGCAAACCTCTCTGTTGGGCCTCTCCCTCAAAGAAGGGGTTGAGACCACCGCCGCCGCAGTCATCGGAATGATCCCAGAGGGGCTATATCTGATGGTCAGCCTGGCGCTGGCCGCCAGCGTTCTTCGCCTGGCCGCCCAGAACACCTTAGTACAGGACCTCAAATGCACGGAAACGCTGGCCCGGGTCGACGTGCTGTGTGTGGACAAAACAGGAACCATCACCCAACCGGAGATGGCATACTGCGGCATGCTCCCTCTGGCCACCCAGGTCACGGAGGCACAGCTGGAAAAGCTTTTGTCGGACTTTGTTTCCAACATGGAACCCGACAATGAGACTATGCAGGCCCTGCAAAAATCCCTGCGCTCTGACACCGCCCGAAAGGCTCTGCAGGTGCTGGGGTTTTCCTCGGAAACCAAGTACAGCGCGGTATCTTACGGCGGCCAAGAGAGCTATGTGTTAGGGGCGCCGGAGTTTATTTTGGGCGCTGAGGGCTACGCTCCCTACCGCTCCGTGGCTGAGGAAGCCATGGCCGACGGCAGCCGGGTACTGCTCTTTGCCGCCTGCCAGCCTGGCCCCAACGGACGGGGTATCTCCTCTCCCCTGCCTCTGGCTTTCGTTTTGCTGCGCAACCCAGTGCGGGAAAATGCCAAAGAGACCTTTGCCTACTTCCACGCGCAGGGCGTCACCGTGAAAGTCATCTCCGGGGACAACCCTGTCACCGTTTCCGCAGCTGCCCGGGAGGCCGGGATTGAGGGTGCGGACCGCTACGTGGATGCCTCCACCCTGGAGACCTATGAGGACATCGAAGCCGCCTGCGAGGAGTACAACGTCTTCGGCCGGGTGAAGCCCAATCAGAAAAAGCTTCTGATCCAGGCCCTGCAAAGCAACAAGCACACGGTGGCCATGACCGGTGACGGTGTCAATGATGTACTGGCCCTGAAGGAAGCCGACTGCAGCGTGGCCATGGCTTCTGGAAGTGATGTAGCCGCCCAGATTTCCGATCTGGTTCTCATGAACTCTGACTTCTCCTCCATGCCCTCTGTGGTGGCGGAAGGGCGCCGGGTCATCAACAACATTGAACGGGCGGCCTCCTTGTATCTGGTGAAAAATATTTTCTCCCTGATCTTGGCTGTGATCTCCATTACCGCTGTGTTCTCCTATCCCCTCTCTCCGTCGCAGCTGACACTGATGAGTCTGCTTTCCATTGGTATCCCCTCCCTGATCCTGGCTCTGGAGCCCAACGAAAATTTGGTCAGTGGAAAATTTCTCCGCAACGCCATCGTCCGGGCTCTTCCGGCGGCGTTTACAGATTTGTTTATCATCATTTTTGTACTTCTTTTCCAGCAAGCTTTCCAAATCAGCAACAACGAAATTTCCACCATCACCGCACTGCTGGTCACCATCGTGGGATTCTTTATGGTCTGGCGGGTGGCCAAGCCTGTCAACCGGCTCCATCTGGGCATGATGGGGGGACTAATCCTTGCTTTGCTCTTCATCATCGCAGTCATCCCCGGTCTCTTCTCTCTGTCTCCGCTGTCCTTCGGCGGCATTTTGGTTCTCACGGTATTTATTCTACTGATTCCCTCTGTCATCTGGCTGCTGAACAAAGCCCTGGAAGGTCTGAGTCTTTTATTTCATAAAGCCAGTGGTGGGAAATACACCGCATAACTCCCTGACCGATCTAAAAAACGCTGGGCCCTGCTATACAGGACCCAGCGTTTTCCGCTTTCGGTTTATTGCCGTCAGATTCAATCAGTCTTCTTTGACTGCAGCTTCCTGCTCTCTGACCAGTCTGGCGGTGTCCAACGCGATCACCAGTTCCTCGTTGGTGGGAATCAGGAGAATCTTATTGGGGGAGTCATCGGTGGAGATGATGGCCTCCTTGCCCCGGACGTTGTTCTTCTCAGGGTCCATCTTCAGGCCCAGGAATTCCAGCCCTTCCATGATCTTGGCACGGAGGGTCGCGGAGTTCTCACCCACGCCAGCGGTGAATACCACAGCGTCCAGACCACCCATGGCGGCGGCACAGGAACCGATCCGCTTGGTGACCTTATAGCAGAAGACGTCAATGGCCAGCTGTGCACGCTCGTTGCCCTCTGCCGCGGCAGCCTCCAGGTCGCGGAAGTCGGAGGAAACGCCGGAAATGCCCAGCATGCCGGACTCCTTATTCAGGGCGCTCTCCACGCGCTTGCCGGAATAGCCGCGCTGATCCACGATATACTCCGTGATGGCCGCGTCAATGGCACCGGCGCGGGTGCCCATGGGCAGACCGTCCTGGGGCGTAAAGCCCATGGAGGTATCAATGGATTTGCCAAACTTCACCGAGCAGGTAGAGGCGCCGTTGCCCAGGTGGCAGGTGGCAATGCGCAGTTCCTCAATGGGGCGGCCCAGCATCTCTGCGGCACGCTGAGAAACATACTGGTGAGAAGTGCCATGGAAGCCATAGCGGCGGACCTTATTCTCTGTATACCAGCGGTAAGGCACTGCGTAAATGTAGGCCTTGGGGGGCATGGTCTGGTGGAACGCCGTATCAAACACCGCCACCATGGGGGTATTGGGCATCACATCCTGGCAAGCCTCAATGCCAGTGATGTTGGCAGGGTTGTGGAGGGGTGCCAGGGGAATGCAGTCCCGGATTCCCTTCATCACCGCCCGGTCAATGATCACAGAGTGGGTGAACTCCTCGCCGCCATGCACCACGCGGTGGCCCACAGCGTCGATCTCGGACATATCTTTGATAACGCCATAGTAATTATGGGTCAGAACCTCCATCACCAGCTTGATAGCAGCCTCATGGTCCGGCATGTAGCGGTCTGCATCATAGACATCCTTCCCGGTGGGGGTATGTTTAATGTGGCCATCGATCCCGATCCGCTCACAAAGGCCCTTGGCCAGGACTTCCTTCGTATCGGGGTCCAGCAGCTGATACTTCAGGGAAGAGCTGCCCGCGTTGATAACCAAAACTTTCATGGTATTTTCCACTCCTTAATTGTTAATCATTGCGATAGGTTCTTGCTTGGATTACCCATTCAGGGTAAAATAGTTCATACGCATTTATCTTAGCCCATTTTTATGAAAAGGACAACTGTTTTTTCCCCAAATTTCAAATTTTTTCTGAAGCGAGGTTGGTCTATGCATACAATCGGCGTCATCGCGGAATACAATCCCTTTCACAGCGGCCACGGTCATCATCTTCGCATGCTCTCCCAGACCTTCGGACCGGACTGCGCGGTGGTCTGCGTCATGAGCGGCAACTGGGTACAGCGGGGAGACGCCGCCTTGGCGGACAAGTGGACCCGGGCGGAACTGGCCCTGCGTCAAGGGGCCGACCTGATTCTGGAGCTTCCCACCCTCTGGGCTGTCTCCTCTGCGGAATCCTTTGCCCGGGGCGGAGTGGCGCTTCTGACTGCCACAGGCGTGGTGGATACCCTCAGCTTCGGCAGTGAGGCCGGCATCCTATCCCCCCTCCAGGCAGTGGCAGACTGTCTGGAGAGCGAGGCCTGGCGCTGCCTGCTGCGCCAGACACTGGCGCAGGGCCTCTCCTTTCCCGTGGCCCGTCAGCGGGCTGCCACCGCCCTTTTGGGAGAAAACGCCCAGTGCCTGCGCCATCCCAACAACAACCTGGGCATTGAATATCTGCGGGCGCTTCGGTCCCTGGGCTCCCCCCTGGTTCCCCACACCATCCCCCGCCTGGGGGCGGGCCACGACCAGGGGCAAACCGGCCTGTCTCATGTCTCCGCCTCTTACCTGCGGGAAAGGCTTTTGGAAGAACCTGGGGAAACTTCTCTGGCCCCCCATCTCTCCCCCCAGGCGGAAGCGCGCCTGCGGGCCAACCCTGCCAGCCTGGCATTTTGCACCCAGGGGGTTTTGGCCCGTCTGCGGGGCATGGAGGCAGAAGACTTTTCCCAACTACCTGACAGCGGAGAAGGTCTGAGTCACCGCCTGTATGATGCGGTTCAGTCCGCTGACTCTCTGCCGGCACTCTACCAATTGGTCAAAACGAAACGGTATCCCCTGGCCCGAATCCGCCGGCTGGTGCTGTGGGCCTTTTTGGGGCTGACCGCCCAGGACCGCCTGGATGCGCCCCCTTACCTGCGGGTTCTGGGGTTCACAGCCAAGGGACAGCACTTACTGCGCCAGATGAAAACCACCGCCACTCTGCCCGTGATAGTTAAACCCGCCCATGGGGCCAAGCTCCCCTCAGAGGCCAGGCGGGTGTTTGCCCTGGAAGCCCGCTGCACCGCGCTGTACGATCTTTGCCGCAGAGAGTTCGGGCGGGTTCCCGGGAAAAATGAGTACACGCAGAATCCCGTCCGTCTATAAAGCGACAGCACCGGAGCCCCGGTGCTGTCGCTTTTTTTTAGATATTTTGCTTAAAAAAGGCCGGTAATCTTTCCCGTCTCATCCACGTCAATCTTCTCCGCGGCAGGCACCTTGGGCAGACCTGGCATGGTGAGGATGTCTCCGGTCAGGGCCACAATAAACCCAGCGCCCGCGGAGACCTTCAGGTTCCGGACGGTCACCGTAAAGTCCTCCGGCGCCCCCAGCAAAGCCTGGTTGTCCGAGAAGCTATACTGGGTCTTGGCCATACAGATGGGATATCCGCCGAAGCCCTGCTCTGTAAGCTGTCTGGCCTGTTTTTGTGCGTTGGGGGTCAAAACCACATCCTTGCCCCGGTAAATCTTGGTGACAATGGCCCGGAGCTTTTCCTCGATGGAGCAGTCCAGCGGATAGGCCTGCTGGAATTGGTTGGGCTGCTCACACAGACGCACCACCTCTTCCGCCAGGGCCCTGCCTCCCTCGCCCCCTTTGGCCCAGACCTCGGAGAGGGCCACATGGACCCCCAGTTCCCTGCATCTGTCAGCAATCAGCGCAAGCTCTGCCTCCGTGTCCAGGGGGAAACGGTTGATGGCCACCACACAGGGAAGGCGGAACACCGTGGTAATGTTCTCCACATGGCGCAAAAGGTTGGGCAGCCCGCGCTCCAGCGCGGCCAGATCCTCCTTCCCCAGGTCGGCCTTTGCCACGCCGCCGTGGTGCTTCAGGGCACGGACGGTAGCCACCACCACCACGGCACTGGGCTGCAGATCGGCCATGCGGCATTTGATATCCAGGAACTTTTCCGCCCCCAGGTCCGCGCCGAACCCGGCCTCTGTCACAGCATAGTCACCCAGCTTCAGCGCCGCCCGGGTGGCCATGATCGAGTTGCACCCATGGGCGATGTTGGCAAAGGGGCCCCCATGGATCAGGGCCGGCGTTCCCTCCAGTGTCTGCACCAGATTGGGCTTGATCGCATCCTTGAGCAGAGCCGCCATGGCCCCCGCCGCCTTCAGGTCGTTGGCGGTGACGGGCTTGTCCTCATAGGTGTAGCCCACCACCATCCGTCCCAGGCGCGCTTTCAGATCCGTTATGGAGGTGGCCAGGCAGAGCACGGCCATGATTTCCGAGGCCACGGTAATGTCAAATCCATCCTCCCGAGGCACCCCCTGGGCCCGTCCGCCCAGGCCGTCCACAATGTTGCGCAGCTGCCGGTCGTTCATATCCACGCAGCGTTTCCAGGTGATCTTTTTCACATCAATCCCCAACGCGTTGCCCTGCTGAATATGGTTGTCCAGCATGGCGGCCAGCAAATTGTTGGCCGCGCCAATGGCGTGAAAGTCCCCGGTAAAATGCAGGTTGATGTCCTCCATGGGCACCACCTGGGCATAGCCGCCGCCGGCAGCCCCGCCCTTGAGTCCGAACACCGGTCCCAGAGAGGGCTCCCGCAGAGCAACCACGGACTTCTTGCCCAGCTTCCGCAGGCCGTCCGCCAGGCCCACTGTGGTTGTGGTCTTTCCCTCCCCGGCGGGGGTGGGGGTGATAGCGGTGACCAGAATCAGTTTTCCATCGGGTCCTTCTTTCTCCTGAAGCAGCTTGTCGTCAATTTTGGCCTTATAGTTGCCGTACTGCTCCAGATATCGCTCCTCCACGCCCACTTCCCGGGCAATCTCCCGGATGTGTCTCATCGGACAAGCCTGCGCAATCTCAATGTCACTCTTCATGGGAATCCGCTCTCCTTTCCAGCACTTTGAAAAACCGCACCGTGCTTCCAACCGTTCTAAACCGGTGAGGGGGCACGGGTTCCCCTTTCTGAGAACCCGAACCTCTTACTGTCCCCCACCTGTGGTCCGCAGGGTGACATCATGGTATCCGCCCTCCACAATGCTGGTGGCAGAGACCAAGGTAAGCTTGGCGTTCTTCTGCAGATCGGGAATATTGATCACCCCGCAGTTGCACATAGTGGACTTCACCTTATACAGGCTCTTTTCCACGTTGTCGTGAAGGGAACCGGCATAGGCCACATAGGAATCCACACCCTCTTCAAACGCCAGGTCGTTCTTCCCCCCCAGGTCATAGCGTTGCCAGTTCCGGGCCCGGTTAGACCCCTCACCCCAATATTCCTTCACATAGGCACCGTTGACCATCAGCTTATTGGTGGGGCTCTCGTCAAAGCGGGCAAAGTAGCGTCCCAGCATCAGGAAATCCGCCCCCATGGCCAGGGCCAGGGTCATGTGAAAATCAAACACGATGCCGCCGTCAGAGCAGATGGGCACATAGACGCCGGTCTCCTTATAATACTCATCCCGGGCAGCCGCCACCTCAATGAGGGCGGAAGCCTGCCCCCGTCCAATGCCCTTGGTTTCCCGGGTAATACAGATGGAACCGCCGCCGATGCCCACCTTGACAAAGTCCGCACCAGCTCGAGCCAGGTACCGGAAGCCCTCCCGGTCCACCACGTTGCCGGCACCTACCTTGACCGTGTCGCCGTATTTTTCCCGGATAAAGTCAATGGTCTTTTTCTGCCAGACGGAATATCCCTCCGAGGAGTCAATGCACAGCACATCCGCGCCGGCCTCCACCAAGGCGGGAACCCGTTCCGCATAGTCCTTCGAGTTGATCCCGGCACCCACCAGGTACCGCTTGTCCGCGTCCTGAAGGGCCAAGGGATGCTCCTTATGTTCTGCATAGTCCTTGCGGAAGACAAAATACATCAGGTGGTCCTGATCGTCTACCACAGGCAGCGCGTTGAGCTTATTGTCCCAGATGATGTCGTTGGCCTCTTTCAGCGTGGTGGCCGCAGGCGCCGTAATGAGCTTTTCCCGGGGGGTCATAAACTCCCGGACGGGAATGTCCGTGCTCATCCGCGTGATTCGGTAGTCCCGGCTGGTCACCAGCCCCAAAAGTTTGCCGGTGGGCGTGGCGTCCTCGGTGATGGCCACAGTGGAGAAGCCGTTCTTCTCCTTCAAGGCCAACACATCAGCCAGGGTGGCGTCGGGCGTCAGGTTGGAGGCACTGATGACAAAACCGGCCTTGCTGCTTTTCACCCGGCGCACCATCGCGGCCTCGTCTTCAATGGACTGAGAGCCGTAGATAAAAGACAGGCCGCCCTCCTTGGCCAGGGCCACCGCCAGGGTGTCGTTGGACACCGCCTGCATGATGGCGGAGACCATGGGGATATTCAGGCTGATGGGGCAGTCCTCCTCCCCCTTGCGATACTTGACCAGGGGGGTTTTCAACGAGACGTTGTCGGGAATACACTCTTCCGAAGTAAAGCCGGGCACCAGCAGGTACTCACTGAAGGTATGAGAGGGTTCGGGATAATAAAAAGCCATAACGGGCTCCTCCTTTCTCACTGGAAATACTCCACCGCCGCGCGGAAGAGCTTCATGTCATAGTCACCGGGGACGTTGCGGTACAGGCCCGGGCCCGTCCGCTCACTGTGGCCCATCTTGCCGAACACACGACCGTCGGGGGAGGTGATTCCCTCAATGGCCCAGACAGAGTTGTTGGGATTGTAGTGAATATCCGAGGTGGGATTGCCCGCCAGGTCCACATACTGGGTGGCAATCTGCCCCCGCTCCGCCAGCTGCCGCACCAGTTCCTCCGAAGCCAGGAAGCGCCCCTCTCCGTGGGAGATGGGAACGGTATAAATCTCCCCCGGCTGGGTCTTCATCAGCCAAGGCGACTGGTTGGAGGCAACCCGGGTACGCACCAGCCGGGACTGATGCCGCCCGATGGTGTTGAAGGTCAGGGTGGGACAGGTCTCGTCGGTGTCCACAATCTCTCCATAGGGTACCAGCCCCAGCTTAATCAGCGCCTGGAACCCATTGCACACACCCAGCATCAGGCCGTCCCGGTTCTTCAGCAGTTCGTTCACCTGCTCCTTCACTTGACCGGACCGGAAGAAGGAGGTGATCAGCTTGGCCGACCCGTCCGGTTCGTCCCCGCCGGAGAAGCCGCCGGGTAGAAAGACAATCTGGGCCTGGGCCAGCCGCTGGGCCACATGCTCCATGGACTGTGCAATGGCCCCGGCGG
>UMLF01004116.1_pt1 | contig 12449 bp, 10 predicted proteins | sample 1966501 | NCBI WGS metagenome assembly UMLF01 (sample SAMEA4836194, study PRJEB28245) | human gut metagenome | biome: gut microbiome; material: fecal sample | place: Denmark | collected 2008 | reverse complement strand
CCGCGGTGGTGCACCCCTTCATGAACTCTGTTCACTCTCATTGGTTTTCTTATAAAATTATCTTTTAAAGTATACCTCTGTCAGTTTCATCTGTCAAGCGTATTCCCCTCGCTGTTTTTCAGTCAGTCTCTTGTCATCAGCATCAGTAAGGAGCCTGCATCAAACTCTACACATGCCTCTTCATCTACAATTTCATTACTGACTGTAAGTCCACTGTCTGAAACTTTCAGATGATATTTATTCAGTGGATATTTGAACCCTCTCAGTGTCAGACCTGTCAGATCTCCCTCCAGCGAAAAGAAAGAAACATATTTGCCAAACTGTTCCTCTTTCTTAAGAACTGTATGACTTTCGATCAGTTTCATATAATTCCACTGATCGACCAGTATGATATCCGCACCTCGGTTCCTTCCATGTACCAACAGTCCGAAATTAGCCATAAGGTGATCGATCCGGTTTCCGGTCGCACCCAGGATCGTAATCCGCTCAGCACCACGGTCAATCGCAAAATTCACGGCAGACTGTGTATCCGAATCATCTTTTTCCGGCTTCAGACGCATAATCTCTGTCTCCCTCAGCCCTTGCAGATACAATGCCCCCTCAGCCGAAAGGCTGTCAAAATCTCCTACTGCTACCTCCGGCTGCCAATCTGTTCCTTTAAAAAATTCAACACCTCTGTCTGCTGCGATCAGATCTACTTTTTCTGTTTTGTTTTTCTTCAAAAAATCGAGGGCAAAATCTCTTTGGATATTGCCCCCGCTTACGATGATCACATCTTTCATGCTCTTCCTCAATCAATCTCTGATTTAATCTTGTCCATCTTTTTCTGTATACTGTAAACATTTGTTTCCAGATCACCACTAAATACATAAGAACCTGCAACCAGAAGATTCGCACCGGCTTTCATAACAGTTTCCATCGTTTCATCGTTGATTCCGCCATCCACCTGTATATCTACATCCAGTTCTTCTCTGTCGATCAGTTCCTTCAGCTCCACGATCTTCTCTGTACATTCCGGAAGATATTTCTGACCACCGAACCCTGGCTGTACGGTCATAATAAGAACCATATCCACATCTTCCAGAAGATGGCTGATATCATTTACCGGAGTTGCCGGTTTAATAGAAACTCCGACTTTGACGCCAGCATCTCTGATCAGTTCAATTGCTCTCTCCAGATCCTCACATGCTTCTGCATGTACCGTAATGGAATCTGCACCACAGTCCACAAAATCCTGAATATAACGTTCCGGTGCCGATACCATCAGATGTACGTCAAAAAACATTTTGGATTCTTTGCGGATAGAACGGATCACCGGCATTCCAAACGAAATACTCGGCACAAAATCTCCATCCATAACATCAATGTGAAGCCATTCAACTCCTGCTTTTTCCAAAGTCTGAATCTGTTCGCCCAAACGGTTAAAGTCCGCCGACAAAATTGAGGGGCACAATCGATATTCCATTTAATATCTCCTTTTCTCTTTCAATTCTTCATATAAACTTAGATAATCTTCATATCGGAGTCTGCTGATCTCACCATTCTCCAAAGCTTCTTTTACTCTGCATCCCGGTTCATGGATGTGTCTGCATCCCTGAAATCTGCATGTATCCTCATATTTTCGAAATTCTGGAAAATAATTTTTCAGATCCTGCTCTTCCATATTCATCAGATATAAAGACGAGAATCCTGGTGTATCCATCAGAAACGTATCTTCTCCAACCGGAATTACCTGTGAATGTCTGGTCGTATGCCGGCCTCTCTTCAGCTTACGGCTGATCTCGCCGGTCTCCATCTGTACTTCTCCCTGCAAAAGATTCGTCAGGGAAGACTTACCGACTCCGGAAGGTCCTGCAACAACTGTTGTCTTTCCCTTCAGGATCCTGTGTATCTCATCCAGTCCCTCTTTTTCAAGTGCACTAGAAAGGATCACCTGATAACCGCAGTTTCTGTAAGTTTCACATAATGTCCGGGTTTCTTCTTCCGATGCAAGATCTTTTTTATTAAAGCAGATCACTGCCGGAACCTCTGCCTGTTCCATCATGATCAGGAAGCGGTCCAGCAGCATAAAATTGGGTTTGGGATTTTCAAGTGCAAAGATCACAAACGCCTGGTCAACATTTGCAACTGCCGGACGAATCAATGAATTCTTGCGTGGAAGGATTCGGATCAGATTGCCCGTTTGTTCCTGCTGGTCAAGTATTGTGATTTCCACATTATCACCTACCAGCGGTTTCTGATTATCTTTGCGGAAGATTCCCTTGGCTTTACATTCATATAGCACTTCATCTTCTCCGTATACATAATAGAATCCCGCTATTCCTTTGATGATCTTACCCTGCATGTATTACTCTGCTTTCTTGAAAGTAAGTGGATACTGTCCCAGCTGCTGGATCGTACCATCCACTACTTCTGACACATATAATGTACCTTCGCTGACTCCCGGAGCTCCGGTAACATCCAGTGTATATGGGAATTTTATCTGTTTGCAGTCCACAATAATCGAAGACTGTGTTTCTCCGTTCACATCCTGAAGAAGTTCCAGTCGAACCTGTCCTCCCTGATATCCGGTCGGTGTATTCAGTGTCTGTGTACATTTCCATACTTCACCATTTGCAGCTGCTGCACTCTGCTGTGTGCTATCTGTGCTCTGTGCTGATGCAGTATTATCTGTTGCTGATGTATCTTCTGTATCAGAAGCCGGAGCTTCATTTCCACTGCTTACTACAATTTCAATCGGCTGATCCGGATCTGCTGTTTCATCTGCTGCCGGATTCTGAGAAATAACTTCCCCAGATGCCACATCGCTGCTCTGCTGCTCTGTTACCTTAATGTCAGTCCATTTCCCAAGTGTTGTGATTGCATCATTCTTTGTCATACCGACAACGCTTGGCACTGAAACACTATCGCCATAATCCAGACCACGGCTAACAACCAGTGTAACCTCGTCACCTGCAGAAACGCTGCTTCCGGCTGCCGGTGTAACAGAATCCACATATCCTGGATTTACCATCGGATAGCCTGTTCCATCATCTTCACTGTACTCTTTCTGTACCGTTACATTCAGTCCCAGATCTTCCAGTGTCTGCTGTGCATCTATACCGGTCTCTCCGGAAAGATCAGGCATAACAACTTCCTGCTGGCCTTTACTGAGATGATATTTCAGAGTTGTATACTGTTCTACTTTTGTTCCGGCCGGAATATCCTGTGAAGAAATTCTGCCTTTTTCCTGAGTAGAATTTTCTTCTCCCATCATCTGTTTGCCAAGCTTTTCTTCTTCAAGCAGAGCCGCTGCTTCATCTTCTGTCTTGCCAACCAGATCCGGTACTATAACCATTCCGTCTTCATCTGTACCTGTTGCATCTGCGTTCTGTTCCTGCTGGTTATCTGTCGGTGTTTCACCACCGATGATGCCTGCCGCCTTACCGATAAAGAAAATTGCGATCACAAGGATCACTGCACCTGCAACGAGAGACAGGATTGTCAGTGCACTGTTCGGTGCTTTATGTTTCTTTTTATTTCTGGATTTCCTTTCTTCACGTCTGCGGCGATATTCGTCCTCGTAATCATCATCGTCGTCATCATAATCATCATCCAGTACTTCATCTTCCAGCTCAGCTACATCCTGCTTACGCTGTGAAGTACGGTTTTTCGGTGTATGCTTGATCTCGCCAAGCTCTTCATCAGAGATCACAACTGTTTTCGCTTCGTTGTCAACAGAAGATAATTTCACAAAATTCCCCTGCGGATCGATCAGAGAATGTTTCAGGTCGGCAATTACATCCTCCATCTTTTCATATCGACGATTTACACTCTTCTGTGTACATTTCAGGATGATCTGCTCCAGACTGTACGGAAGTTCTTCTGTATATACACTCGGAGGTACCATTTCTTCCTGCAGATGTTTGATTGCGATCGCAACAGTTGTATCTCCGTCAAACGGTACACGTCCCGTTACCATCTCATACAATGTAATACCCAGTGAATAGATATCACTCTTTTCATCACTGTAACCGCCGCGGACCTGTTCCGGAGAACTGTAATGTACAGAACCCATCACATTGGAACTGATAGTATTTGAAGAAGCAGCTCTTGCGATACCAAAATCTGTTACTTTTACTTTACCGTCTGTTGAAATAATAATATTCTGCGGCTTTACATCTCGGTGAACGATTCCGTGATTATGTGCTGCCTCCAGCCCCATAGATACCTGAATCGCAATACTTGTTGCTTCTTTGATCGAAAGTTTACCCTTTTTGGCAATATACTCTTTCAGTGTAATGCCCTCGATCAGCTCCATAACGATGTAATATACACCTTCATCATCACCCACATCAAAAACATTGACAATATTCGGATGTGTCAGTCCTGCTGCCGCCTGGGCCTCACTGCGGAACTTGCGGATAAAAGTTGTATCCTCTCTGAATTCCGGCTTCAATACTTTTACTGCCACAAAGCGGTTCAGCTTGTGATCCTTTGCCTTATATACATCGGCCATTCCGCCGGTGCCTATTTTACCTAAGATTTCATAGCGTTCTGCTATGATCATTCCCGTCTTTAACATTTTTCCACCTCATTTGTGAATGGTTCTACCAGTATGACTGCTATGTTGTCCTTACCACCGTTCTGGTTTGCTTCTTTCAGAAGTTTCTCGCCCTTCTTCGGCAGTTCCTCTGTCTGGTCCAGTATGATTTCCTCTAATTTACTGTCCTCTACCATATTGCTCAGACCATCGGAACACATAAGAATCGTACTGTCCGGTTCCAATTTCAGGTCAAAAAAGTCAATATCTACGGTTCTCTCTGCACCAAGCGCCCTGGTAATGATATTTTTATCCGGATGATTTCTTGCCTCCTCCGGTTTGATCTCACCCATACGGACCATTTCCTGTACCAGTGAATGATCTTTTGTCACCTGATGAATTTCTCCCTGGATCACGTATAAACGACTGTCTCCTACATTGGCCACATATGCATAGTGACCGACAACTGTGCAGACCACGATCGTTGTTCCCATTCCCCTCAGATGTTCTTCTCTGCGGGAGCGTTCCAGAATCTCCGTATTTGCAGTCTCAATGGCATGACGAATCACCTTGATAGGGTTGAAATCCGCATCTCTCCGAATCTCGTCCACCAAAGTCTGAACTGCATGCGAAGATGCATAATCTCCGGCATTGTGTCCACCCATACCATCAGCAACGACAAACAGATTCGGAAGATTTCCAACCGGGTTTTCGGAAACAAACACATAGTCCTGGTTCATCTTCCTCTTCTGCCCTACATCCGTAGCTGAATATACCCTCATGTCACTTCTCACTTTCTGTTTTTTCCATATATCTTTTTCTTAACTGACCACAGGCACCGTCAATATCGCTGCCCATTTCCCTTCTAATAGTACCATTTATTCCACATTTTTCAAGATTAATTTTGAAATTCTCCACCGCCTCACGTGTGGAACGTACAAAGGAACGCTCTCTTACCGGATTGACCGGAATCAGATTCACATGACAGTTAAGCCCTTTCAGACGGCCTGCAAGTTCCTGCGCATTTTCTTTACTGTCATTCACTCCTGCCACCAGACTGTATTCAAAGGTGATTCTGCGCCCTGTCTTGTCAAAATAATTGCGGCAGGCTGCCAGTAATTCATCAATAGAATATTTATTGGCGATCGGCATTAACTCCCGCCGCTTTTCATCATTCGGTGCATGAAGAGACACAGCCAGTGTCATCTGAAGTTTTTCTTCTGCCAGTTCATAAATTTTCGGAACCAGGCCACAGGTAGAAACCGTAAGATTTCGCTGGCTGATATGGATTCCTCCGTCTTCCGTAAGAATATGAATAAAACGCAGCAGGTTGTCATAATTATCCAGTGGCTCACCGGTTCCCATTACCACTACATTGGAGATACGTTCTCCGATAGATGTCTGAATACGGTAAATCTGATCCAGCATCTCTGACGGAAGAAGGTTTCTGGTCAGGCCGCCAATCGTAGATGCACAGAAACGACACCCCATACGGCATCCCGCCTGAGATGAAATACAGACGGAATTTCCATATTTATAACGCATGAGAACACTTTCGATCATATTTCCGTCAGCGAGACGGAACAGATACTTTCTGGTTCCATCCACCTTTGAGATCTGAACATCCAGAGTTTCCAGTGCTGTAATCGGATAATCAGCCAGTTTCTGTTTCAGGCTCTTCGGGAGATTTGCCATCTCATCATAAGAAGTTACCAGATGTTCATGCAGCCAGCTGTAGATCTGCTTTGCACGGAAAGGTTTTTCTCCAATCTGCGTCATGAGTTCTTTTAACTCATCTATCGTCATTGATTTGATATCTGTCATAATTATTTCCTTCTGAATCTTGCAATAAAGAACCCGTCTGTGCCATGCACTCCCGGAAGCATCTGCAAATATCCAAGTCCGGTCGTTTCTGAGCGAAGTTCTTCCGGTATGAATTCATCAATACTTTCCAGTTTGAACGGATGATTGTTCATAAACCACATCATGTTCTCTTCATTTTCTTCTTTTGCAATCGTACATGTACTGAATACCAGTACTCCTCGCGGTTTTACATATTCTGCTGCTTTGTCCAGAATCGTTCTCTGGAGGATCACAAGTTCTTCTTCCTTCTGTGCTGTCGAACGATATTTGATTTCCGGTTTTTTGCCGATCACACCATATCCGGAACACGGCACATCCGCAAGGACAATATCTGCTTTGCATTCCGATTCCACATCAAATATGGTTGCATCCTGTACCTTTGCCTGTACATTGATGGAATTCAGTCTCTGAATGTTTTCTTCAATCAGGTTTACCTTATACTGACTGATGTCGCGGGCGTCTACCGTTCCAAAACCTTCCATTTTATCTCCTATATGGAGGCTTTTTCCTCCCGGTGCTGCACACATATCGATAACATAGTCACCTTTCTGAGGATTGGCAATCTCGGCAACCAGCATAGAACTGACATCCTGTACAACCATTTTCCCCTGAATAAATGCATCCAGTGCAAGAATATGATTATATCCTGAAATACGTTTTGCATAAGGAAGATATGGTGCCTGTTCTACTTTGACTCCCTGATTTTTCAGACTTTCACAGATCTTATCTACGGAATTAAGATATGTACGGCAGCGTACAGTCACCGGTTTTTCCTCCAGAAAATCCGCAAGCATTTTTTCTGTTGTCTCTTCTCCATAATCGGCAAGCCAGCGTTCTACCAGTTCTTCCGGCATGGAATAGCGAACCGAAAGATAACGTACAAGATTCTCTTCCCTTGGAGGATATTCCAGTTCATCCATCTGCCTAGCCACCGTGCGAAGTACACCGTTTACAAACGGTTTCAGATTATAAAAGCCTTTTTTCTGTGCCAGTTTCACCGCTTCATTGCAGACTGCACTGTCCGGCACACGATCCATAAATTTCAGCTGATATACTGCACTTCGCAGAATCTCGCGGATCGGCGGTTTCATTTTATCAACAGGGATCTTCGAAAAAGAATCGATGATATAATCGATCAATATCCTGTATTCCAGTGTTCCCTCACAGACTCTTGTGATAAAAGCTCTCTCCTGTTTCGGCAGAAACTGATATTTGGAAAGCGCATTACGAATCGCAATATGACTGTGTTCTCCCTCTTCATCAATCTGAAGAAGGATCTCCATGATCATTTCTCTTGTATTGATTCCACTAGTCATCTCGTCTTCTTCCTCCTGCAAGTATCAAAAGTCTCAGAAGCTGCAGTATGGAAGCAGCCAGTGCAGCTACGTAGGTCATTGCCGCAGCTGTCAGTACTTTTCTTGCACCTTTTGTCTCATCACTTCCAAGAATCCCTGTACTCTGAAGCATTTTCAAAGCTCTGGAAGATGCATTGATCTCTACGGGCAGTGTCACCAGCTGAAACAGAACCGCAAGTGAAAAGAGAACGATTCCTGCCGTTACCAGTGGGCGGATTCCTGAAAAAAGTCCGATCAGAAACAACGGCCAGGAAAGCGTGCTCCCAAAATTCGCCACCGGAACGATCGCGCTGCGAAATTCAAGTGGTGCATAGCCGATTGCATGCTGAATTGCATGTCCGCACTCATGCGCAGCTACTCCAACTGCTGCCAGTGAAGTTTTATCATAGATATCCTCGGAAAGACTTACAGTCTTTGTCCTTGGATCGTAATGATCTGTAAGGCTTCCGGAAATTGCTCTTACATGTACATCTGTAATCCCTGCCGCACGAAGGATTCTCTCTGCTGTCTCCGCTCCGGTAAGACCGGATGCACTTCTGATTCTGCGATAATAGGAAAATGTACTTTTCAGCCTTGTAGATGCAGCAAGTGACAGCAGCATTCCAATGATCAGCAGCACATAGGTCCAGTCAAATCCATAATATCCGTATCCATATCCGTACATCCGCATCACTCCTTATGATCTTTCAGCATCGTCCCTGCAGTTACCTGATATCCGCGAAGAAACGCGTCTGTTTCCATCCGCTTCTTTCCTTCCAGCTGCACTTCCTTCAGAATCAGTGCATCCCTTCCGCATGCAACATGAATGCCGGATTTATCCACACCAATGATCGTTCCCGGTGCTTCTTTTCCACATTCTGCACGCTCAACTGCACATTTCCACACCTTCAGCGTCTTTCCATTAAGAAACGTATATGCACTCGGCCACGGATTCAGTCCACGCACCAGTCTTTCCAGTTCAACAGCACTTTTTGAAAAATCCATCAGACCCATTTTCTTGCTGATCATAGCTGCATACGGTGTCGGGCTCTCTTCCGGCTGTTTTGTATAAACAGCAGTTCCATCTACAATTGAAGGAATCGTTCTGATCAAAAGAGCGGCACCTTCCTCTGCCAGTTTGTCAAAAAGGCTTCCACCTGTCTCATCCTCAGCAAGTGGTACCACTGCCTGAGAGATCATATCTCCCGTATCCAATCCAACGCCCATCTGCATGATCGTTACACCGGATTCTTTTTCTCCGTCGATCACGGCCTGCTGGATCGGTGCCGCACCTCTGTATTTCGGCAGAAGTGATGCATGAATATTCAAACATCCATACTTTGGCATATCCAGGATCGTCTTTGGAATGATCTGTCCAAAAGCGGCTACGATGATCATATCCGGTTCCAGTTTTTTTAAAGTTTCCACAAATTCCGGTTCACGCACTTTGAGCGGCTGATAAACCGGAATATCGTGTTTCATTGCTTCTTCTTTGACCGGTGTCGGCAGAAGTGTCTTGCCTCTTCCCTTTGGTTTATCCGGCTGTGTTACAACTGCAGTCACCTCATATCCATTCTGTACAAGTGCCGCAAGAGGCGGTACTGCAAAATCCGGCGTTCCCATATAAACAATTTTCATATAGTAGTCTGCTCCTCTTTTCTCCCATTATACATGGGGCTGTTTCATTATTTAATCTGTGATCACCTTAATTGCTCTTTATTGCAATCAGTCTTCCTCATAGCTGGTTCTGTGGAGTTCTCCCTCAACCAGATCTGTGTACATTTTTCCGTCAAGATGATCGATTTCATGGCAGAATGCACGCGCCAGAAGTTCGGTTCCCTCATAGATCACTTCATTCATATCTTCATCCATGGCTTTAACTTTGACATAGTTTGGGCGAGTCACCTGACCTGCCATTCCCGGTACGCTTAAGCAGCCTTCGTCACCGGTCTGTTCTCCGGAAGTTTCAAGGATTTCCGGATTGATCAGTACGATCGGGCCTTCTCCTACATCAATGACTACAATTCGTTTCAGAATACCGACCTGTGGTGCTGCAAGTCCGACACCCATTGCCTCATACATGGTATCCAGCATGTCATCGATCAGTGTTATGATTTTTGGAGTTACTTCTTTTACCGGCTTGCTGATTTTTCGCAAAACCGGATCTTCTTCTGTTCTGATTACTCTGATTGCCATATTATTCTTCCTCTCTTTTTCTTCTTTTGTGGTGCATATAAATACTGCGGATTGCTCCACAACAAATTGTTCTCGCGATCCTGATATTTATGTATAGTCAAACTGAATATATAATTTCCGGAATCCGGAATTTACTTCAATGTATTTCTCTGTTTTATTCTTTATGTCCTGAAGTACACGTTCATCTTTGTGTTTCAGATACAATACCTTTCGGTAGATATCATTTACCTTTCCCACGGATGCATATGCAGGGCCGATCACATGTACTCTGTACTTTCCGCTAATGCGCTCTACAAACTTCGCAAGATAGTCCATTCCCTGCTCCAGAAGCTTCTCATCTTCTCCGGATGCCAGCACAGACAGCATATGTGCCGCCGGTGGATAATCCATCAGCATACGGTATGCCATCTCTTCCTGATAAAAAGCTTCGTAATCCTGCTTTGCAGCCGCCTGAATGCTATAGTGATCCGGATGATAGCTCTGTATGATCGCCTCACCGGCTTTTCTCCCTCTGCCAGAACGGCCGACGGCCTGTGTCAGCAGCTGAAATGTACGTTCTGCACAGCGATAGTCAGCAGCATTCAGCGACAGATCTGCCGCAATCGCACCGACCAGCGTCACATCCGGAAAATCATGTCCTTTAACGATCATCTGCGTACCTACCAGAATATCTGCTTTGTGTTCTGCAAAAGATGACAGTATTTTCTCGTAACTTCCTTTTGTTCTCGTTGTATCGTAATCCATTCGAAGAACGCGTGCCTTTGGAAAAGTCTTTCGAAGAACCTGCTCAATCTGCTGTGTCCCGGCCTTAAAACCACCGATATACGGAGAACCACACATCGGACATTTTTCCACCCGTGGCTGTTCATAGCCACAATAATGACAGACCAGCTTTCCATTATTGTGTTCTGTCAGTGCCACATCACAGTGCGGACATTTCAACGCTTCCCCGCAGGAACGGCAGGATACAAAGCCGGCATATCCCCTTCTGTTCAGAAAAAGTACCGACTGTTCTCCTCTCTCCAGTCTCCTCTCAACTGCAGTCTTCAGACTACGGCTTAATATGGAACGGTTGCCGTTTTTTAATTCCTCGCGAAGGTCTACAACAGTAACTTCCGGAAGCGGCCGGTCCTCATAGCGAGCTTCCAGCTTTACCAGACGATATTCTCCGTCTTTTGCCTTTGTATACGCTTCAAGTGATGGAGTAGCCGAGCCCATAACAAGGCGGGCATTTTCCATCTGTGCACGATATTCTGCCGTTTCTCTTGCATGGTATCTTGGGCTGTTTTCACTTTTATATGTCTGTTCATGTTCCTCATCAATGATGATCAAACCCAGTCTGGAAAAAGGTGTAAACAGAGCAGAACGGGGGCCAACCATAATCTGGATTTCACCACGTTTTGCCCTCTTGAACTGATCATATCTCTCTCCCTGTGAAAGTCTGGAATTCAACACAGAAACTTTATCCCCAAACCATCCATAAAACCTGCGGACTGTCTGATAAGTCAGGGCGATCTCCGGAATCAGTACAATAACCTGTTTTCCTTCATTCACTGTCTGTTGGATCAGTTTCATATAAATCTGCGTCTTTCCACTTCCAGTCACTCCATGGATCAAAACCGGACGTGGTGTTTCCTGCTTCCACTCTTCCTGAATCTGCAACAGCGCAGCTTCCTGTGTCTCTGTAAGCATGGACAGTTGTTCCCGTGGAATATCAGAACCGTCTACCGGCATTCGATAGACTTCATCCTGTGTCACCAGCACTGCACCCTGATCCACCAGCGGCCTTATAACAGATGCTGTCATCCCAAGTTCTCTGGACGCTTTTGTATAATCCAGTTTCTTCTCTTTCAGAAGCGCCCGAACCAGTCTTGCCCTGGCTTTGCATCTGCCACTCTCCAGTTCCGCTGCCAGCTTCTCTGCCGCTGCCACATCCATATTCAGCACTATATAACGTTTCTCTTTTGCTTTGACCTTTTCCCTGACCGGAAGAACCGTTTTCAGCGCCTGCACCATTGTAGAACCGTATCGGTTCTTCATCCATGCTGCAAGTGCGATCAGGCGTTCTTCTGTGGTCTCCTCACTGCTGCAGATTCCATGAAGTTCTTTCATTTTGGATATATCAAATGCCGGTTTGTCAGAAAGGCCTGTCACATATCCCTTTCTTTCATGATTACCGTTTCCAAAGGGAATGGTCACTACCATTCCCAGTTGAATCTCTGCTTCCAGTTCTTTCGGAACTCTGTATTGAAAACTGCGGTCAAGCTTTTCGTGGGATATATCCACAATGATATCCGCGTAGATCATTTATCTGCTCTTTCTTTATCCTCCTGAAGAATCTCTGCGATCAGGACTCTTTCATCCATAGGATACTTCTTACCTTTGATCTCCTGGTAATCTTCATGTCCTTTTCCTGCCAGAACAATGATATCTCCGGGTTCTCCATGATGGATTGCATAGGCAATTGCTTCTTTGCGGTCACAGATCTCGACATATTTTCCATCCGTCTTACTGATGCCGATCTTAATATCATC
>UMLF01027312.1_pt1 | contig 12660 bp, 10 predicted proteins | sample 1966501 | NCBI WGS metagenome assembly UMLF01 (sample SAMEA4836194, study PRJEB28245) | human gut metagenome | biome: gut microbiome; material: fecal sample | place: Denmark | collected 2008 | reverse complement strand
ACGGCGGCGGGCAGCTTCGTACTCATCCTGATTCAGCGCACTGCCTGTTTTCACAGTACGCCCGGTGTTCACCGTGCGCGGCGCGTCACCAGCATGGTAGACATTGCGTGGCGCATCGCCGGTGTTTACCCTGCGGATCTCGCTCATAACGTTCCTCCCTTTTATTCAAACGATGGGAACTGGTCTTTCATCTTATTCGGTTACGGCACACCCGCAAAAGGCAGTGCCTGCCCCTTTATCGGGTGCAGGCCGCGCGGGCATCATCCAGTGCGGCAACGGTATCGGGGTCCAGTGGGTTGCCTTTTTCGCGCACAAAGGCAATGCTTTGTTCCAGTGCATGGCACAGCGCCAGGTCCAGGTTCTGCATTTCCTCGGCACGCAGCGCCTCCACACCGGGGTAATCCCGTTCGGCACTGGTCATATCCGCCATGTAAATAATCTTGTCCAACAGGCTCATGTTCTGTTTGCCGGTGGTATGGCACTCAATGGCAGATAAAATTTCCGGGTCCGTCACACCCCACTGTGTCTGGCACAAAACCGAGGCTGCGTACCCATGCCACACCGGCGCAGGGCGCTTGGCGGCATTTTTAGCTATTATAGCATTGTCAGCAAAAATCTGCAACATCTCTGCCTTGGGCAGTTCTTTCGCGCTGTCGTGCAAAAGTGCCGCTAATGCGGCCTTTTCCTCATCCGCGCCATAGCGTTTTGCCAGCTTGACTGCCATTTTTTTTACATTTATGGTGTGCTTGTAACGCTTTTCGCTCAAACGGCTTTTTACCAGCGCTTTTGCTTCGTCCACTGTCATCAAGATCCGCATCCTTTCCCTATTTTATTGTACCCTATCTATGGCTTCAAATCAGCTTGCCATACAGCCCGTTCCGGTGTATCACATCCGCCACCGGCGGGGGCAGCAGCTCCTTCAGCCGGGCAGGGGGATACTTTCCTGCGCGGATATCGCTGGAGGCACACTCCAGCACCGGGGCATCCGCAAACATGATCTTCCCGCCTGCTTCTTCCAGCTTTTGGGCTGCTGCGTGCAAGGCGTCGCCATCGCCGGGTTCCCGGCTTTGCACCACCAGGGTGACCATAGCCAAAATTTCCCGCCAGCGGTACCATTCATCAAATGTTTCCAGCATATCGCTGCCAATTGTCATATACAGCTGAGCGCCGGGATACTTTTCCTGCAGCATGCTGACGGTATTATAGGTATAGCTGCGGCCCGCGCGGTCCACTTCCCACTGGCTCACCTGCACCTGGGGGCCAAGCGCCTTAAAGCATTCGCACATGGCAAGGCGCAGTTCGCCCGGCGTTGCGCTGGCGTGCTTGTGGGGTGGGATGCCCGCCGGCATAACCAGCACCACATCCGGCTGCACCGCCTGCATGGCGGCCCGCAGGTTGTTCATGTGCCCGGCGTGGGGCGGGTCAAATGTGCCGCCAAATAGCAGTGCTTTCATCTTACTTTTTCAGCAGTTCCGCATAAGCAGATTCCTTCGGCTTTTTGCGGAACAGCACAAACTTGCGGCCAATCACCTGCACGCACTCTGCATGGATGGCTTCGCACAGGATGTCGGCAGCCTCGCGGGCATCATACTCGCTGTTTTCCAGCACCTTCAGCTTGATCAGCTCGCGGGCTTTGATGCAGTCATCCACGCCCTTGATCAGCGTTTCATCAATTTCGCCCTTGCCGATCTGGAAAACCGGCTCCATGGTGTTGGCCATGCCGCGCAGTGCGGCGCGCTGTTTGCTTGTCAAAGACATTGTTCGCTCCTTATTGTTCAGTCAAAATCAAATCGTTCTATTCAGTTTTTCTCTGCGGCTCATTCGCCCAAAAATGCGGCGAGCTCGGCTTCCAGCTTTTCCATGGCGCGGCCGCGGTGGCTGATGGCGTCTTTTTCGGCATCGGCCAGCTCGGCATAGGTGCGGTGTGCAGTGTTGGGTACCGTGCCGCCGCCGGGCAGGCCGACGGCATCGGGGACAAACAGCGGGTCATACCCAAAACCGTTATCGCCCGCCGGGGTCAGGGCCACACTGCCGGGGCATTCGCCGGTCACAACCAGCTCCCGCCCATCCGGCAGGATCAGGCAGACCGCCGAAACGAACTTGGCGGCGCGCTGTCCCACCGGCACATTCTGCATCTCTGCCATCAGCTTTTCGTTGTTGGCGGCATCGTTGCCGTGCTCACCCGCATAGCGTGCGCTGTACACGCCGGGTGCCCCGTTCAGGGCATCCACGCACAGGCCGGAATCATCCGCCACGGTGGGCAGGCCGGTTGCCTTGCAAAAGGCTTCGGCCTTAATCTTTGCGTTTTCCGCAAAGGTGGTTCCAGTCTCCTCCGGGTCCAGGGTTACACCCAGTTCCCGCAGGCTTTTTACCTCGTGGCCGCAGCGGGTCAGGATGCGGCGCAGCTCTTTCAGCTTGCCCGCATTGTTGGTGGCTGCACAAACGATCATGCCTGTTCCTCCCCTGCCTGTTCCGTTTCCTCTTTTTTATGCTGCGGAACCTCCGGCAGCAGGGCTTCGGCAAAATCGGTGGCGGAGAAGAAGATCAGGTCGTCGATCTTTTCCCCCACGCCCACAAAACGGATGGGCAGGCCCAGCTTTTCGTGCACACCGATGATGCAGCCACCCTTGGGGGTGCCGTCCAGCTTGGTCAGCACAACGCCGGTGGCACCGGCGGCGCGGCAGAACTCCTGCGCCTGGCTGATGGCGTTCTGACCGGTAATGGCATCCAGCACCAGCAGCACTTCCAGGCTGGCATCCGGGCTGGCCTTTTTCACGCTGCGGCTGATCTTTGCCAGCTCATCCATCAGGCCCTTTTTGTTGTGCAGGCGGCCTGCGGTATCGGCAATGACCATATCATAGCCGCGGGCCGTGGCGGATTTGACCGCATCAAAAATCACGGCTGCGGGGTCAGCGCCCTCACCCGCCTTGACCAGCGGCACCCCGGCACGGTCGGCCCAGGTTTCCAGCTGTTCGCTGGCCGCTGCGCGGAAAGTATCGCCTGCCGCCAGCATGACCCGCTTGCCCAGATCCTTGTACAGATAAGCCAGCTTGGCAATGGTGGTGGTTTTGCCCACGCCGTTCACGCCCACAACCAGAATAACCGCCGGTTTGCCGCTCAGGTCCAGGTCAGTTTTGGGGCTTACCTCGCGGCGGATGATATCGCGCAGGGCATCCAGCGCTTCCTGGCCGGTATGCAGGCCGTTGATCTCTACCTCGTCGCGCAGCTCGTCCACCAAACGCACCGCGCAGCTGGGGCCGACATCGGCCAGAATCAGCTGCTCTTCCAAATCATTATACAGGTCATCATCAATAACAGAGCTGGTCAAGGTGTTGACGATGTTCTGGAAAAAGTCCGTTCTGGTTTTTTCCAGGCCATCGCTCATTTTCTTCTTTTTCTTAAAAATATCGAAGAATCCCATGGCGGTTCCTCCTTTGAATTAACTGATCAGATCAGCGGAAACGTTTTCAAGGTCAAGGCGCAGGATCTTGGAAACACCATCCTCCTGCATGGTCACGCCGTACAGCACATCAGCTGCTTCCATGGTGCCGCGGCGGTGGGTGATAACGATGAACTGGGTGCGTTCGGTCATGCGGCGCAGATACTGCGCATAGCGCGTAACGTTCACATCGTCCAGTGCAGCTTCAATTTCGTCCAGGATGCAGAACGGCGACGGGTTGACGGCCAGAATGGCAAAATAAATGCTGATGGCCACCAGCGCCTGTTCGCCGCCGGACAGAGCCGACAGGTTTTTGATGACCTTGCCGGGGGGCGAAACCTGAATTTCAATGCCGGAGTTCAGCACATCGTTCTCATCCGAAAGATAGAGCCTCGCCGAACCGCCGCCGAACAGCTCGCGGAAGATCGCACCAAAGTTGCGGTTGATCTCCTTAAAGCTGGCGGTGAACATCTCCTGCATTTCGCTGCACAGCTCGGCAATCATTCGGTTCAGCTCCGCGCGGGATTTCTCCACATCGGTGACCTGTGCTTTCATGAAGTCGTACCGTTCTTTAACTTCCTTGTACTCTTCGATCGCGCCCACATTCACGTTGCCCAGCGCGCGGATCTTGCCGCGCACTTCGGCCACTTGGCGGCGCAGGTCTGCCACATTGGCAAAGGGTACACAGAGCTTTTCCGCCTCGGCTTCGGTCAACTGGTATTCCTCCCACAGCTTGGATGCCGTGGTGTTCAGCTCAGTTTCCGCCGCGGTCTTGCGCTCGGCCAGGCGGGCCATCTCGCCGCTCATCCGCTCGCGCTCATCGGTCAGGGTGCGGTTTTCCTGGGTCAGGCGGGTCACAGCGGCTTCCTTTTCCATGCGCTCGGCATTCGCCTTGCGGATGGTTTCCTCCGCCGCGGTGATCTTCTGTTTGTTTTCTTCGCTGGTTCGCTTGATTTCATTGGCGCGCAGCTCATTGGCGGCAATGCGCTCTTTGGCGGCGGCCACATTGGCCTGCAGTTCCCGCACGCGGGCTTCGGCTTCGCCGCTGCGGCCTTTCAGGGTTTCCAGCGCTGCTTCGTGCAGGCTCAGGTCCTTCTCGGTGCGCAGCTTCTGCATTCGGTTATCCGAAAGTTTCTGCGATGCTTCCTCCCGCTGGCGGGTCACATCGCTGGTGGAAGCGCCCAGGCTTTCCAGCTCTTTGCGGTGCGTTTCAATCTCGGCTTCCGCCTGTTTGCGGGCGTTTTCTGCCTGGGCGGCGGCCGCAGTGTTCTCCCGCAGCTGCTGTTCCAGCGCGGCGATCTCCTGCCCACGGTGGGCGGCAGCATTCTTGCCCTCTTCCAGCGCGGTGTTCAGCTGATCCAGCTCCATCTCGGCTTTCAGGCGGGCCGCAGCGGCGGTCATGCCCTCGCTCTCGGCACCGGCCAGCTGGGCGGTCAGGTTATCCACCTCCGCTTTGCGGGCGGCGGCTTCCTTTTCGGCTGCTGCGCGGCGCTCGTCCAGTTTCAGCACCTTGGCACGCAGTTCGTCCAGTTCCTGCTTGCGGCTGAACACACCCACGCTGCGCGCGGTGGAACCGCCGGTAAAGGAACCGCCTGCGTTGATGACCTGGCCGTCCATTGTGACAATGCGGTTGCGGTAGCCAAGATTTTTGGCCACCACCGACGCTTCGCCCAGATCCTCCACCACAATAATGCGGCCCAGCAGGTTATCAATAATATGCTGGTACTGGGGGGCGGTCTCCACCAGGTCGGCGGCCACCTCCGCCGTGCCGGTCAGGCGGCCATTGAATCGGCTGCCCCGCACGGTATCCAGCGGCAGGAAGGTTGCGCGTCCGGCGCGTTCTTCCTTCAAAAAGGTGATAGCCGCGCGGGCGCAGCCCTGGTCCTGCACCACAATGTTCTGCAGCGCAAAGCCAAGTGCCGTTTCAATCGCGATTTCGTACCCCTTGCGCACGCTCAGGATACCGGCCACCGGGCCGATGATGCCCCGCAGCCGCCCACCGCCCGCGGCGCGCATGACGGCTTTTACGCTCTGCTGATAGCCGTCCATGTTGCGCTCCAGATCCTCCAGGATGCGGATGCGCTGGGCGGTGTTGTTTTTATCCGCTGCGGCCTTCTGCAAAGCTTCAGCGGCTTCCGCCTGCTGGCGGCGACGGCTTTCCAGCTTGAGCTTTAAGCCGGAGCGGATGTTATCGTTGCGGGTCACGGCTTCCTCGCACTCTTTCAGGTGCTCGGCAGCAGCGTCCCGTTCCTCGGTCAGTTTTTGTGCCACATCACCCGCGGCGGCTTCCTGGTTTTTCAGGCCGTTCAGCTGGGCGCGGGCCGCTTCCACGGCGGATTGCAGCCCCGCACCCCGCACCTGCAGGGCAGTGGCATTCTGCTGCATGCGGGCCATGGCGGCGCTCACGATCTCCCGCCGCTCACCGCTTTGCAGCGCCTGCTGTTCCAGCGTGTTCAGCTGCTGGCGCAGCTTGTCCGCCTCGGCATCCAGATTTTGCAGCACGGTTTGCAGCTGGGTGATTTCCGCTTTGTGCTCGTCCGCTTCCTGCGCAATCCCCTTTGCGCCTTCCCCGGCGCGGGTCAGCTCATCGCTGGCGCTGCGGATCTGCTCGTTCGCGTGTTCGGTTTCGTTCTGCAAAACTGCCAGCTGGCTTTCGCTCCCGGCGTTCTGCTCGGTAATGGTGCGGATCTCAGCGTTCGCTTCCTCCACCTGCAGCATCAGCTGCTGGGCTTCGGCGCGCAGGGCTTCGGTGCGGGTGTCAAATTCATCCAGCTGGCGGGAAATGCGTGCATAGTCGCTTTCCGCCGCCTCATACTTGCGCTGCTGGTCCCGCACCGTATCCTGTGCGCGGCGGATTGAATCCACCCACAGGGTAATTTCCAGCCCCTTGCGGGTCTCGGAATATGCCAGGAACTGCTCCGCCTTTTCGCTGTCGCGTTTCAGGGGTCCAACCCGCTTTTCCAGCTCCCCCAGAATATCCCGCAGGCGTTCCAGATTGCCCTCCGCCGCGGCCAGGCGGCGTTCGGCTTCATTTTTGCGGTAGCGGTATTTGGCAATGCCAGATGCTTCCTCAAAAATTTCGCGCCGCTCGGTGGATTTTGCACCAACGATCTCCGCAATGCGCCCCTGACCCACAATGGCGTAGCCATCGCGCCCAAGGCCGGTATCCAGCAGCAGCTCGTACACATCTTTTAAGCGCACGCTCTGGCCGTTGATGGTATACTCGCTCTCCCCGCTGCGGTAATAGCGGCGGCCAATGGTTACTTCGTCCGCGTCCATTTCCAGCCCATGATCGGAGTTATCAATGGTCAGCGATACCGCCGCATAGCCCATTGCGCCGCGGGTCTGGGTGCCGCCAAAAATAACGTCCTCCATCTTGCCCGCACCGCGCAGCTGTTTGGAGCTGGTTTCGCCCAGAACCCACCGGATGGAATCCGAAATGTTACTTTTGCCGGAGCCGTTCGGCCCCACAACACCGGTAATGCCTTCGCCAATGGTGATCCGCGTTTTATCCGGGAAGGACTTGAAGCCCTGTATCTCAAGTTCTTTTAAGCGCATAGATGCCCCTTTTTATGCCTGCTGTTCCAGCTTGGTCAGCGCCGCTTTGGCAGCCTGCTGTTCCGCAGCCTTTTTGCTGCGGCCTTCGCCCACAGCCAGCGCCTTGCCGTTCAGCGCCACAGTAACCTGGAACCGCTTATCATGCGCCGGGCCGGATTCCCCTGTCACGGTGTAGGTCAGGCGGTCGTCCGGGTGTTTCTGCACCACTTCCTGCAGGGCGGTCTTGTGGTCATCCTCGGCGGTTTTGCCCTCCGTGATGAACGGCAGGATAAAGTTGCGGGCGGTCTCAATGCCGCCGTCCAGGAACAAAGCGGCAATGGTGGCTTCAAACGCATCCGAAACCACGCTGGGGCGGCAGCGCCCGCCACCCAGCTCCTCGCCGCGGCCCAGCCGCAGGTAAGAGCCCAGGTCGATCTCCTGCGCAAACTGGAACAGCGCGTCCTCGCTGACCAGCGAAGCGCGCATGCGGGACAGTTCGCCCTCCGGGCGGGTGGAATGGTGGAACAGATAGTTTGCCACCACAACGGACAGCACACTGTCGCCCAAAAATTCCAGCCGCTCGTTATACAGCGTAGGGGTTTTGCTCTCGTTGGCGTAAGAGCTGTGGGTCAGCGCCGTGATGAGCAGTTCTTTATTCTTAAAATGGTAATGCAGCTTTTCTTCCAATTCCTCAGGGGTACGCGTGGTCATAAGATTGCCTTACCTTTCGTTCTCTCTGTTTTGCGATTGTATATCGGGATATTTTGCAGGCCGGGCGGGCAATGCCCGCCCCTGCAATGGGCTTTGGTTTTGCGGCTATCCCGTAGGGGCGCACATTGTGCGCCCGCTGCCTATATTTTGGTACCGGCCATTTCCAATGGGCGGGCATAATATTTCAATTTTCGCACGATATGCCGTTTTATTCCGCGTCTGTCTTTTCTGCTGCGGCCTTGGCGGCTACTTCGGCCAGGGCGCTCTGCATGGTGCCGCACAGGTCATTGGCAACGCACAGCTTTGCCTGGCGAATGGCGTTCTTGATGCCCTTGGCCTTGCTGGAACCGTGTGCCTTGATGACCGGCTTTGCCGCGCCCAGCAGCGGTGCGCCGCCGATCTCCTCAGAGTCCATCATGTGCTTCAGATTGCGCAGCCCGCCTTTTACGCCAAGGTAGCACAGCTTGGTCACAATGCTCTGCATAAAGATGTCTTTCAGCATGCCCAGCAAAGTACCTGCCACACCCTCGGTCAGCTTCAGCACCACATTGCCCACAAAGCCGTCGCAGACGATAACGTCCACCTCACCAGCCATAATATCACGCGGCTCAATGTTGCCCACAAAGCGGATGGCCGGGTTTGCTTTCAGCAGGCCGTGGGCTTCGCGGTACATCGGGGTGCCCTTGGTGTCCTCGGCGCCGTTGTTCACCAGCGCGACGGCGGGGTCCTTGCGGCCCATGACCTTATTCATGTACACGCTGCCCATGGTGCCAAAGGCATTCAGCATCTCGGCACGGCATTCGGCGTTTGCGCCGCAGTCCAGCAGCAAAAACGGCTGCTTTTTGCCCGGCATGCAGGTAGCCAGCGCCGGGCGCTTGACCCCCTTGACGGTGCGCACGATCAAACTGGTGCCCACATGCAGCGCGCCGGTGGAACCGGCGGAAACAAAGGCATCCGCCTCGCCGTTTTTCAGCATCGTCAGGCCTTTGACCAGGCTGGAATCCGTTTTGTGGCGTACGGCCTTGACCGGGTCATCGTGCATATCCACATCCTCGGTGCAGTGAATCAGCTCAAAGGGGGTCAGGTCCACGCCAAGCTCCTGGGCAGCGGCCTTGATCTTGGCTTCATCACCCAGCAGGGCCAGGGTCATGCCATCACCAAACTCTTTTACCGCATCGGCTGCGCCCTGTACGGTCGATTTCGGGGCGTTATCGCCACCCATTGCGTCCAGTAAAATTTTCATAATCCACCTCAGTGTTCTGCTTCGGCTGCCCATGCCCGCATAGCGGCCTGTGCAGCATCAGAAAGTGCCATATACCGTTCGCGCTTATCCCGGATGGTGTCAATCTCCTCGGTGCGCGGCAGAATGCCCATGTTGGCACCCATGGGCTGGAAGTCCTTGTTGGGGGTGGTGATATAATCGATCAGTGCGCCACACATCGTTGTGGTCGGCGGGGGCGGCAGCTCTCTGCCCTGCAAACGGGCGTACAAATTGCGCGCTGCCAGCAGGCCGGAAGCCGCGCTTTCCATATAGCCCTCAAACCCGGTGATCTGCCCGGCAAAAAACACGTTGGGGTGCTCTTTCAGGCAGAGCCCCTTGGTCAGCACCGCCGGGCTTTCCAAAAAGGTATTGCGGTGCATCACGCCATAGCGGATGAACTCTGCATGTTCCAGGCCGGGAATCATCGAAAAAACGCGCTTCTGCTCGCCCCATTTCAAATTGGTCTGGAAACCAACGATATTGTACAGCGTGCGGGCGGTGTTTTCGGCGCGCAGCTGTACGTTGGCCCAGGGGCGGTGGCCGGTGCGCGGGTCCCGCAGGCCCACCGGGCGCAGCGGGCCATAGCGCATGGTATCCGCCCCGCGGCCCGCCATCACCTCAATAGGCATACAGCCTTCGTACACCGTCAGCTCCCCATCAAAGTCATGCAGAGGGGCACGCTCCGCGTTCAACAATTCGTTATAAAACGTTTCATATTCCAATTTGTTGAATGGGCAGTTCAGGTAATCGGCTTCACCGCGCCCGTAGCGGGACGCCGCAAAGATCTTTTCCATATCCAGGCTTTCGGCGCTCACAATGGGAGCCACGGCGTCAAAAAAGCTCAGCCGGTGGCTGCCGGTCAGCGCGGCAATCTGCTCCGCCAGCGCACCCTCGGTCAGCGGGCCGGAAGCCACCAGCACCGGAACGCTTTCGTCCAGCGCGGTCACTTCCTCGCGGTGAACGGTAATGCCCGAGTTCTTTTCCACCATTTCCGTCACGGCGGTGGAAAACACATCACGGTCCACCGCCAGTGCACCGCCAGCCGCCACGCGGGCGGTCTCGGCAGCATCCAGCAGGTGGGACCCCATCATGCGCATTTCAATTTTCAGCAGGCCGGAAGCCGAATCCGGCCGTTCCGCCTTGAGGGAGTTGGAGCAGATCAGCTCCGCAAAGCCTGCACTTTTGTGCGCTGGCGAAAACTTGACCGGCTTTTGCTCGTACAGGTCCACCTGCACGCCGTGGTCCGCCAGCCAAAGGGCGGCTTCACACCCGGCCAGCCCGGCACCGATGATTTTGATTTGCATGCGTTATTTCTCCGCTTTTGTCTTTTCGATATTCTTCACAAACCCGCAGCCCTCTTTGGCGCAGTACAGCTGGCCGCGGCGCTTGAACAGCGTTTTGCCGCAGTGGGGGCAGGTTTCCGGCACGGGTTCATCCCATGTCATAAAGTTGCAGGTGGGGTAGTTGCTGCAGCCGTAATACACGCGGCCCTTGGCGCTTTTGCGCAGCAGCATATGGCCGCCGCACAGCGGGCACAGGCCGCCGGTATCCTTTACAATGGGGTGGGCGTTGCGGCACTCCGGAAAGCCGGAACACGCCACAAACTTGCCGTACCGCCCGCTTTTGATCACCATGGGGCGACCGCATTTTTCGCAGATCTCGTCGGTGGGGATATCCTCCACTTTGATCTTTTTGCCCTCCATGTTCTTTTCGGCGGCTTCCAGGCTTTTTTCAAAGCCCTGGTAGAAATCGTCCACTGTTTTGACCCAGTCCGCCTTACCGGCTTCCACAACGTCCAGCTTTTTCTCCATATCGGCACTGAATGTCGGGTCCACGATATCGGGGAACTGTTCCAGCATGACCTGGTTCACCGCGCGGCCCAGCGGGGTGGTTTTGAGCTTTTTCTGCTCCTTTTCCACATAGCCGCGGTCCACAATGGTGGTAATGATCGGCGCATAGGTGGAAGGGCGGCCAATACCGTTTTCTTCCAGCGCATGGATCAGCGTTGCTTCAGTATAGTACGGCGGCGGCTGGGTGAATTTCTGCTCCGCCGAAAGCTTGTTCAGTTTCAGGTCCTGGCTCACTTCCAGCGGGGGCAGGGCGGTTTCTTTCTTCTGCTTATCGTCGGTGGCTTCCTCATACAAAGCGGTAAAGCCGTCAAACGTTACATGGAAACCCGATGCGCGGAAGATATAATCCCCCGCCGTGATGTTGGCCGAAACGGTATCCATCAGGCAGTCTGCCATCTGGGATGCCATAAAGCGGCTCCAGATCAGGCGGTACAGCTTGGCTTCATCGCCGGAGATGCTGCCCTCCACCTGGTCCGGCGTCAGTTCCGGCATTGAGGGGCGGATGGCTTCGTGGGCATCCTGCGCCGCTGTGGCGGAGCGGGATTTCCAGACGCGCTTTTTGTTGCAGACGTAATTTTCGCCCCAGGTCTTGCCGATAAAGGTCTTAGCGGCTGCAGCGGCTTCGTCCGCAATGCGCAGACTGTCGGTACGCATATAGGTAATCAGACCGATCTGGCCATAGCCGTGCACCTCCATACCTTCATACAGGCGCTGGGCGGCACGCATGGTGCGGGTGGCCGAAAACCCCAGTGCGCGGCTGGCATCCTGCTGCAGGGTGGAGGTGATGAACGGTGGCTGCGGCTGGCGGCGGCGCTGGCCCTTATCCACACGGGTCACGGTGTAGGGTTTGCCGTCCAACGCGGCCAGAATGGCATCCGCCTGTTTTTTATTTTTCACCACCAGCTTGGTGCCGTCCGCCTGGGCTGTCAGCCGTGCGTTGAACGCACAGCCGCTCTGGCGGGGCTTCAGGTTGGCGTCAATGTTCCAGTATTCTTCGGGCTTAAAGTTTTCAATTTCGATCTCGCGGTCGCGGATAATGCGCACCGCCACGCTCTGCACGCGGCCAGCCGAAAGCCCGCGGCGCACCTTATGCCACAAAAACGGACTGAGCTTATAACCCACCAGGCGATCCAGCGCGCGCCGGGCCTGCTGGGCGTTGAACAGATCCATATCAATGGTGCGCGGGTGGGCCATACCCTCCTGCACGCCCTTTTTGGTGATCTCGTCAAAGGTCACGCGGTTGGGGGCGGTGGGGTCCAGCCCCAGCACATTGGCCAGATGCCAGCTGATTGCCTCGCCTTCACGGTCCGGGTCGGTTGCCAGATAGACGGTCTGTGCTTTTTTCGCTTCGGCTTTCAGGTCCTTGACCAGCGCGGTCTTGCCTTTGATGGTAATATACTTTGGGGTATAGCCATGTTCCACATCAATGCCCAGCGTGCTGGCGGGCAGGTCCCGGATATGGCCCATGCTGGCCGTTACAGTATAGCCGCGGCCCAGGTATTTGCCAATGGTCTTTGCCTTGGCCGGGGATTCCACGATCACCAGCTTGGTGCCGGGCTTTGCTTCGGTCTTTTTGGTGGTGCGCTTTGCGGCAGGTTTTTTGGCTGCGGATTCGCCGTCCTCTGCCTTAGCTGCCTTGGTTTTGGTCGTTGTCTTTTTCGTGGTTGCTTTTTTTGCTGCCGGTTTTTTCGCTGCAGTCTTTTTTGCGGCAGTTTTTTTTGCCGGGGTTTCTTCCGGCTGCGCCGCCTGCTGGGCAGTCAGCTCCAGTTCAGTTTGCTTTGCCATATCTGTTTCTCCCAAATTGGCGTATAAGTTCTATCTTAATCGGATACTTTCCGTAATGTCACCATACATGCGGGCCA
>UMLF01039333.1_pt1 | contig 12692 bp, 18 predicted proteins | sample 1966501 | NCBI WGS metagenome assembly UMLF01 (sample SAMEA4836194, study PRJEB28245) | human gut metagenome | biome: gut microbiome; material: fecal sample | place: Denmark | collected 2008 | reverse complement strand
CAGCCATACTTCCAAGGGTAGCTACAAATGATTTTGCTACTCCACCGGCCGTTTTCATTACAGCACTAAATTTAGTTGTTCCTTGAATTACTGTTTTTTGTGATTGAGCAAAACCGACTTGAGAAACAGACGCTACATCTGTGTCTTGGATATATTTGACCAATGAGCTATCTGCACCTGTAATTTCTTCTGCCAGTTGTAGCATTGCATCTTTAGAATCTTCCGCAGATCCATTTAACTGAGAATCAGAAAGCTCTTTTTTCATTCTCTCAAAAAATGAATATTCATCTTTGCTAAGTGTATATGGCTTTTCTATATCCTGCTTTTTTAGAAAGAAATCTTTTACTTCTGTTAATGCATTTTCTAAATTATTTTTATTACTTCCAACTTTTCCTGTTGCTTTATCGTAGTTAAAGACCAATTGAATATTGGAAAATATAATGTTATACTTGCATTATAATATTATATTTTGGAGGTTGGCGTATGAGTTCTAATAAGATTATATATTATTGTAGAGAATGCATTTTAAAAAGTGGAAATAAACTTAAACAACCACAAGGACGCACAAAATCTATGTTTTCAATAAGTTCAAATAAACCTGAAGATTATGCAGGTATTCTTAGTGGTGAAAGTTTAGATTTATGTCCTGGATGTGGAAATAAATTAACACCAGTTCCTAATATGAGTTTTAACGATATGTTTAATTTCTGTGAATATGGTAATAATGATCCTGGTTTTGTTGCAACAATGTTCGATTTATATACAAATGACATCATCAAATATACTAATCAAATGAACATTATAAATGCCAAGGCTGAAGAAGAATTAGATAAAAGATACAATGAATATTTAGCACAACAAAATGCAAAACAGCAGGAAGTTAACACTCGTCATTGTCCAAAATGTAACGGCACAAACTTTACACCGGTTAGGAAGAAATATGGACTATTCATGGGATTTGCTACTAATAAAGTGGAGTTAGTGTGCAACAACTGTGGTTATAGAATGAAGGCTGAAAATTAAAGTCGTAGTTTTCGTCTATCTAAACTTAATTGAAGAATTCTAAAAAACAAATAATTCTGCAAACGCTTCAATCCTGGAATTTTTTTTATTTTACATGGCAAACGAAATAAAAACATATATATTGGCTTTAATATTGAAATTTTTAAACTAAGTAATTTATATTCATACATTACAAAAACTCCTTTGAGGTAAAATATGTTTGACGAAAGAATAGATAAAATAATAAAATCAACGCATAAAAGTTACTGTAAATATGTTTCTATAATTCCAGAAATAACGAAAATTGAAACAATAAGTGGCAATTATGCTGAAATGCAATTTGATGCAAAATCTTTATATGAAAAAAATTATATCTTAAAAGTAAATGAGTCTATAAATGACGAAAATGAACAATTTATAGAAAACATATTATGGCATGAATTTACTCACGTTGCAGACTCTATTCTTTTTAATGAATACGAATATGAAGATTATAAACATATTATGTATATATATTCTGAAATTCATGCTGCAGAATTACAAATGAATAATATGTTGGCAACACAAATGGAGAGACCTTGTTCCTTAGAACAAGATATTGAGCACAAAGGTATTATTACTCTACAAAAATATATGGATACTTCACTTCACCATGCATTAGATCAATTTAAATTACCTGTATGGTATATATTTCTATCAGACAATATATGTGATGCACGAGAAATATATTATTTTATAGGCTATTTAAAATCATTAAAAAGTCATTCAATTAATTACGAGTATAGTTATTCTGATATTGACGAAAGATATAACTCGTTATTTAAAGAAATCACTGAGTATGTTTTAAATAACCAAGAATATGATTACAAACATTTTATTTCACTTGATAAACAAATGGATAAGCTCATAATTGAACTTGCAACAGAGCACAATCAAGAAATAGTGCCTCAAACACAGCAGAGCAATGAGATAGACGAAGAGGAGAAAAATACCGTTCGTTGCCCTAAATGTGGTAGCACACAAATTACTACAGGTCAAAGAGGATACAGTCTGATTACAGGTTTCCTTGGTTCTAATAAAACTGTCAATAGGTGTGCTAACTGCGGATATTCTTGGAAACCTGGAAAATAAGGAGAGTGCATAATATGAGCTTAGTTATTGCTGCTATATCTAAAGATAGAAAAAGAATTTCTGCTTGTTCGGACTCAAGATGGGTTAATTCTGAAGATAATTCTGTTGTTTATGATAATATTTCAAAAATAAAGAAGAAAAATAACTATACATTAATTGGATTTGCCGGTGATTTAAATAAAATGAAACCTTTGTATAACCATTTACAGAAAGAATTTCCTAACTTTTACGATTGGGATGTAAATAAAGTTCGTGATGAAAGTTATAAATTTCTAAAAGAAAATCAGTCCGACACAATAGGGGGAAATGCATTTTCTTATTGCCGGATTCGATGAAAATAAAGAACCTCACCTTTATACTATAGTAAATCGAAATGGAAATACTTGGAAGGCTAATTTATCATCTGCACGTTCTGTATATATTGGAGATTTAACATGTGGATTTAAATTAGATAAAAATGAAGAAAATTTTGACGTAGTTATTAAAAGTATGAAAAATTGTATAATCGAATGTTCAAAAGTTAACCCAGCTGTTAATTCTGAAATTACGCAATTAAACCTTCGCCTTGAGTAATAAGATCATTAAATCTTTTGGAAGTATTAAATAATAAGTGTTCTTCTATAATTTCTTTAATAACACATGTGTCAATAGGTTTTTTATTAAATGAATTATAACTGCTTTCACCAGAATGATCACTTATTGATATTTCGTGAGTATCAATGAAAATATCACAATCAAAAATTTTTATATGCATAAAAATCTTCACCTTCTTTTTCAATAAAATAATAAAAACACCACGTTTGCAAGCCGTGGTGAATGTGTGCAGTTAGTGCATTTCAGGTAGTAGGAGAGTAGTAACCTCACGGTTCTATCTATACTATTCGACCCATCATGCTACCCAGGCTTTCCCTGGTTGGACTGTATATTGTACTATATGTTGTAACGTCACACATAATACGCCTTGTCAGCCTCTCGCACGTTAACTGTAAAACTACACTTTTACATGAAAACACATATGTTCTGGATTTACAAAAATGGACAATTATACTACAATCGAAGTCAGATACACTTGTGGTCACAGTTCTACATTGTGATCCGTTGCACGACAGTATATCTGACAATCGTCATGTAGTATTGAATTATTGGTACGCAACTTGTACCAGAAATGAGATTATCTAAAATGAAGCATTCTAAATATTATATTCATTTCTATGGGATTCTCCCAACATCAAATCTCTTTCTTGATACTTTCGTACAGGAAGGAGGTGAGATATGGAAGATGTATTTCTATTCGTTTTAACTCTTGTAGGATTATTAATCCTATGGTCGTTAATCCGCAGAATACCATCTAAGAACATGAAAAACTTTCACATCCATTTTGGATTTCTGAAAGGATTTGACATGTCTGGAGAATTCTATAAGGATGACACCCAAAATAATAAATAGTTTAGTTCATATTTTTGTAATCTCCTTTTGTCATTTAAGAGAGTGGAGAGTTGTTAGCGCAACTTTCTGATCTCTATTTCTTTCTTCCTGTTATAATTGCGTTTTATTCGTGAATTTATCATCCACTTTTGTAAATTTAAACATATGTGTTTGCTAACGTGTCGGAACTACCATCTTCAATATATCCCTTTCATTCATTTTCAGAACTAAGGTACCACAGTGATGTGGATTACGGCTTCCTCCGATATTCGGCTTTATAGCTCTAAGGCTAAAGGTCTGTCAATAGGTGTCGAATCACCATCTTGAACAAGTTCTATACTAACTGTCGCGATTATGACAGCAGCATATCAAATGGGCATCTTAACTACGATAAAATTTTAAATTGAAACTAGCTTTATGGTTTATGTTAAGCTGTTTACCCAGACCTGCTTGTGAAAGTTTAAATCCTGCAAGACCACCGATTGCTGTTGAGAGCAGTGGAAGTTTATCCAGGATCTGAGTTACGATGTTAAGAAAGGCGGTTGCTGTATCTATTACACCTTTAAACATATCTGAGTTGATAGTTACTGTTGCAAGCTCTTGGAGCTGATTCTGAAGTTGATTCAGCTTTGATTCGGTACTTTCTAATTGTTTCTGCAACTCCTCATCGGCGCTGCCTTCGCTGTGAGCTGAAGTCTCTTCAACCTGATCTAAAAGCTGATAATTTTGGAGGATGGCTGCAGTGATACTGGAACGCTGTTTTCCACTGAGTTCCTCAAGCAATGCTTGTCCTCTGTTCTGGCCATACTTCTGGTCGTCTGCCAATATCTCTTGGTAGACCTCACCGATGCTCTTGAGGATTTCGTAGGTATTACGATAGTTTCCATTAGAATCAAGAATATCTACACCCTGCCAATTATTTGAAGCAGTAGCAGTATAGTCTTTAATTATTTGTTGTTTTTTAGCTCTTGTTTGTACAATATAATCAGAAGTGTCTTCTCCAAGTTCTGATAGCTGACTTTTAGCCTCTTCTGTCAATCTGTTACTTTCGAGATTAACTCTACCGACCATATAATTAAATATGGCGCATAGTCATTTCTGCTATGTCTCACGCTTATAAAATAGGAATATACGTGAGTTCGGACTGTATCTTCATCCTATAAAGGTAAAATAGGAGAGTAGCGAAACCGCTTTTGCTTAAAAATACGGTGTTACAGTCTCTACGCATTTTATAACATATTTATTACTTAAGCCGCATATTTCCAAATGTATCCACCGCGACTTTTTCTTTTTCCATTCATTACATCAAATATAACACAACAATGCAATCCACTTTCTTTTGATGCATCATTAATTGAACTAAAAGTTTTTATATAAGTATTTTGTAAATCATATTGCTCGACTGGTATATTATAATATTCTTTATTTCGTGGGTTTAATTTTGGAACTATATAATTACCAGAATCATACTCATCTTTATAAAACCAGAAAAATCCCTTACTATAATGAGAATTGTGGTATAAACATGAAGCGATATTAGCAGGTTTATTATCTACGTTTTTAGCAGCTTCTTTTATTGTATTATAAGAAGCAATAAAATTTCCATTCACATCTAATTGAACAACTGGAGTATAATCACCTCGTATATAATTTTTAGGATATACTAATTTCTTGTGATATATAGCATCAAAAATAAGATGATATGATATTCCTAATTCTTTTGAAATATCTGCAACTGTTATTCCGGAATTCATTTTTTCTTGAATATATTTATAATTTAAAACACCACCATATGAGTAATCTATATAAGCAGGTATCTCTGATATGTTTGGAAAGAACAACTGAATCATTTCTAAGACAGTATAATCTCTTATATCTGGAGAATAAAAATGATAATTTTGTGATAGCCAATAACTTTTTTTAATTTCATCTTTTTGTTTTTGATATTCTCTATCGTGATATTGACTTTGAATTTCAATTGCTATTTTTAAACTATGATTTACAATATCAGTTGGTAAGATATTTCCTGTAATGGTACTTATACAAGATTTTTCTTCTACCACAGTATCTGGATATTCATGAAGAAATACCTGTTTTAATACAGAAGCATGTAATGACTCTGTATGTAAGCCGCAAGATGGACATCTTATTCCGTTATGTGTTCCATCATGCCTATATGCATTTTGCCACGTCATTTTAAATTCCAATCCGCAATTTAAACATTCAAAATCTAATTCATGATTTCTATTCACATACGTGTCAGATAAACATTTTATACTGCAATCTTTTTTATTATTAAGATATGTATTTATATTTTTTATTGTATAAGGATTATTTGGGGTAAACGGCAGAGATGTTTTTCCATAAAGAAAGCTTGTTACATTAGACTTATAATAGTACATACCATCATATAAATGAATATAGGTTTTATCTTTTATAAATTCCTCTTTTGTAGTCAATACCTTAAGATTTCGTTTTTCTGCTTCTCTTATAATTTCAGTGTATGTATCTTTTTTCACCCTACTAGGTGGTTTAATTTTAACATTATATTTTCTACATATAGGACATTTTTGAGGTAAATTCCTTATATTCTTAAAAGTTTTATAAAACATATGACCAAATTTGCAACGTAGGATTAAATCATTTCCATTAAATTCTTTTTGTGTTGTCTGTAATTTATAATCTACGTCATGCTTGCCAATATATGTATTTAAATTTTCAATATAAAATGGACCATTTTTATAAAACGGATTAAAATTATCTCCACGATTTTCTAATTTATCTAAGCTCAAAACAACCTTATAACCTTCTTTGTTATAACAGTGCAATTGAGATTTACAATTTTCATATTTTCCATCAAACCATTTGTAGCCATTTTGTTTTAACAATTCATAAACTTCATCTTCTGTATATTTAGATTTTTGCATTTTATTTCACCCTTTCACTTAAAAAATTTAACAATAAAATTATTTTTGATTACTCCACTCGTGTAAAAATTTATCTAAATCCGATGTTTTAATAAAAATCCACATTAAATTATCTGTGTTTGGATTTTTTGCACATATCTCATATCTAAGTCCATTTTTAATAAGATAATCTCTTAATGGAACAGAATAACAACAATATAATTTACTATTTTTCATAATTTTACCTTTTATATATGTTATAATCTTTGCTCGGTCTTAAGCGTCCTATCGCCCTTTAACCGATATAGCTACTTGCTAGTGTATTAAAAACACACCCATGTATCACTACATGTTTGGGCAGAATTTTACCCATAATTCGGAGTGCTACAGTACGAATTCCGGCTGCAACGGTATCTACGTCCTGAAGCGTGGTATTGCCAGCTGTGATCAGTGCTGCAGACTGATCTATTGTGTTACCAAGTAAAGAAAGAGTTGAACCAGATTTCTGGAGTCCTCTTGCTAACTCGTCTGTTGATATTGCGTAATTATTCAAACTGTTACTTTCGAGTAAAATATCAGAAACTCTACTGACCACACAAAATGTATGGCGCACAGGCATTTCTACCTATGTCTCACGTTTTATATAAATTGGGATTATTGCGTGACGATTACACTAAGAAATGTAAAAGAGCCATTTGGCTGTTCGGACTGGATCTTCATCCTATAAGATAGGAGAGTAGCGGAACTCTATTTGTTTATTATCCAAATAGAATGTTACGGTCTCTACGGATTCATATATAATATGTCTTTCCACGGTCTTGGCTTTCCCTTAAGCTATTAACCGTTATAGCTACTTGCTGGGAATAATGTCCCCATATATTTCTATATGTTTAGGCATAATTAGACACCTACGGCATTGAGTTTGTCGATCAAAGTAGATTCAGATAAATCGCTATACGCAGCTTTCATAGAAATCAGCGCAGAAGTTGCATCATCAATATTATCAAACTCTGATACATTTAATAATTTATTAGCATTTACAGCTGACTGCTTGGCATCCGAGAATGATTCTCCAAGCCTCTGGAAGTCTGCGGTACTGTTCTGGATCTGCAGAGCAGTAGTACCAACGCTTTTAGCCATATCAAAGCTTTCCTTCTGGAATTCTTTCAGCTTACTGATTGGCTCATCTGATACTTTTCGCATTTCTGTAAGAGCAGTATCAAACTCTTTAACTACTTCTAAACCTTGCTTGAACGTATTCCAAACTTGATTCATTGCCTGAAATGAAGTCAAATACTGAGCAAGGTTTACCATTTTTTCTTTCCAACCTGAGAAGAATTTACTAAATCCACTTTCAACAGGTTTTACAGAAGTTCCAAGATTTTTAATCTGTCCATTCAGTGTATTTAATTGAACACTTAAAGTCTGCGCTTCACCGGCACTATCCTTAAATGTACCTTTGAGCGAAACAATTCCATTCTTTTCTGTAAATCCACTAAAGGTAATATCCTGTACATTGGTAAGTTCTTTCAGATAACTTTCCAATTCCATTTTTGCATCTGTGATACTTGCAGGATCAATGATTTTACCAATACTACCAACAGATCCACTTAGCCCGCTAACTTTCTTCTCAAATTCACCAATGCCCATTTTGCCTTTTGCGACAGCAGTAGCCCATTTATTTATTTGTTCTTCACTGGATTTAAATACATCTCCAATTCCAGCGATACCACTTTTGTCAGCCTTTATCTTATCGAAAGCATTGTAAGCACTCTGAATTCGATCTCCGTATTTACTAAGATTGTCTGTGATAGTCTTATCAATATCATCAAATCTCTGTTTTGCATTTGTTTCTGAAGTGTTCTGTGGTGTTTTTGCGTTTACTCTTGCCATAATTTTATTTCGTTCTTCTATGGCGGAGTTAGCTTCGGTTGTATTATGTCTAAACGTATCAAGAGTACGAACAAAAGCTTCATTATCTGCAAGTGTCTTATAATCACCAACATAAGACTGATCAGTTATATATTTTGGGGTTTTAGTAGAAGTGGAAGATGATGTGTTATTTGCAGATTTCTTATTACTACTTCCAGTCGCTTTTGAAGCTTTATTTAAATCTTCTTTGTTGCTTTTTAAAATATTCGCAAGATTCTGTAACTCATCTTTTTTCGCCAACATAGCATCAATCTGAGTCATTAATCCGGAAGTAACTTCTGATCCTAATGTTTCTTTAAGATTCTGAGCAGAAGTAGTAATAGATTCCATACTATTTTTTATAGCATCAATAGAAGCCACATCAAGTAAAGAATATTCACCAGATGATATTGCTGAAAGGTCTTTTTTTGTATCTTCGATTTCCTGTTTTGTTTCAGTAATATTGCTAGTATCAATTTTGGGCGGTGTGAGTTTACCATCAAATTTCAAGTTATCAATATCATACTTAATGTCATCTTTCCAAAATTTGATACTATCCTTCCAATAATCTGGATCGTTGTCTAATTGATCTCTAAGATTTGATTTTGCCCTAACTACTTGTGTAATTTTATTTTCAATATCTTTTGGAATAAAATCGATTTTATTCTCTTTTTTTATTTCATCAATAGTAGAGTAGTAGTCTTGTAACGCAAGACTTGCTTCTTTTAAATCATCTTCGATATCAGATGCACCATACTTATAAAAGCTATTACTTGCATATTTGTCAAAAGTAGATTTATTAATACCTTTTGCAGCAGCTTCTTTTATTGACTGCAGGTATTTATAATCTGATTCGAGATATTCTTTTGAGAACCATATACCATTTTTATCATCTGTACTTTCCAATGATTTTTGTAATGCCATACGTTCCTTATATGAGTCTCTTAATTGTGATGTAGCATCTTTCTTGTTTTTAGTAATAAACGATTTTCCACTTAAGAAATCATCTCTATTAAATACTTTTCCAATATTAGTTAGTGGCTTTCCAGCACCATTAGCTGACTTCTGTAATTTATCAATCTCTTTAGTGACGTTCTGAATATTTTTCCCTGCATTAGTCAATCCAGAGAAAATATCACCATTAAATTTTACGTTATTAATTTTCTGTAAAGCTTTCGCTGTTTTTTCAAGTTCATCAGCAATACTTTTTAATTGGCTGACTTTACTATCATCAACCTCTATACCAGTTTTTATACTAAAATCTTCATTAGGCATATAAATTCACATCCTTTCTTACCATTTTAGATATCCAATAAACGTACTCCACGTAAGTTCCTTAATTGGATCTTTCTTTTCACTAATGTATTTCTGCATAAGCATATAAGCAGAAGTTGTTTTTGGAGCAGGACTTCCCCATTCTGAAAAATTAAATCCTGTTCTCCAATATGGAGTTCCAGGAGCTGGATGTTCAGGACCATCAATGGCTCCACCGTGATAACCTTGTTTAAATATATACTCATAAATGTAGTCGTTACTTGCCCTATGTCCACCAAGCTCATCCGAACTCAAATGAACATTAACTTCTCCTAATAATGGCCTTACATCATACACATTTAATAGGGATTCAGTTCTTTCATAGTATTCAGGATTGAATGACATATACCAATCTTCAACTGCGAACCTGCTTGCGCTTTCAATCTCAGGAGCAGCCTTTTTAGGTACCTCTTCATTTGTTTTCTTTTCTGCAGTCTCAATACTGTCAGCTAATTTTCTAAATTTTCTAGCTGCTTTATTGAGGTCAGATGCGTTAATTTTTAATGAAATCATATTTTAACTCCTGTTCAAACTATAAAAAGCTCCATGACCTTTGACAGCCATGGAGCTTAACTAAATGTTCATATTTTATTTTGAAGAAATCGCCTTAATAAATTTCACAACGTCTTCCTTACTCATATCTTTCATAGCTTCAGCAATAACCGGTGCGAGAGAAGTACCAACCTGCTTCAGTACATCATTTAATCTTGTAATCTGATTCTGGATAAATGCCTGTGTTCCATAATGATTAGTCATAAAATCCTGAGCAGTCATTTCCTCAATAGCTGTAAATTCTGTAACATCATTTCCAATTGCTTTAATAAGTTCTACAACAAGTCCACCTCTGTTAAGATAGTCATAATCTTCAGCCATAGTCTTGTTATCCATATGAATATATGTATAGTTGTTAATAATCGTATACACATGAAGAACATGTCTAACTGGAGAACTTACACTTACAATATCCTTCTTTTCAACATCTTTCCAATATGCGTTCTCAACAATTTTTTCAGCAAGAGTCATTTTTGTATTGATCGGCATATACTCAATTTTTACCATTGATTTAATATAATCCTGTTTCTCCTGATCGGATTCCTTCTTATTATATGTATTAATAAATTCCTGTACGGTAATATCTTTCATAGTTAATTACTCCTTTTCAAACAATTTTCCTTTTACTCATAAACAGTAGCTTTCCAATAGTTTCCATCGGATGTCCAAATTTCTATACAATCACCATATGGATTATATTTAACTCTGCATACCTGTGGTGATTCACATATTTTCCAATAAACATCCGATGGAATTCTATAGTTACTTCTTGTTAATAGTTCATTAATCTCATAAGAGTACATAATAATTTTCCAATATTTAATTTTTAATCTCAGAGTATTTTTCACATACGCATTCTTTGATTTCCGGCTGGATTCTTCCTTCAATAGCCTTTCTTAGTAAACTACAATTTCTTGCATAGCGTTTACATGTTTTGCATTTGTCTTCAAATTTTACCTTATCATCGTCACTATTAAAGATCCCAATATATTCAACAGGATAAATTGTAAGCTCAATCCTTGGATTGTCCTTATCATAAAAAATTCTCTGAGGGCGGAAGAGTGCTACATTATCATCCTTCCATATTAGCTGTGTTTCTGTGATTGTATCATCTAAGCATTTTTCATAGTTTGCACAATCTTTATCAATTCTGTCAAAATAAAAAACAGCATCTATAAAAAAATGCTGTGTATCATTTACCTCTCTGGTCCAGTTCTGTTTTTTTACTTCATCCTCGATTATTTTCTTGAATGCCTTTTTATAATCCTTGGCTTCTTTGGTCTCATATACCATTGAAAGTGGTCTGCCATTTTTCATTATGGTACGCACAGAAGTGTAGTGATTAACTGAAGGTGGCATAGGAGAGGTTAGGTATAATTTTTCTGTCATCTGTATTATTTAATCTGTCCAATAAACTGTTTTACTTTATCAAAACCAACCATTGCACCAACGCCGCTTAAAATTCCAAGTAGCACTGCACAAATAATATTGTTTACATCAAAAGCAATACCATATAACTGGTAATATACAAGTGTTCCTACAGTTCCGATAACAATTGCAACAATAAAAGCAAGTAAATTGGAAGCATATTTTCTATTTGCTTCATCAAGTAATTTTTTAATTGTCTCAACTACAAGTCCTGTTGCAATACTATAAATTGCAAATAACATAATAAAAATATTTGTATTCATTCATCTCACCTCTTTAACCGGATGCTTTATTTTCTTCTTCATTATTTAAGTCTAAAGTTACAGATGGAGTCTCTATCGGATTTTCAAACTGTCCCATTTGATGTTCCACACGACTATTTTTCATATAACTTAAAACAGTTGGAATTAATGAGGCAGGAATAGCGACAAGTGCATACATAAAACTTGTGTCACCTGTAATAGTTGCCATATATTCTGTAAACCATAAGATCTGTATACAAATGGCAATCACAGTCCATAACACCATCTTACTTGTTCTTGGTTTCTTAAACTTAGGAAATCTGCGTTTTGCTTCTCTAAGTTCTTTTTTCATTTCATATTGACGCTTTTGCTGTTTGATCTGCGTCATTTCTTTTTCAAATTCTTTTTCTGTTAAATATTTCATAATGTATCACCTATAATTCGTGATTTTTCCATTTTTCTCTAAGTCTCTTATGATCACTGATAAGGAATGCAAATACAAAGCGTCCTGGATTTCTTTTCGAATCTAAGACTGCCTGTAGCTCTGCATTACCACGAAAAATATAAGCATTACTCTGAAGTGCATTTTCAAAGAATACACATTTTTCAGGATCATAATATTTATTCATTACTTCGTTGTATTCACGCATAAGCATTTTGTCCTTTTAATCCTATAGAAAAGCGAAAAAATGAGGTAAGAATGATTTCAAAACGCGAACAATGCGAATAGGTCATATTTTCTTACCTCCTTATAATCACTCTTCAAAATTATTTATTAGTA
>UMLF01033518.1_pt1 | contig 12704 bp, 11 predicted proteins | sample 1966501 | NCBI WGS metagenome assembly UMLF01 (sample SAMEA4836194, study PRJEB28245) | human gut metagenome | biome: gut microbiome; material: fecal sample | place: Denmark | collected 2008 | reverse complement strand
TCGAGCTGGTCAGCGAGGCCCGCAAGCTGGCTGATGAGCTGAACTGCGAAGTCACCGGCCTGCTGCTGGGCGATAACGTGGACGGCATTGCCAAGGAGCTGGGCGGCTATGGCGCTGATAAGGTCATGGTTTGCGACAGCCCCCTGCTGAAGGATTACACCACGGACGCATACGCCAAGGTCGTCTGCGACATGGTCAACGAGTACAAGCCCGAGGTCCTGCTGATCGGTGCCACCAACATTGGCCGCGATCTGGGCCCCCGCTGCGCAGCCCGCCTGCACACCGGCCTGACCGCTGATGCTACCCACCTGGATATCGACACTGCAAAGTACATCGACTTCCTGAAGGAAAGCTCCACCATCGATCTGTCCAAGCAGAAGTTCGATATGGAAGACCGCAACCTGAAGATGACCCGTCCCGCATTCGGCGGCCATCTGATGGCTACCATCATCTGCCCCCGCTTCCGTCCGCAGATGTCCACCGTGCGCCCCGGCGTTATGAAGAAGGCTCCCTTCGATCAGGCCAAGGCAGATGCCTGCCAGATCGTGAAGCCCGCTTTCGAGCTGTCCGCTGCCGACATCAAGACCGAGGTCCTGAGCGTCGAGAAGGCTGCTGAGAAGCTGGTCGATCTGATCGGTGCCGATGTCATCGTCTCTGTTGGCCGCGGCATCAGCAAGGATGTCAACAAGGGCATCGAGCTGGCTGAGCAGCTGGCTGCTGCACTGGGCGGCGGCGTTGTGGGTGCTTCCCGTGCCGTTACCGATGCAGGCTGGATGACCGCTGACCATCAGGTCGGTCAGACCGGTAAGACGGTCCACCCCAAGATCTATGTTGCTCTGGGCATTTCCGGTGCCATCCAGCACACCGCTGGTATGCAGGATTCCGAGTGCATCATCGCTGTCAACAAGAACGAGGGCGCACCCATCTTCGGTGTTGCTGACTACGGCATCGTGGGCGATCTGTTCAAGGTCGTTCCCGAGCTGATCAAGCAGATCGAGGCTGCCAAGGCTGCTGAGTAAGCACCTGATTTTCCCTGAACCCTGATTGTGATAAGGCCGCCGCGCAGTGGAAACGCTGTGCGGCGGCTTTTTGCGTCTCCGGAAAAGCGCTCCGTTCTATCCTGCCTGTTCCCGGAATAAAATGACACCAAGAGCGGACAGGAAAGGAGCGCGTACCATGGAGTTGAAGATCTTTCGGGATGCCCTGCCGGCGGCGGGGACAAACTGTACCCTCAAGGCAGAGCTGCCGCTGGAAACAGAGATCCTGATCTCTGATTATCTGCCACCGGTGTTCAAGCTGGTCAAGTGCTTTGTCAGGCCGGTGGTGCTGCAAAAGCGGCTGCAGCCCGGCAAGCTGCAATTGGAGGGATATCTGCGCTGTGTGGTCTATTATCAGGGGGAAGAGGGGGCGGGCTTATGCCAGACTGAGCAGAAGCTCCCCTTTACCAAGCTGCTGGATCTGCCGGAGTTCGTCTTCACGGCATGGGCCGTGCAGGTGGAAGGCCAGACCGAATATCTGAACTGCCGCACCGTCAACCCGCGCCGCATCGAGGTGCGGGGGGCGTATGGGCTGGTGGTATCGGTGCACACGCAGGTCAAAACGGATGTCATCACGGCCTTGTCGGATGGTGGTGTGGAGCAGAAACTGGTCACCCTTTCTGGGGTGCGGCGCGCCGCTGTGCTGGAAAAGTTGGTCACGGTCGAGGGCGAGATCCGCTTTCCCACGCCGCCCGCCGCCGTTTTGGACCTCAGCGGCAATGCCTCTGTCGGAGACCTCAAGCTCCTGAACGGGAAAGCCGTTGCCAAGGGCGTGCTGGTCGTTTCCTGTGCCTGGCGTGCCGAGGGCGACCCGGTACTGCAGAGCCAGAGCGTGAACCTGAACTTCAATCAGGTGCTGGATGTGGACGGCCTGAGCGAGGACTGCCGCTGCCTCTGCGTGGCCGAGCCGGTGGGCTTTACGCTCACGGAGGGAGAAGGGGAGGAACCCAGCCGCCTGACCGCCACCCTGATGCTACGCCTGCGGGCATGGAGACCCTATCAGCTGCAGTGCGTGGCGGATGCCTTCTCCACGAAATTTGAGACAGAACAGACCCCGCAGACAGTACAGACGGAATCGCTGGCCTGCACCCTGGATGAGACCGTGACCCTGACCGGCTCCGGCCCTCTGCCGGACGCTGGGGCTAAAATTCTGGCCTGCTTTGCCTCCTTTGGCCCGGCCCTGCTGGCATACAGGGAAAATAACTGGGATCTGACCAGCCGGGTGACTGTGACTGCCTTTGGGGAGAACAGCCTTTCAGAGCTGGAAAGCTACGAAAAGGTGTTGGAGCTTGCCCTGCCGCTGGGGCGGGAGCTGCCCTCGGACGCAGAGCTGATCCCGGAGTGCTGGCTCCGTGCCGAGGACCTGCGCTGTGTCTGCGCAAACGGCACACTGGAGGTCAACCTTTCCGTCAAGGCAGAAGGAGCCATCCTACAGCGGAGCGGAAACACCTGTGTGGGCTCCATCGCGCTGGGAGAGCCGTTGACCCCGGCAGACCCGGAGATCAGCCTGCGTATCTATTATGCACAGGCGGGGGAGGAGCTGTTTGCCATCGCCAGGCGGTTCCATGTCTCCCCGGCCCAGATGCTTGCCGCCAACGACCTTGCAGAGGGCACCACGGCCATCGATGCGCCTCAGAGACTTCTGGTGCCGGGAGCAGGGGGCTGATCCATCCGATTTTGTACTTTGCAGAAGAACAATTTAAAGTTAAAGTATGACTTATGAACTGAAAATGAACAAAAAATATCCCGGACCTCTCCCAATTTGAGAAAGGCTCTGCTATAATAATTTTTGTCGTGTAAAAAAGCCTTTTAGATAAAGGAGAAGTTATGATCAAAAATATCGAGTTGGAGAAGGGCGCATACCAGTTTGATGCCAAGATGCCCCTTCGCCAGGCCATCCCGCTGGGCCTGCAGCATGTATTTGCCATGTTCGTGGGCAACCTGACCCCGCTTCTTATCATCACCAGTGCCTGCGGCCTTGCAGGCGGTGAGTTTGCTGACCTGCAGGTCAGCCTGCTGCAGAACGCCATGTTCGTGGCCGGTGTGGTCACGCTGGTGCAGCTGTTCTCCATCGGCCCTGTGGGCGGTCAGGTTCCCATCATCATGGGTACCAGCTCCGGCTTCCTGGGCGTGTTCAACAGTGTGGCTGCTTCCATGGGCGGCGGTGTGCTGGCCTACGGTGCCATCATGGGCGCTTCCATTTTGGGCGGCCTGTTTGAGACTGTGCTGGGCTTCTTCCTCAAGCCCCTGCGCAAGTTCTTCCCCACGGTGGTCACCGGCACGGTGGTGCTGTCCATCGGTCTGTCCCTGATCTCCGTGGGTGTCAACTCCTTTGGCGGCGGCAACGCAGCCAAGGACTTCGGTTCCGCGGAAAACCTGCTGCTGGCCGTATTCGTGCTGGTGGTGATCCTGTTCTTCAAGCATTGGACCACGGGCTTCCTGAGTTCTTCCTCCATCCTCATCGGCATTGTGGCGGGATATCTGGCAGCCTTTATCATGGGCTTTGTCCTGCCCACCACCGGTGTCACTGCCGAGGGTGTGGAGTTCACTAAGGCATGGGTGCTGAACTGGAGCAAGGTGGCACAGGCCGACTGGTTTGCCATCCCCAAGCTGGTTCCCGTCAAGATCGTTTTTGATATGCGCGCCATCCTGCCCGTGCTGATCATGTTCATCGTCACCGCTGTGGAGACCGTGGGCGATATCTCCGGCGTGATGGAGGGCGGCATGAGCCGTGAGGCCACCGATAAGGAGCTGTCCGGCGGTGTTATCTGCGACGGCCTGGGCTCTTCCTTTGCCGCCTGCTTCGGTGTTCTGCCCAACACCTCCTTCAGCCAGAACGTGGGTCTGGTTTCCATGACCAAGGTCGTCAACCGCGGTGCACTGGCTACCGGTGCCATCTTCCTGATCCTCTGCGGCTTGATCCCCAAGCTGGGCGCACTGGTCTCCATCATGCCGCAGGCCGTTCTGGGCGGTGCTGCCGTGATGATGTTCTCTTCCATCGTGGTATCCGGCATCCAGCTCATCACCAAGGAAAAGATGACCCCGCGTACTCTGACCATCGTTTCCGTTGCACTGGGCGTGGGTTACGGCATGGGTGCAAATGCCAGCATCCTGGCACACACCCCTCAGTTCTTCCAGCTGATCTGCGGCGAGAGCGGCATCGTGCCCGCAGCCTTTGTGGCCATTGTGCTGAACGTGCTGCTGCCCAAGGACGATAAGGCCGAATAAACCTCTCAGTCACCTTCGGTGACAGCTCCCCTGACAGGGGAGCCAAGAAGTGCCCTTGCCTCTCCTGTCAGGGGATGCACCATTGCGCTGCAATGGCGGAGAGCTCCTCCAGAGATTCCGGCGTATCTGCATCCAGCAGTTCTTCCCGCCGCTGGGCGTAAACGATCTGTACCTGCTCAGGGTGAGCCTTGAGCACAACACTGCCGCCCTTGCCCTCGGGCAGGGTGCGCAGAGCGGGAAAATATCCGCATCCAAACAGAACGGGACTTCCGACAACGGTGTCCGGGCCATGTGCGGCCCGGGCTCCCAGCCGGAAGATCGCCCGCTCTGTTTCTTTTTGTGTCTGGGCAAAAGCAGTGATCAGCGCTTCCAGCGTCTCCCGCTGCAGCAGGGGTTGATCTCCGGGCAGGAAGATGCAGCCTGCAAGACCGGGGCATTGCTCCAGCAGCGCCTCCACCCCCAGCCGGACAGTGTCGTTCCGGCCCGGCAGGCTGTGGAGCAGGCAGGGAACGGCCTGTGCGTCACACAGGGCCTTGACCTCGGCAGAGCGGGTCACGACCACCCGGGCGGCAAGTGCGGGGGTGGCGGTGACCTCCAGCGCCCGGCAGAGCAGGGGGCGGCCCCCGAAATCGGCCAACAGCTTGTTGGAGCCGAACCGCCGGGCCAGCCCCGATGCCATGATGACGCATCCCACCGAAGGGCGGGTGTTTTTTCTGCACAACTCTGCCATAAAATCATTCCTCCTGAACCTGCCGACTCTGCGGCAGTCTTTCCAGTGGCATTATAAGGGATTTTGTGATAAAATAAAAGTAGCAATCGAAAAAAGAGAGGTACTGCGTATGATGACGATCCGGGAATACAAACGGGCCGAAAGCCTCGAGGAAGCCTGGCAGCTCAACCAGAAGCGAAACAATCGGGTCATCGGCGGCATGATCTGGCTCAAGATGGAGAACATCAATGTCGGCACCGCCATCGACCTGTCGGGCCTTGGGCTGGACAAAATTGAGGAAACGGCCGAGGGCTTTTCCATCGGGGCTATGGTGCCCCTGCGGCAGATCGAGCTCCACGAGGGGCTCAATGCCTACACGGACGGCGCTGTGCGGGAATCTGTGCGCCACATTGTGGGTGTGCAGCTGCGCAACCTTGCCACCGTGGGCGGCAGCATTTACAGCCGTTTTGGCTTTTCCGATGTTCTGACCATGTTCCTGGCCCTGAACGCTTCGGTGGAGCTCTACAAGGGCGGTATTGTGCCGCTTTCGGAGTATGCCCAGCGCCCGTACGACAGGGATATCCTGGTACGGGTCATCGTGCCGAAAGAGCAGGCAGCATTCTGCTATCAGTCGGTGCGCAACAGCCAGACGGATTTTCCGGTGCTGACCTGTGCCGCCGCGAAAACGGCCGGGGGCTTCCGGGTCGCCATTGGTGCCCGGCCCGGCAAGGCAGTGCTGTATACCCTGCAGCCCAATGCCGTCGAAACGCCGGAGCTGACCGCCGCCCGCTTTGCCGCTGAGGTGCGGGCAAACATCCGGACGGAGAGCAACATGCGCGGCAGTGCGGAATACCGCAATCATCTGGCCGGGGTGCTGGTCAAGCGCGCTGTGCTGAAATTGGAAGGGAACAGGTGAGACAAGATGCAGGTGAATATTATTCTGAACGGAACCAAAGTCACGGCAGAGGCCGCACCGGACACCCTGCTCATCGATTTTGTCCGCGCACACGGCTGTTACAGCGTCAAGCGCGGCTGCGAGACCTCCAACTGCGGCCTGTGCACCGTCTTTCTGGACGATGTGCCGGTGCTGTCCTGCTCTGTGCTGGCAGCCCGTGCCGACGGCCACAGGGTGACCACGCTGGAGGGCCTGCAGGAGGAGGCTGCTGAGTTCGGTGCTTTTATCGCCGATCAGGGTGCGGAGCAGTGCGGCTTCTGCAACCCGGGCTTTATTATGAACGCCCTCGCCCTCTTCCGGGAAAAGGAATACCCCACTGAGGAGGAGATCAAGGAATATCTCGCGGGCAACCTCTGCCGCTGCTCCGGCTACGAGGGTCAGCTGCGGGGCATCCAGAATTTCCTCGCCTGGAAGAAAGCAAAACAGGAGGGTGCCGAATGAAAAACGTCAACAAAGCATTCCGCAAAAAGGATGCCATGCAGCTTGTGACCGGCAAGCCCGTTTACATGGATGATCTGGCTCCGGCAGACTGCCTGATCGTCAAGCTGTACCGCTCGCCCCATGCCAACGCCATGGTAGAGCGCATCGACACGTCCGTGGCCAAAAAGGTGCCCGGCATCGAGGCCATCTTCACCTGGGAGGATGTGGACCAGAACGCCCGCCGCTACACGCAGGCCGGCCAGACCTACCCCGAAGCCAGCCCCTACGACCGCCTGGTCATCGACCGCCACGTCCGCTTTGTGGGGGACGTGGTGGCCATTGTGGTGGGCAAGGATGAGAAGTGTGTCGAGAAGGCCATGAAGCTCATCAAGGTGGAGTATCAGGTGCTGGAGCCGGTGCTGGATTTCCACACTGCGAAGGACAACCCCATCCTTGTCCACCCGGAGGACAACTGGGAGAGCCTGAGCCCCGTGGGTGCCGACAACAAGCGCAACCTCTGTGCCCACGATGCGTGCGGCGATGGCGACATCGATGCCGTGCTGGCAAAGTGCGATGTTGTCATCGACCGTGTCTACCACACCAAGGCCTGCCAGCAGGCCATGATGGAGACCTTCCGCACCTGCTGCTGGATGGACCTGTACGGACGGCTGAACATCCTCAGCTCGACCCAGATCGTGTTCCACACCCGCCGCAATGTGGCAAACGCCCTGCACATCCCCAAATCTATGATCCGCGTCATCAAGCCCCGCATCGGCGGCGGCTTTGGTGCCAAGCAGACGGCGGTCTCGGCCATCTATCCGGCCTTTGTTACCTGGAAGACCAAGAAGCCCTGTAAGCTGATCTTCACCCGCGAAGAGAGCCAGACCGCATCTTCGCCCCGCCACGAGATGGAGATGCACGTCCGTCTGGGTGCCACCAAGGACGGCATCGTGAAGGGCATCGACCTCTACACCCTGTCCAACACCGGTGCCTACGGTGAGCACGGCCCCACAACGGTGGGCCTTTCCGGGCACAAGTCCATCCCGCTGTACGGCAAGGCTGAGGCCTTCCGTTTTGTCAGCGACGTGGTCTACACCAACCACATGTCTGCCGGTGCGTACCGCGGCTATGGTGCGACCCAGGGCCTGTTTGCAGTGGAATCTGCCGTCAATGAGCTGGCCGCCAGACTCCACATGGACCCCTTCAAGATCCGTGAAATGAACATCGTCAAAGAGGGCGATGTAATGCCCGCCTATTACGGCGCTGTGAACACCAGCTGCGCGCTGGATCGCTGCCTGAAAAAAGTCCGCGAGATGATCGACTGGGACAACAAGTACCCTGTGCGCGACCTTGGCAATGGCAAGGTGCGCGCCGTGGGTATGGGCATGGCCATGCAGGGCTCCGGCATTTCCGGCATGGACGTGGGCAGCGCCACCCTCAAGGTAAACGATGACGGGTTCTACTCCCTCATCATCGGCGCGGCCGATATGGGTACCGGCTGTGACACCACGCTGGCTCAGATCGCCGCCGAGGTGCTGGACTGTGACCTGGACAATATCACCGTCTTTGGCGCGGATACCGACACCTCGCCCTATGACTCCGGCTCCTACGCTTCCTCTACCACCTATGTCACCGGCAAGGCAGTGGAGAAGTGCGCCCTGCGGCTGCGCGGCCAGATCTGCAAGCTGGGCGCGGAGCTGCTCCAGACGACCGAAGAGGCCGTGGATTTTGACGGCAAGTTCGTCTCCCTGAACGCAGACCCGGAGAAGAGGGTCTCTCTCTCTGAGGTGGCCTTCGCTTCACAGTTCGGCCACATGGTGCCGCTGGAGATCACCGAGACCCACACCTCGCCCCTTTCGCCCCCGCCCTACATGGTCGGCGCGGCTGAAATTGAGCTGGATAAGGAGACCGGCGAGGTCAAGGTGGTGGATTATGCCGCCTGCGTGGACTGCGGCACCCCCATCAACCCCAACCTGACCCGTGTGCAGGCCGAGGGCGGTATCCTGCAGGGCATTGGCATGGCCCTGACCGAGAACATCACCTACGATGCCAAGGGCTGGCCGATGGAAAATTCCTTTATGCAGTATAAGATCCCCGCCCGTGTGGACATCGGCCACATCCGGGTGGAGTTTGAGAGCAGCTACGAGCCCAACGGCCCGTTTGGTGCAAAATCAATCGGTGAGGTGGTCATCAACACCCCGCTGCCCGCCATCGCGGATGCCATCTACAATGCCATCGGCACCCGCTTCTATGAGCTGCCCATCACCCCGGAGCAGGTCGCCATGGCGGTGGAAGAAAACCGCTGATGCTTTCTGAAACACAGTTTCCGTTTCTGGCTGAAAAGGGCCATGTGGTCTCGCTGGTGGGCGGCGGCGGAAAAACCACCCTGCTCTATGCCTTTGCCCGGCATTGTGCCGCCAAAGGCTGGCGGGTGCTGGTGAGCACCACCACCCACATCCGGCAGCCGGGGGAGAATTATGCCGCAGATGAAGCCGCTCTTGCGTCCCTCTGGGCGGCAGGGCGATATGCCGTGGCCGGTGTCCCGGCAGAGCAGGGCAAGCTGACCGCCCTGCCGCCGGAGCAGCTGACCCGCTGGATGGCACAGGCGGATATGGTTCTTCTGGAAGCGGACGGTGCAAAACGGATGCCCTGCAAAGTTCCGGTGGCCCATGAACCGGTGCTGTTGCCGGAAAGCGATATCGTGCTGGCCGTGGCAGGATTGTCTGCGCTGGGCAGACCTCTGCGGGAGGTCTGCTTCCGGCTGGAGCAGGCCTGCGCCCTGCTGGGCGCTGCCCCCGAAACGCTTCTGACCCCGGAGCTGCTGGCAAGGCTGCTGGCCAGTGAGCAGGGAGGACGAAAACTGGTGGGGGATTGCCGTTTTTCTGTGGTGCTCAATCAGGCGGATGACCCCGCCCGCATTGCTGCCGGAGAACAGACCCTCGCGCTCCTGCGCGAAAAATATGAGGTGCAGGGCGTGTTGACTTATTTTGATGAAAGGGAGCGTGCATGAAATGGCAGAACAAGGCCCCATTGTCTTCTGCACCGGCGGCGGATGCACCGCCAAGCTGGGTGCCGGGGTACTGAGCCGCATTCTGGAAAAGCTGCCCCGGGGCGAAAAAGACCCCGACCTTCTGGTTGGCTACGACAGCCGGGACGATGCTGCCGTCTACCGCATTACCGAGGACATTGCTCTGGTGCAGACGGTGGATTTCTTCCCGCCGATGGTCGATGACCCCTATACCTTCGGGCAGATCGCTGCGGCCAATGCCCTGAGCGATGTCTACGCCATGGGCGGTGAGGTCAAAACGGCACTGAATCTTGTCTGCTTCCCCGAGAGCATGGATCTGAACGTGCTGGGGGAGATCCTGCGCGGCGGTGCCGAAAAGGTGGCCGAAGCCGGGGGCACGCTGGCGGGTGGGCACTCCATTGCCGATACCGGCGTGAAGTACGGCCTGTCGGTGACTGGTCTGGTAGATCCGCACTGCCTGACGGCCAACGATACCGGCCGCCCGGGCGACAAGCTTCTTCTGACCAAGGCGCTTGGCGTGGGGCTGATCTGCACCGCCAACCGGGTGGGCGAAGCCGCTCCGGAACAGATGGAAGCAGCAGTCCGTTCCATGACCACCCTGAACAAAACGGCGGCAGAGATCGCACGCAGGTACGAGGTGCACGCCGCCACGGATGTGACCGGGTTCAGCTTCCTGGGCCATCTGCACGAGATGATGGGGGAAAAGCTCTCCTGCGTCATCGATGCCCATGCGGTGCCGGTGCTGCCCGGTGCGTGGGAGGCCGCAGATGCCTGCCTGTACACCGCCGCCGGTCAGCGCAACCGCAACCACACCGGGCCCTTTGTCCAGTTTGAGAAAGTGCCCTTCCCGATGGAAGAGATCCTGTTTGATCCCCAGACCTCCGGCGGCCTGTTGTTTGCTGTGGCCCCGCAGGATGCCGCTGCCCTGGAAGCAGAGCTGCAGGCGGCGGGTCTGCCCGCAAAGGTCGTGGGCACCATTGGGGAAAAGCAGACACCGGAGATCACAGTAACATACGAATGAGGGAGGAACAAACGATGATCAAGATCGATGCCTGTGGAGATGCCTGTCCGCTGCCCGTGGTCAAGGCCAAAAAGGCCATTGCAGAGCTGCGCGGCCCCGGCGAGGTGGAAGTGCTGGTGGACAATGAGATCGCTGTCCAGAACCTGACCAAGATGGCCCAGCAGAAGGGCTATCTGTCCAGCTCTGAAAAGCTGGCCGAACAGGAATACCGTGTTCGCTTTACCATCAAGGACACGCCCGTTGCGGATACCGCTGTGCCGGGCGAAGAGAAACAGCAGGCAGAAGCGGAAACCTGCATCCCGGATGCCCGCACCGATACAGTGGTGGTCATCGCGTCCGACAAGATGGGGGAAGGGGCCGAGGAGCTGGGCAAGACCCTGCTCAAGGCCTTCGTGTTCTCCCTGACCCAGCAGGACAAGCTGCCCAAGACGATCCTCTTCTACAACGGCGGCGCATCCCTGACCTGTGAGGGTTCGCCCATGCTGGAAGACCTGAAGGCACTGGAAGCTGAGGGCGTGGAGATCCTGACCTGCGGCACCTGCCTGAACTTCTACGGCATAACGGAGAAGCTGGCCGTGGGCGGCGTGACCAATATGTATGTCATCGCTGAAAAGATGCTGAACGCCGGGAACGTGGTCAAGCCGTGATCTACCTTGATAACGCCGCAACCACCTTGTACAAGCCCCCGGAGGTGGGGCAGGCGATGCTGGATGCTTTGCAGACAGCGGGCAACCCGGGCCGTGGAGCCCATGCGCCCACCCTGCACGCCTCCCGTGTCGTCTACGAGACCCGGGAAGCGCTGGCCCGGCTCTTCCATGCCGAAGGCCCGGCCTGCATCGCCTTTGCATCCAATGCGACCCAGGCACTGAACACGGCCATCAATGGGCTCTTTGGCCCGGGGGATCATGTCATCACCACGGTCTGTGAGCACAATTCCGTCCTGCGGCCCCTCTACCGCCTCCAAAGGCAGGGGGTTGAGGTGAGCTTTGTGGATGTGGATGCAAACGGTGTGCTCCGCTATGCGCAGTTTGAGCAGCTGCTCCGTCCCAACACCAGGGGAGTGGTTGTGACCGGTGCTTCCAATGTCACCGGAAACCGCACGGACCTGGCGTTCGTATCCGCTTTTGCAAAAAACCACGGCCTGTTGTTTCTCGTGGATGCCGCCCAGACAGCGGGTGCCATGCCGATGGATGTGCAGGCACTGGGGATCGATGTGCTTTGCTTTACCGGGCACAAGGCGCTGCTGGGCCCGCAGGGCACCGGCGGGCTGTATGTCCGGCCCGGGCTGCAGGTTGCCCCCCTTGTGGTGGGCGGCAGCGGAGTCCACAGCTTTGATGAACGCCACCCCGCCGAAATGCCCACCGCTCTGGAAGCCGGGACGCTGAATGTGCCGGGGATCGCCGGGCTGGGGGCCGGGGTACACTGGCTCCTGACGCAGGGCGTGGAAACGCTGGAAGCAAAAGAAAATGCGCTTGCACGCCTGTTTTATGAAACTGTCCGGGAAATTCCCGGTGTGCGGCTCTATGGTGACTTCACTGCGCCGCGTGCGCCCATCGTCTCGCTGAACCTGATGGGCGAGGATTCCGCCCGGGTGGCAGATGCGCTCTGGGAGGAGTACGGTATCTGTGTGCGGGCCGGTGCGCACTGTGCTCCGCTGATGCACAAGGCGCTGGCCACCGTGGAGCAGGGCGTGGTGCGGTTCAGCTTCTCCCACACCAACACCCGGGAGGAGGCGCTTGCCGCTGCCCGTGCGGTGCGCAGCCTGGCGGAGGAATAAATAATGCGTGCAAAGAGACCCTATATCGTGTTATCCTTCCGCACCACAGTGGAAGCAATGGCATGGGAAAAACACTGCGAAGCGGAACACATCCCCGGGCGGCTCATTCCGCTGCCCCGGGAACTCTCTGCCGGGTGCGGCCTTGCGTGGCGGATGCCGCCCGAGGACTGGCTGCTGTGGCAGAGCCGCATCGACCCCGCTGCCTATGATGCCGCAGCGGTGGTAGAACAATAACAAATAAAGGAGAATTGGATGGGAAACCGTTCTTTTTTCAACGCACTCCATGACCGGGAGGGAAATTTTCTGCTGGCCACGGTGCTGGAAGGCCCGGCGCAGGGGGAACGTGTCCTGCTGCGGAACACAGCACCGGTCTGGCCGGAGGAACTGCCTGCGTTCTGGGGGGAGCATCTGCCTGCCCTGGCCGCTGTGACCTCCAGTGGAATTCTGAAATCAGCCGGACAGCGCTTTTTTGTGGAGCGCTTTGGCGCGGCCCCGCAGCTTGTGGTCTGCGGCGGCGGCCATGTGGGCG
>UMLF01073530.1_pt1 | contig 12714 bp, 13 predicted proteins | sample 1966501 | NCBI WGS metagenome assembly UMLF01 (sample SAMEA4836194, study PRJEB28245) | human gut metagenome | biome: gut microbiome; material: fecal sample | place: Denmark | collected 2008 | reverse complement strand
TAGTTCTTCTATTTTGTCTAGGCTTGTTTTTCCTATTCCTCTTTTAGGTTCATTTATTATTCTTTTTAAGCTTAAGTTATCTGATGGATTTTGTATTAATCTTAAATATGAAATTATGTCTTTTATTTCTTTTCTTTCATAGAATTTTAGTCCACCTATAATTTTGTATGGTATACTTTCTCTTCTTAATATTTCCTCTATTGCTCTTGATTGAGTATTCATTCTATATAAAATTGCAAAGTCTGAGTATTTGTAATATTCTTCTCTTCTTAAATGCTCTATTTGTTGTGCTATGTATGTTCCTTCATCATATTCATTACTTGCTGAATATACTGTTGGTAATTTGCCCACTTCATTTTCTGTCCATAATTCTTTTTTATATGTAACTTCGTTGTTTTTGATTACTGCATTTGCTGCCTTTAGTATGTTCCCTGTACATCTGTAGTTTTGTTCTAGTTTTATTATCTTTGTTCCTGGAAAGTCTCTTTCAAAGTTTAATATATTTGAAATATCTGCTCCCCTAAAGCTGTATATACCTTGGTCATTGTCTCCAACAACTGTTATGTTTCCATTTTTTGATGCTAGTAGTGTAACTAATGTAAATTGTGCTTTGTTTGTATCTTGATATTCGTCTACTAATACATATTTGAATTTGTCTGAATAATATTCTAGAATATCTGGATTTTCCATTAAAATTTTTATTGTATAGTTTATAATGTCATCAAAATCTATAGCATTATTTTCTTTTAATCTTTTTTGGTACATTTCATATACTAATGCTATTTTTTCTTTTCTGAAGTCTCCATTTGCTCTTACTGTATATTGCTCTGGCTCTAACATTTCATTTTTGGCATTACTTATTTCTGATAAAACGCTTCTGTCCGTAAACATTTTGTCATCTAATCCTATTGCTTTTATACATGTTTTTACTAGTGTTCTTTGGTCACTTGTGTCAAAAATAATAAATGATGAGTCAAATCCTATTCTGTCTATAAATCTTCTTAATATTCGTACACATATTGAGTGAAATGTTCCCATCCATATGTCTGCAGCTACGTCCCCTACCAAGTTTTCTATTCTTTCTTTCATTTCATTTGCAGCTTTGTTTGTGAATGTTATAGCTAGTATGTTCCATGGTTTTACTTGTTTTTCTCCTATTAAGTATGCTATTTTGTGTGTTAGCACTTTTGTTTTTCCACTTCCTGCTCCTGCTATTACCAAGCATGGTCCTTCTGTTGTTACTACTGCTTCATATTGTTTATCATTTAATCCTTTTAATATATCTTGCATTTTTTATCTCCTATTTTTTGTCCAATTATATAATTTTAAGTATTAAAAGTCAATAGATTTTCAAAGTTTTTTCAAACATCTTTTCGCATTTTCTTTAAATTTCATATAGCAAATTTGGGCAAAAAAAATCAAAAAATGAGACAAATTAGGAGTGCCCCTATTGTCTCACAATTGAGTAGCAAAAATTCCTATTATAAATCCTATCATATTTCCTACTGCTGACATCCTACCACTATATAATTTATTTGATTCTGGTATTAGCTCTCCTGAAACAATATATAACATTGCACCTGCTGCAAAGCTTAGGCATACTGCAATAACCGCTTGAGATATTGAACCAACTATTGCACCAAAAAATGCTCCTATTCCTGTCGTGATTCCTGATAATATTACATAGAAAATTACTTTTGTTTTTGACATTCCTCCATTTTTCATTGGTACTGCCATTGATATTCCTTCTGGTTGATATAAAAATAGACAGTTTTAATCTTTATTTTTGGCTAATCTAATATTCAATATTAAATTAGCCTTATATTTTTTCTTTTAAGTTATTTAATTGTTTAAAATTAAAATACAAATCTACTTGTTTATCTTGATGAATTTCAATTCTATTGATAATTACTTTCATAATTTCTGATGTTGGTTTACTTAGACTTAGATAATCCTGTACAACACTTTTTATCTTCTCAGTATCATCTTGTTTTGCATCTTCTTTTTGCTGTTTTATTTCTATGTATTCGTCTTCTTTTTGTCTTATTTCATCTCTAAATTTTTCCAATAATCTTTCATACATTTCTTCACTTATTTTATTATTCAATTTATCTACATACATTTGGTCAATATTGTTATTTATCAATTTTATTTCGTTTTCTAGTTTTTGAAGTATTTTTACATAATCATATTTTGTCATTCCCCTTTTTACTTCTAATTCTACTTTTTCACTATCTATTTTTTGAAATAAATTTTTCATATAATTAATTATAGTGTCTTCTAAATTAGAATAGCTAAAACCATGTGATGTACAAAGTTTTAATTTTGAATTTCTGCGATAATTATTACATACCATATAATAATTTCCATTCTTTTTTCCTCTTACCCCTATTTTATGTTTGCATTCATAACAAAAAAGTAAACCGTCTAATAAAAACTTATTTTTCTTTTCATTTCTATTGTAGTTTTGAACTATTACCATTCTTTGAACAAAATCAAATACTTTTTTATCTATTATCGGTTCATGTGTATTTTCTACAGTTACCCATTTTTCTTCTGGGTTTTGTCTAATTTTTCTATTTTTATAACTTATTCTACTTCTTTTATTTTGTACTGTTATGCCTATATAAACCTTATTTTTTAATATGTTCTTTACGGTTTTATTTTCCCAAAAAGTTTCTTTATTATATCTTGATTTATTGACTGTTGGAATATCCTTATCATTCAAATAATCTCTTATAGTTCCAACTTGATTTCCATTAGATGCCATATTAAAAATAGTCCTTACAATTTTAGCCTCTGGCTCATAAATTATTAACTTATTTTTATCATTTGAGTCTTTTGTATATCCAAGTGGTGTTTTTCCTCCTACCCATTTTCCCTGTTTTTGCATAGTGTGAAATGCTGTTCTAATTTTTTTAGATAAATCTTTAGAATACATATCATTTAATATTGATTTAAATGGTGCAATATCATTGTTACCATTTGATGCTTCAAAAGTATCTATTCCATCTGTTACTGAAACATATCTTACATTATTTTCTGGAAACCACTTTTCTATATATTCTCCTGTCTCTATATAATCACGTCCTAAACGGGATAAATCTTTTGTTACAACCATATTAATTTTTCCGTTTTCTATATCTCTTATCATTCTTTGAAAATCTGGTCTATTAAAATTTGTTCCAGTAAAACCTTGGTCTATATATGTATCTATTAATTGGTACTTCCATCCTAATTTTTGCACATATTCTGTTAGTAATGTTCTTTGGTTTTTTATACTTTCACTTTCATCATATCCTCTGTCTACATCTTCTTTTGATAGCCTTATATAAATTGCTACCTTGTATATTGTTTTTTCTATTTGTTCAAGCATTTTTCCTCCTTTCTATGCTTGATAAAAACAATTTGAATTTAAATTTTATTATATCTTATTTAAGACAAAATTTTAACGCTCAAAAATATCTTTCTTTAAGATATTAATTATTAAGTGTTTTATTAATTCTTCTAACTCTTCACCTTTTTCGTCGAAGTATATATTGATTTTGAAAGTTTCACTCATATTAATTCACTCTCCCTATACTATATATACATCTGCTTTCTTATAAAAATTCTCTCTTATATTAAAATTTATTTTTAAATTTTTTTAATATATCCACATGTGCTCATAAATAGTTTAAGGGTAGCTATGCGATAGTTTTCACTATCACACACCTACCCAGTCCAGTAAAATATGTCATCTATTTTGTTCAAAAGCATTGATATTGCTAATTTTTTCATTATAAGAAATGTCCAATTTAGGAGTTTATTTTACTCAAAAATTTGGACATTTTTAACTTATATATAATATCTATTTTAATTGTTAAAATATCAATAAAAATTGTAATTTGTATAACAATTAATTATTAGTAATCTTCCAAATATTACTGTTATACTTTTTAGTATTTTCAAGTTTCTTCATTTCTTTTTTAATACATTTTATATCTTCATCATCGAGTGGTTCAAAACCCTCATAAAATCCACTTTTTCTATCTGGTAAGTATGGAGCATCTGGAAACTTTTGTTTTTTCGCATCAATTGTTCTTCCAAAAATATGTTCATGATAATATGGTTTCGAAAAGTTACCTTTTTCATCTTTTTTCCAAGCCCAATTACCTGCTTCAAAGAAGTTAATCCTAACAATTTTTATATTTCTTTCTTCCATTGCAATTTTATACGCTTCACAGATTTCCTGACACAATCTTTGTTGCTCTAGAACTTCATTTGGATGAAAATCCAAACGTGAATCATATCTATATTTATCTCCATTGCCTCTTATCATCATATGTCCACCTTCTTCTCTAGAGATAAACGGATGATTTGCTGCAACTACCACAAAGTTTTCTGTTTCCCATATCACTTTTTTTCCATCTATTATTTTCATTCAAAAATTCCTCCTCTACAGTTTAGTAGACAAGTGCCTCACGACACAAGCCCCTATACAGAACCGTACGTGCAGTTTTCCCGCATACGTCTCTTCGTAATAACATTCACTTTTAATCAAATAAGCTAAAATATATCTTTGGATATGGTAGCTTGTAGTATTTTAACATTTCATTGAAGCCTTCCCAACTGTAACTCTTTCTATTACTTCTTCTATTTAATATCTTAAATATATATTCTAGTGTTCTATGTCTAAAAGTTGATATCATTTTGCTATTATGTGAAACTCCATAATAATGATAATGTCCTAGAAGTTTTATTCTAAGTTTCTCCATTAGCTCTTTAACTCTTATATCTCTGTTTTCATATAGCCATATGATTGGCTATATTGACCCCGTAAAAGCTTGAATAATCTCGCCTTAACGATTATTTAAATATTGCATTCCGCGGTAATTAGCACGTCTGCCTTTTAATTGGTAGCATTTTACTCTTGCATTATTTTAACTTTTTTATATCTTCGCCCATTATTTCTAAATAATCTTTTTCTGCTTGTGTTAAATGATTTCTCATATATTTATCATATTCTTTATGTGCTTTCTCTAATGCTTTTTCATGAGATATTGTCCCAGCTCCTTCTAATATATCTTTATGAGTCATAGTTAAAAATCCATCTAGTTCTTTTACCCAGTCCTTCATTGTCATCGCATGCATATTTAAAGCATTAATCTCTGCAACATCTAAATATGCTGACACCATTCTATTTAATAAATCCAATTCTTTTTCACTCAAATAATTTTTAGCGATTTCAGTTTCTGCTCTTGTAGGCATATTTCCTTTAAAGTTTGTTAATCCTATATTCTCTTTTTCGCTATTCACTCTATTAAATATTACTTCTGCTGCTGTGTTACCATGAACGGCATAGTGCATTTTGTTTTGAACTGTTTTGAAAAATTTTCTTGTTTGCTCATTTTTAGCATCATAATCTACACTTGTAGCATAAATATCTAATATTTTTCTCCAAAATACTTTTTCTGATGAACGGATATCCCTAATTTTTTCTAATACCTCTTCAAAGTATGTTCCTCCTCCATTGTTTTTGAATCTTTTAACATTAAGGTTATACCCTTTTATTAGATATTCTTTAATTAATTTATTTGCCCATATTCTAAATTGCGTACCTCGAACTGATTTGACTCTATATCCCACTGCTATAATTAAATCCAAATTATAAAATTTTGTTTTATAGTTTTTTCCGTCTTTAGCAGTTAGTAAGGAATCCTTACTAACTATTTTTTCTTGTAGTTCTCCATCTTCAAAAATATTTTTTATATGCATTGTTATATTATTTCTAGTTGTTTCAAATAATTCAGCCATTGATTTTTGAGTAAGCCATACATTTTCCTCTTCTAATCTCACTTCAATATCAACTTGTCCATCATCTGTTGTATACATTATAAAATTATTTCGCTCATTTAATTCATTGTCCATTATGTAAAACTCCCTTCAAAGTTTATTTTCTATCTGATTACCTTTTAAATATCTATTATAATTTTACGCAAAACATTTGTTTTTGTCAATAGTTAAAAATAAATTTCAAAATTTTTTCAAATTCTGAAATTTAGGTATTTCTATTAAATTCAAATTGTTCTATCCCGCATACTGTCTATTTTGAAATCTACCTTCCGGTATATCATGTAGGCATATTGCTATTGCCAAGCCCAGTCCCAAACGCATTGATGCTTCAAATCCTGAGCCTATTGCTAATCCTTCTGGGAAGTTGTGAATTGCTAATCCTATTGAAACTATTATTCCTGTTTTTAATAAGTCATTTGTACTGGCATATTTTTGTTGTTTTTGGTTGAATTTTTTTTGTACTATTATGTCACAAAATATCATTGATATTATTCCTATTAGTATTCCAAATACTATGCCATATATATTGCTTATTCCTAGGGCTTCTGGTATTAGGTCAAAACATATTACGGCCATCATTAGTCCTGAGGCGAATGATAGTATAAAGCTTAAGAATTTGTTTGAGTTTTTTTTGATTACTATTCCTAGTATTCCTCCTATTGTTGTTCCAAATGTGCCAAAAAATAAACCTAGTAGTGTGTTTTTTATGATTTCGTTCATGTTGTTTCTCCTTTTTTATTATTACTAGATTTATATGTTTTTTTTGTTTTTTTATGATTAAAATTTTTTCACGTTTTTATAAGTTGTTTTAAAATAAAAGCTTATAATTCTTATTGGTTTTATTTTTTCAAATTACTATTTATCTTTCACTTTTTATCTTTTAAACGATAGTTAACTCTTGTACTATTTCAATTTTTTAATGTCTTCGCCCATGATTTCCAAGTATTCTTTTTCTGCTTGCGTTAAATGATTTTTCATATATTTATCATATTATTCATGAGCTTTAGCTAATGCTTTTTCATTTAAATAATTTTTAGCAATTTCTGTTTCTGCTCTAGTAAGCATGTTTCCCTTGAAATTTGTTAATCCAATATTTTCTTTTTCACCGTCTACTCTATTAAATATTACTTATGCTGCCGTATTACCATGAACTGCATAGTGCATCTTGTTCTGAACCGTTTTAAAAAATTCTTTCGTTTGTTCATTTTTTGCATCATAATCTAGACTAGTCGCATAAATATCCAGTATTTTTATCCAAAATACTTTTTCAGATGAACGAATATCTCTAATTTTTTCTAATAGTTCTTCAAAATATGTCCCACCACCATTATTTTTGAATGTAACCGAAATAGTTTTACAAATTCTTAAGTAAATGATTTAAAGGTTCCTACCACTAGGTTTTGTTAAATCATTTACATTAGAATTTGTAAACATATATAGGGCAACCGAAAAAATTATGAAAACTATCATGCTTAGGTATCACCTGTAGTATTCTTAGTAAACTGTAGCTTTTTCATAGTATAAAATTCTGTCTTTATTCTTGACAAATATTATAATTATCTATAAAATATTTGTGTAAGGGGGAGAAAAAAATGAAAGAAAAAGAAGATATTAAAATTAGTTTATCAACTTTTTTCTTATTTATTTCAATTATTTTAATTATAATTTTAGCATGTTTTATTATCTATGTTTTTAAGGAAAACCAAAAATTATCTAATAAAAATATGGATTTAGATGCTAGATTGGCTTTAATAGAAAATGAAAAAGTTGAAAAACAAGAAAATACCACTAATACAAATGCATTAATAAATTCGACTGTTACTAATGATATATCTAATACTGATACTAGTAAACAAGTTAAAAGTGATGTTTCAACTAATGATAAAGTTGCTTTATGTAGCTTAGAAAATAATCATTTTTATGGCTATATTGATAATGGTGTGCTTTATTATGTTATTTATAATGATCAAGAAATGCAGTCTTTTGGCAATGCTCCTGAAGATAAAGTTTCTAAATATGAAAAGTTGAATAATATTAAAAAAATTAGATATTATAACAATGGAACTAGTACTTCTCCATATTTGCTTTTACTTACTGAAGATGGAAAGTTATATACTATTGATCTTTATTCTTCATTATCACAAAATCAAAGTTCTATTGGTAATATTACTTTACTTGAAAATTCTAAAAATTTAACTGTTAAGGATTTTAAAATAGAAGTTGCAAATTATAAGTTTAATCTAGTTTTAACTTTAAATGATGGAAATATAAGAAGAGTAACGTTATTTGAGTATCCTCAATAAAAAAGAAGTTAGAAAATTCTTAAATTAGAATTTTTCTAACTCTTTTTTATTGCTATCATTTTTTATCAATTCTTTAGGAATTAAGTCATAATCAAACATTACCATTGAGTGGTTATCCCAAATAAGTTCTTTTTTTATGATGTTTCCTGTTTCTCTTTCGATTGTGTTTCTATAAATTTGTGATATTCTGTAATATTTATCTCCTTCTTTTTCAAAATGATGGTTTTCTTCAATTATTTCATATTTCCATGGAATTTCATTTTCACTTCTTAATTCACCATATAATTTTTCGTCATCACACCACAATAATAATTGTACATTTTGGCTTGTATTATTTTTAAATCTATAGTCTATATAATTATAGCTTACAGATGTACCATTTGCTAATGGTATTCTTTTTCCATTGTCTGGGGCCAAAGCATCAGAATGTTTGTGAAATTCGACTATTTCTAATGGGCTATTTAATATTAAATTATTTATTGTGTTTGCAAGATTGCATAAGCCTCCTCCTGTTCCTGGAATTAATTTATTGTCTTTTATAACTCTTCCTTCTTTATATCCTGTTCTTTTATTTACTTTTCCTATAGTTCTCCAGAATGAAAATACTTCTCCTGGTTGAATTATTATTTCATTTATTTTGCTTGATGCTAATCTTATATTTACTGCTTTATTTTCTTGCAATACTGGATCAACACCTTTTCCTTTTTTTATTAAATTTGAACTGTAACTTGATATTATATTATCTAATTTTTCTTTTCTTTTTGTTTTTGCAAATTTTGTGTTACTTATAAAATCTTTTATGTTTCGTTGAATTATGCCCTTTTGTGTTGAAATTGCAAAAAATAATGGGTTAATGTCACAAAAGTTTTTATTTTTATTAAATATCATGTTTATATCCCCTTTTTTATTATATTTCCTATTCTGTTTTGAGCTTTTCTGTTTCTCCTATAAAATTCCAAAATGACGTTTTCTAGTTGTCTTCTTTTTCCGAAGTTTGTTTCATTTTCTTTATACATAAATTTTACTAAAATATTAGGTATACCACTTCTGTTTGCTCCTAAAATATCTGTAAAAATTTGGTCTCCTATGAAAACAACTTCGTTTTTGTTTAGATTGAGCATTTTAAGTGCTTTTAAATAATTGCTTTTTTTAGGTTTTTGTGCATTACTTATATATAAAGATCTAATATTTTTAAGAAATCTATTTATTCTTTCTTCTCCATTATTGGATAAAAGTAATGTCTTAAATCCAATTTTTTGAATTTCACGAAAAAGTTCATCAATTTCTTTTGTTGAGTCTTCCCCATGGTGAACTAGTGTATTATCTATATCAAAAATTATGCCTCTGTAACCTTTTTTGTATAATTCATTAAAATCTATTGAAAATACACTATCAACATATTCATACGGATAGAGTTTGTTGAGCATTTTCATCATTCCTTATATTTTCATTTTTTATATAATCATACACGTTGTTTATTTGTTCACCAAAATCATTGCCAAATTTGTTGTCAAAAAATGCACTTCCTATAGTAAAAGCCCATGGTTTTATTTTTTTTATTTTGTCAAGTTGTTCATAACTATTTATACTTCCTGCTATACATACTGGTGCATTTACGTTTGAAACTATTTTTTCGTTGAGTTCTTCGGGGTTTCCTTCATATCTATATCCTAGTAAATCTATTCCATATACTCCTTTTTTTATGTAGCTATTTGCTTCATTTATCATTTCGTCTATGCTTCCTTTTAAAATTGATGGTCGGTCTTCAACTTGTCCAACAAATGGCATGTATTTTAAATTATTTGATTTGCAAAATTCGTTGATTGAATCATAAAATAGTGTTCCCATTAAAATATCACAACCGCATTCTAAAGCAATTTTTGCTCTTTCCAAGCCTTCTTCTTCCGTATATTCAACAACTTCTAGAAATGTTTTTTTTCCACATTGTTTCATGTATTTGAATAGTTCTTTCATTTGCTTGATTGGAAGGTTATGTTCTTTGAAACCCCAATATTCTGCTTTAGAATTTTTGCATTTTTCAAATATTTCGTATGCATTATTTACTGTAACGTCATTATAAGTTAACATTACTATAAGATTTAAACTATTATCCATATAAATTCCTTCTTTTATTGCTTGATTAAAAGCATTTATAATTATTTTTTATTTTCAATTATTTTATCATAAATTGTCAAAGTTTGCTATATATAATTGAATAAATCTAAAAAAATGTGCATTTTTAAAATACACATTTTTAAATTTTATTCTTCTTCTCCTTTTAATCTTTCTGCCCTATCTGCTGCAATTAGATTATCAACCATTTCGTCAATATCACCATTTAAGAAATTTTCCATTTGATAAATACTCATACCAATTCTATGGTCTGTAATTCTACCTTGAGGGTAGTTATATGTTCTAATTTTTTCACTTCTATCTCCAGAACCTACTTGAGATTTTCTTGCACTTGATATTTCATTATCTTGTTTTTGTTTTTCCATCTCATATAATTTTGTTCTAAGCATTCTCATAGCATTGTCTCTATTTTGGAATTGAGATCTTTCTGTTTGACATTCTACTACAATTCCTGTTGGTTCATGTATAAGTCTTACTGCTGATGATGTTTTGTTAATATGTTGTCCTCCAGCTCCTGATGAACGGAAAACTTCCATTTTTATATCTGCTGGATTTATTTCAATTTCTACATCTTCTACAACTGGAAGAACTGCAACTGTTGCTGTTGATGTATGAATTCTACCACTACTTTCTGTATCTGGAACTCTTTGTACTCTGTGAACTCCGCTTTCGAATTTAAGTCTACTATATACACCTTTTCCTGTAACCATGAATGTTATTTCTTTGTATCCACCTAGTCCTGTTTCGTTTTCATTTAAAACTTCCATTTTCCAATGTTTTCTTTCTGCATACATTGTATACATTCTAAATAATGTTCCTGCAAATAGTGCTGCTTCTTCTCCACCTGCTCCTGCTCTAATTTCACATATAATATTTTTATCATCATCTGGATCTTTTGGGATTAGCAAAAATTTTAATTCTTCTTCTAATTTTGGTAATTTTTCTTTATTATCATAATATTCCATTTCTGCTAATTCTTTAAGTTCTTTGTCTTCCATCATTTCTTTTGCTTCATCCATTGCTTGTTTTGCTTTTTTATATTCCCTGAATTTTAATACTATATCTTCTATACTTGCGTGCTCTTTCATTAGTTTTTGCCATTCTGATTGATTTGATATTACTTCTGGGTCACTTATCATTTTTGTTAATTCTTCATATCTTTTTTCTACTGCTTCTAATTTTTCAAACATAAATATTCTCCTTTCACTGCACTTCGCTCCGTTCATCGTCATCCAAAATTTTTTGAATTTTGTTTGCCAATTTTATATACTTTTGGTATTATACTACAATATTATAAATTTTACAAGAAATTCTTTTAACATTTAAAATTGTCCATAGTTAAATATCAAAAAATCAAAATTTTAAATATTATATACAAGTTTTTAAAATATTACACTAATATTTACAAATTCAATTTTGCATGTTATAATCTATTACAATATTGTGGCACAGAGGAGGATTCATTATGAAATCATATACAAAAAAAATAAGGAACTCTGTTCCTGATGAATTCTACGAATATTTAAATTCACATTTATCATCATCTTATAGTGACGATGAAAAACAGATTATACGGCTAGTGTTTACCTTAGGTTATTTAGGTACAACACGACAGTATTTTCTACTGGCAGACACTCCCCTAGAAACCGTATATAATTATACTAGGAAAGATATGCTTGATATTTGTGACAAGTTCGTAAAAGAATCTTTAAAGGAAGAAACAGAATTATTTAAGTTAACAGGTATCCTTCGTAAAAAAATCCAACAAAATATCCCACTAAATTAGTGGGGTATTTATCATTTTTATATTTCCATATAATTATAATTAATATTTTTATTTTCCAAAATATTTTTTTCTCTATTAGTACATGTAAAAATAATAATTTGTCTATTTTTAAATTTTGTATTTAAATATTCTAAAATATTTTTTAATCTTTCATCATCATAAAATGCAAAAACTTCATCTAATAAAATTGGTACACTTTGTTCTGAAAGTTCATCTATCATTGAAAGTCTTAATGACAAATATAATTGATCTATAGTTCCAATACTAAATCTATTTACTGGAATGCAATCTCCATTTTCAAGTTCAACAATTAAGCCTTCTTCTTCATTAAACATAACTTTGTTGTATTTTCCTTCTGTTATGCTGGAAATGTTATGTGAAAGGTTCTGTGTAAACTTAGGGGTAACTGAGTTTTTCATTTTTTCGTATGCATCGTTTAAAATTTCTTTTGCTAAGTTCATGCTCATGTTTAAGTTTTGCAAGGTTAACATTTTTACATTATTGTTAACCAAACCTTCTTCTATTTTTGCCAAATTATCTAATTGTGGTTCTATATTTTTTTTGTCTAAATCCAAAGTATGCAATTTTAATCTTTTATTATTTATATCATTTTGTATTTTTTCAATTTCAAAATTTATATTTTCTAAATTATTTAAA
>UMLF01023803.1_pt1 | contig 12769 bp, 12 predicted proteins | sample 1966501 | NCBI WGS metagenome assembly UMLF01 (sample SAMEA4836194, study PRJEB28245) | human gut metagenome | biome: gut microbiome; material: fecal sample | place: Denmark | collected 2008 | reverse complement strand
GCGCTATCTGTAGCCTTGATTACGATGGTATTGGCCCCATTCTTTAAAGTAACCGTCTTGCTGAAGTTTCCGCCGCTTCCTACGGTCACAGCTCCCTGGTCTTGGCCGTTGAGTGTGATCTTCACCGTCACCGGACTGCTGGTCACATCGTTGGTGGTACCACTGATGGTCAGGGACGCCTGGTTTGTTACCAGGTTATTCGCCGGACTGGTAACATTTAAGGTAGGTGGTACCGTATCAACCTTGAAGGTTACGGATTTCTGGGTGGCAGCGTTGCCGTCGTAATCAGAAGCGTCTACCTTGATGGTATGGCTTCCGTCCGAAAGAGCCTGGCTTGGTACATAAGAACAGGTATAGCCATTTTCTATCGCCTGCTTGGTGATCGCGCTTCCCATTACCGGCGCGCCGGAGTCTACCGTGATCTTAATGGTATCCGGGTTGACACCGGAGTCATTGTCTGTCACCTCCCAAGTAATGGTCGGCTTATTGTTGATTAAGGACGCACCGCTGGTCGGGCTGGTAATGGTGACAACTGGCGCCACTTTTTCTTTTACCACCAGCCTTAAATCTTCCCCGAAGGTAGGGTCTTTATCATCCACCATCGTAGAGTTTCCGGCATCATCCGTAGCCGTCAATTTCATACTATAATAATGTCCTGTCTGATTATAAGAAGACTTTGCCGGCGAAGTAGCCTGGGCCTCCCAATAGCCGGATTCATCATTATAGGTCAGGTTATAAGTCTGGCCATTTACCTCTAGTTTTACTGTTTTTACACTCATAAGTATTCTCCTTTTTGCTATTATTCAAAAAAAATCCAGTCTCATCAAATTTTTATGCCATCTTCCATATCATTAACGAAGGTTCATTACCGCTGGTACGGCGAAAAACTGCACTTTTACTTTTTGTAGTAACTTCTACATCCGATAACTGCTCTATAAATTTTCTCACATACACATTCCCTCCTGATTCTGTTGCAAAATACATATTCGCATAATTTCCATATGCTAACATGACAAAGCATGCCCCTCCATCATTCAGAGTCACTGTATGTGAAGCCGCACGATCCCGCTGTTCATATCGCGCCCCAACACTGCTGTCTATCAATTCCCAGTCAAGAAACTTATTTTGTATTGAACTCAAAATCCTTTTATAAATTTCTCCAGCCGTATTAATCAATTTCTGAACAATTACATTTCCGCAAATTGGAAGAACATAGAGAGTAAATCCACTTGTAACAGGAACGTTATCCATCCCAGCCGTATATGAAGTATTTGGAGAAAAGTATATTCCAGGCATGTGGTAATCATCCAAATCCGCGTTCTCTGGAAGCAAAGTTGAAATTCCAAAGATACTATCTTCAAATTCATAAAGCTTGTCCTGATCGAAATAAAGCTTTGACACACTAAAGTATGTTTGCCCTCCAAACATATATCCTACATTATCTACCATTGCTACAAATTCAGGCTCATCCGCATTTCCGCGCGGCGTGTATTGGGCTACCGTCTGCACCTTCCCAGTGTCGTAGTCTATCATTTGTAAATAGATGCCCGAAACACTCATCGACGAGCTCACAATCTCTCTTACAAAATATAGCCCGATAAACTTGCCACCGTAACAGAAGGAAGACTGTGCGGTCATTTCGCCTGTTCCCACGTAAGAATCTCCGTAAGTATTTTCATATTGCTTCAACAACTCCCATTCTGAATCGTAAATTTGCAGATACGAGGTGTCCAAAACATAATATCGGTTATTTACATTATCATAAGAGACCAACCACTTTGCTCTTGCATTACCAAGATCCATAGTATTCTCTAAACCAAATGTGGCGCCATTCAAAACAGCAATCTTATTCGCATTCATTCCTGTATTTCCAGTAGCGACATATATTTTCCCAGTCCCCGGGTTATAAGTAAGGTCGTTAGCGTGTCCCAGATCCAGAGTCACTCTCTTAATAACTGTCTCATAATCCTTATTCAATTCAACTAAGATACAAGAATCATTATCCTTATTGACAATCGCAAGAAGGAAATGATCTGTCGTCGGAAGATAGCATCCACCTTGTAGCGTTGTATATTCGCCGTTCCCGGACAATGTCTGGAGAGCAAGACGTTTCCGATAAAGCTCCCTTTTTATCGGCCTTTCCAATCCAAAAACAGCCTTATTGATCTCTCCCGTCAGCTGCTCCCCCTGGTCAGATACCGTCACTTTGAGATCTGCTAAGTCAGACTGCATCTGTTGATAACCTTCAGGTGTGAATTGTGCAGCCTCCTGAGCAGCCTGTCTCGCCATCTCGGCCGCATTCTGAGCGTCTTGCGCATCCTGAGCAATCTGCGCAGCCAGTTCATAAAAATCCGGAAGATCTGAATCTGAAATGTCTGTACCGTCCCCAAATGCAGCCTTTTTTACCGCCAGAATGAAAGTCGCACTTACCAAAACATTATTTTCGTTTTCTATCACCACTTCGCAATAAACCCGTCCGGATATGGCAGTCATGTTCTGAGTGATGTCACAGGTCACTTCTGTACCACTTAAAATGGCAGAGTAAGAAAAACCTTTTTTGTCTCTTTTCGTCCCCTGTACTTTAGCCGTAGAGCCTGCAGGGATCTCAAATTCTCCAACACTGGCATACAAATTAATATGAAGTGTCCGGCTCCCTTCGTCAAATTGGCTCACATTGACAACTGCCGGCAAACCTCCAGGCACAACGTCTAGATATATCGTTTGGTCTAACATGCGTTCCCTCCTTATACATAATAGGAAAGATTAATATATAATTTTTCCGTCCTCGAACATGGAACATTCCCCGTGGTCCCATAGTTTGAAAAAGTCACATTCCCGTTCAAATCTATTCCTAACGTCCACTGGTTTATCCCACTTCCCACCATCACTTGCCGAATTGGTACAGACGGCCACATATCCTCCGGTAACACAAAGATCAACCGCGAATCCCCTCCTTCTATCTCCTGTACAGGAGAAACTATCCCTTGAATACTCACTCTTCTTTCATCTTTTCGATACCGCAGTCCATCATTTTTCACAAAGAAACCTGACAGATTAGCTGTCATCCACACAGGCGCGGTACCATTTACCAGATTCATTCCGTCAATGATAGCTCCTGTCGGCTGAGTATCCTCATCAACAATCGCAGATACCGGCTCAATGCCACTTGACTTCATCAGATACTCTCCAAGTGTCACAGTATACTGTCCTTCTGATGCTCTAACCTCAATTTTAAGAACCCTGCTCTCTAAATACATTTCCCCAGTATTGTCAATGACGTAAACTGTGTCTCCAATCTTCAACCCATCTGGAACCTTCTTGAGCGTGACTTCATAGTTTTCTTCCATTCGACTTACTTTTTTGAGGGATGCGATCGCCTGCGAACACAGAGTCTTCTGATTCGTGGATGTCCCATTGAACATCTTACAGATATAACCAGCGTTCACCCCTTCTTCCGCGTACCTACGACTCCAAATCTTATTTGCTTCCCGGCAAAAAAGATATGTTCCTGCCACATAGAAATTTCCATCGTCATAGGAATACCCGTTCAGGCTGATAGGCTTATCCGCTCCTTTCGGAGTACCTCCCAGCACCTTATATCCAGTAGCAAGATTGGCAATAGAACGTTTCACGACGATTTTGTCTATCTCTCGGTTCAATCTCAGCACAATTCCAGAGTCTTTTCCTCTCCGCTTATAGATGTTAATATATCGGTGTTTCAGTTCCAGTCCATCAATCTCAAAACTGTAACCGATTTCTGCCCCAAACGAAGCTGCGATGCTCAGCAGCCGCTCAGATGCGGTGGAGTCCGTGTCCCAAGAAAGCGTGCGAGTAAGGTTCGTGATTTCGTTAATGTGTATTTCGAATCCACTGTTTTTTGAGTATTTTTCGACATAGTAGGATATCGGGTATGCCTTATCAGCGGTATATTCTCCGTACACATCATTAAGAAGATCCAAACCTGCATCCTCCGCATAAACATAAATTGTATTATTAGAAGTGTCCGCTTCGGTGTCAATGATCGTATAGAATTCATCCAAATCATCATAACTCCGCATGACATAATTACCCGGATACACCATGTTTCTTGCCTCAGACAACGTATCCTCCTTGTATTTCAAATCGAATTCAAAAGTGCTTACACCTGAATCCACGTCTTCAGTCTTGACATCATTGATAATACGGTATCCCTTAGGAAGTCCAGTAGAAGCCTTCCCAAGAATATTTAAAAATCGGTCAGCAAAATATACAATCATAAATATACCTCCCGATACCGCAGGGTTATATCCGGTTCTTGGGCAAAATCTGAGTAGTAACAGGCAATGTTATTGATTCCAGGATTCAACTTAAAATTCTCCCAGTCGTTTCCCAAAGCTCCAATTTCCGGAGTAGATTCATCATCAATCAGGATTTCTCCTGAGCTGCAATCAAAGGTTACTTTCTGACCTTCGGCAAATTGATTTTTCAGGTCAGTCCAACCATTGACTCCGTATTTATAGAATTTCAATCCAATTAGCGTATTTCGCACCATTGCAGTTCTGGAAGCATATTTAGCTACAAATAAGTCTACTTCGATACCTTCCGCATCTGCCAGATCATCATTGGAATATTCATAGATTTTCCCGCCAATGGTGAATCGAAAATCCCCTCCGTTTTTTTCCACCTTCGAGTTGGCTGTCTTTGAACCGGATATCTTGCTGGCACTATTACACTTATAACGAATCGATTTCATAATTTGATTCCCAACTCGAAGTTCAGCAATGGCATTCAATGAGGCCCTCGTATTTTTTACAAACACAATGCCAGCTAAAGGCCTCTTCTCTCCGGTGTCCAAATAGCTGACTACAAACTGGGCCATTCCCAGCTCTTTTGCCGAGAGAGAACCAAAATAATTCTTCCATTCTAAACAGAAATTCTGCGCTCCGATATGGCCTGTAGAGTCGGCGGGAACGGCTCTGTGAAGCCCGATCCCATGCCAGGAACTTCCACTTCCCCAGTTATCGCCAGTCACACCGGTACCTTTTGCAGTTTCCTGAATCCGCAGTGTTCCATTCTGAACCATATTTCCGTACAGAGTGGCCTGATTCAGGATCCATATTCCAGGACCATTGTAAAAACCTTTATTAATGAGGAGCTCTGAGACGTTATCAACATCCTCTCCATCAACTTCAGACTGATTTCCAGCCAGCAATGTCGCACCATTTTTCTCATTAATATAGGAAACATATCCATTGTCACTAGTCATGACTGCATCCACAGCCGGATAAGAAGGGTATGTCCCCTCGTAATGAATCTTAATAATCCCGCTGTCATTCGGTTTTGCGGTAAACTCGGTCACAGAATATTTAAAGGGGTCCGAACAGTATATTTCAATCTCTCCGGTTACGGAATTAACACCGGAAGGGATGTCTTCTAGCTTCGTCTTCGTTCCAATATAATACTTATCCAGCTCGTCATTGAAGGAAATATGGGCCTGTTCTGCGTTCAGGATGCCATTCAAATGATTGAAAGCCTCGCAGAACTCTTCGTTGCTCTTCGCAATCAACTGATATCCTACTAGAATTGTTCTCGGCTCATATCTGCGCCTTTCGTACAGTGACCCATCTGCAGCACCAACTACTGTGTCTGTGATTTCCGCAGATATAATTTCCCGGCCAGACACATAGAGCGTTCTATAGCCAGGGATCTCTGCTTCTATCCATTTTCCATTAAACTGCATGGCCTGGGCCGGAAGGAAAAATGGAAATTCCGTGTATTCTGTTGTATCTCGAAATTCATATAGCATTCACAGCCCTCCTATGACCGACCTGCCAGCCGCTTACTTCTCGTCTGGAGCCTGCCGAGTTCATCATCCATGTACTGCGCTTCCGCGCGTGCAAACTCCCGTCCATCAATGTCAAACGGAACAATGATGGTAATATTCCGGCTGTATGAATAGGCTTCTGACAGTTCCCCTTGAAACCCTCCCAAGCCTGCAATCGCAAGGTTTGGGATGCTCACCAGATCTTCTGATACCGACCAAGCCTGATTTATCATAGACTTGATGCCATTCACAAAACCTTCACCTACCCAGAGACCTTGTTTATAGGTAACCTTTGAAGGACTTCCAATTTTCGCCTTGGCAGCGATTGCTTGAGCTGCTGCCGCTGCCATCTGAGAAGCAATATTCTGCACTCTGCCAAGACTGGCTGCCATGCCATTGGCAAAACCCGCGCCAATATTATATCCATGACTATATGCAACTCCTGCGGACGATCCTAGAGCCGCTACAGCATTTGCAGAGATGCTTCTTGCTGCACTCACAGCAGCTGCTCCTCCTTGATTCAATCCAGACGTAAATCTGGACATCGCCGTTCTTGCCACCTGGGACAAAGAATTTAATCCAGTTTCCAGATTATTTTTAATACCGTTTGCCATGCTCTTAGCTTCGGATGTCACTTGTTTATTCCCTGATTTAAAAGCATTGATAAAACCATCCATAGCACTGCCTGCTACACTTTTCAACGCATTCAGGCCACTTTCTACAATATTTACTGAACTCATCATTGATGATAAGGAGGACTGTGCAGACTTGGCATTAGAAGATATCGATTTCATGGAGCTATTTACAGTCTTGAGGGCTGCTGCCAACACTAAAGCACCTGCAGAACTTACCGTAATCGCTGCACCAAACACCACAAGACCTGCCGACATATTAGATAAGTAGGCGGAAAACAACGTAACGTATGATATTAAATTCATCAACGTCATGCTGAGAACATTGCCATTTGTGGCCATCACAAGAATACTTGCTGATGCAGTTGCAGCATTTGCAGTCACAAATGGAAGCGAGGCTCCCATTATTGCAAGTGATGCACTCATGGACTGAATACCAGGTGCCAGTGAAGCGGCACCACTAAGCGATGAAATAAGCATCTGTACGCCAGAAGCGACCTCCGGTAGCTGTTTTCCCTGTGATGATACTGTTCCAATCCCTGTAGCTACAGCACCTAATGATTTTGCTATATCCAATATTGATAGATCAGCAATAGTCGCAATTCCTTCCGCGACAAGCTTAAATCCCTGCCCTGCATTTCTTGCGGAATTTCCAACCGATTCAATAATTCCTGCGATAGAGTCTAATACATTAGCAAGGCCTCCACTAATAGCGTCTATGACAGATGCTACACCTTCGCAGATTTTATTAAATCCTTCACTGATGGAATCAACAACCCGTGAGATTACATCTCCGGCAGTTTGCATTACATTACACAATGTATTACCAATGGCATTAACTATCTGTGAGACTGCATCTGATATTGTGCTTACTAAGCTTCCCACAGAACTCAGTATAGAAGATACCGCTGATGAAATTGCGCCAACTACCTGCGTAAAAGTATCTCCCAGCTGCCTTACAAATGGGATAAGCACATTAATAAAACTTGATGCAAGAGACATTCCGGTTCCTACCATTAAAATAGTTGCACCAAATGAAAGCATCGCGGGTATTGCAGCATTGAGAGAAGAACCAAATAGTGCAAATATAACAACTAATCCTCCTACCACAATACCAAATGTTCCCATTGCAATCGCGCCTTCTTTTCCGGTATTTGCAAGTGGTGTCATCGCTAAAGCTAACACCGAAACAGAACCGGAAAACGCAATAATTCCCTTCATGTTTGTTTGTAAACTTTGACCAAATTCTCCGAATACGGCTGCAAGCCCTCCTACAACAAGACCAAAAGCAGTCAACGCCGGTACAGCAGTGGAACCAAGCTCCGCCAGTGGTTTAATTGCAAGTGCTAATCCAGCAAGAGAGCCTACAATAATGGCTATACCACCAGATATTTTCAAGAAAGAATTGCCCAATGCTGTAATTTTTTTTGGAGTAGACTTTATATTTGATAAAAGATACACCATTCCCAAGGAAAGTCCTGTGACAGCAAGTGCCATTCCTGAAAATATACCAATGGCTGCTCCTCCAGAATCAGCTAATCCCGTCGCCGACTGAGCCAGTAAATAAAACCCTCCGCTAATCATGGCTACACCGGCCCCCATCAACAAAAAAGCTTTCGCTGAAGCTAATATCTTCTTAGAACTGCCCGAACTGGATCTGCCTACCTGTTCCTGACTTCTTGATATACCAAACAGCCGGGAAGCGATCGTTCCAATTCCTGCCGCCGCCAGCCTCCCGATAGATTTCACAAATCCCCCCAGCATAGGCGAAACCACAGATAATATTTTCAGCCCGGCAAAACCAGCTGCCAGTTTGGGGATATGAGGTATCACCTTCGCAATCGCATCCGCGTTCTTTTCCAGGAATCCCGCGAACTGTATTAATTTTTCAGAAACCTGCTCGACAATACTTCCAAATTTTGCGACAGACTGATCTCCCCCAATCTTACCCGTTGTCTTTGAAAAAGATGCTAAAACTGCGGAAAAAGCACTGCTGAATGCCTGTCCTACACGGCTTCCGGCCGATTCCAGCTTCTCCCAGTATGGCTGCAAAGATACGATAAAGCCTGAAATCTTGGGAAAAGCCTTAGATACGGCATCCGACAATTTATTAATGGAGCTTACCACGCCTGCCTTTGCAAAGGAATCATATATCTGCCCCATGCCAGTGGTAACCGTAGCTTCCAAATTTCCCATAGCCCCTTCAAACGTCGTTACCGAACTTGCCGCATCCTTGGCCATATCCGTCATACCAATGTTATTCATAGCCTGGCCTAAAAGCTCAGCAGTAATAGCCCCTTCTTCCATCGCTCCTTTGAAATCATTTCCCAAAACAGGATTCAGCTTTACAAGCTCTTTTTTCAACCCTCCCGCAAGCTGCGGACTGGCGTCCAAAATTTGATTCCAGTCTTCTGCATGTAAAGCCCCCGCCGCCATTGCCTGCGAAAACGCAAGGCCTACTCGGCTGAATTCCTCTGCGCCTCCTCCAAAAACAGCAACTGCGTTTCCAACAGATTCTACCATTCTGTCTGCATCTTGAATTCCATTCGCCGACAAAGCTCCAAAAGTACTCATAACGTCATTTAACGAAAATACTGTCTGATCCGCATAAGTTTTTAATGTCCCTGTGGCTCCCGCAATTCTTTGAATCTCGCTCTCCGACGTTCCTGAAAAACGCATTGCCTGCTGCAGCTTTTGCATGGAATCCGACGTACCGATCACTTCACTCCCAAGGCTTTTTACATTTCCTGCAATGGCCGAAAACGCGCTTTGTCCAATCCCTGCCAGCACTCCAAAACCAAGGCCGCCTGTAACGACACTTTTTAAATTCGAAATACTGCTTTGCGCATTCTTCATTGCTGACGAAAACCCACGATCTGCCGCCGATAAAACCGCCCTTATACTAAAACTCTCAGCCACGTGTCTTCCCTCCTCTCAAAAATTTGCTAGCCTCCGCAAAACGACTTTTTACAGTCCCTCTCGCCTTCTCTAATTCCTTTTCATAGTCATAGAACTTCTGAAATTTTGTAAAAATCGGCCTCGTTTTATTTCTGCCAATTTTTTTCTGGGCTTTAACCGAATAATTCAAAAATGCCTGCAAATGATTTCGATAATCCTTGTCGATTTGCTGCAGCTTAACCGCTTCCATGAGGAGATTGAATTCTGGAATCGTCAACTGATTCACTTCTGAAAACGATTTCATTCCAAGATAACGAAAACAATTTAAAGCGATCTCTCTATACTGCTCTTCAAAAGTTAATTCTTCTTTTCCTCTTTCTCTATCTCTTCTAATATCTTCCGAACTGTATTTTTGGTACAGTTCGCTTTCTTTAAAAAATCCAATACCTCCTCAAATACCGCATCAATATCTGTATCCTCATCTTCGATATAACTGTCCAGTATTTTTCTCGTAACACGCGGTTCCATTCCCTTATTTGCCAAATCCAGGACATCAATCAAAGCTTCCACATCTCCGTTCAGGATTCCAGCAAATTTATAGTTGAACCCCACATCCTTTTTCACTCCTGGCAATCCTTCAACCGGCACATTTATCTGTTTATTGATCTCCCGCAGAAATCCTATACCGAATCGAAACGCATACACCTGGTTATTTATTGTTAATTCCAACATTTTTTCCTCCTATCCCATATCATGCGCCTACTCTGGTAGTGTCCTTAAATACGTAGCTTGCTAATTCCTGTTGTTCCGTTGATACTGTCACCTCTCCCCGGGCTCCGGTTCCGTTGATACCAAATGTCAATGAACACTCTACAAAATCTTCTGCGGAAGAAGTCTTCTCAAACTCCGTCAGATATCCCTGAAAATACATGCCCTTAAATTTGTTGTCTTCTTCCTCCACCGGTTCCGCAAGATTCGCTTCCCAGATTTCAATTAATTCATCTGCATCCATGGCATTTTCCAAAGAATCCAGCATTGTATCACCTTTGGCCAAAATTGATGTCGCTGTGATCTCCACTTCAGCTGCTCCCGGCGTCCGAATACTCCCATCTTTGGTCGCTGTAGAATCTGCATCCTTGCTCTTTGTCCGGCCATTTTCTGTTGTAAACGCAAGCAGAGTTCCATCCTTTGTACTCGCATCTTTTGCAATTCTATATAAATAGACAATTTTAGTTCCCTGTACAGCTTCTTTATTTCCACTGCCTGCAAAAACTTGTAAAGGCAAAGCAGAAAACCGCGGAACCTGGTAATGTTTAGTCATTCTTTTTTTCATTTCACTCATCAAAATCACCTAAACCTCCTAATATATAAGCATAGGGTTTCCATACCCTGTTTAGAAATTACGAAAATTTAAACTCCAATTCCAACAAACCATGCAAAAGTGGAATCTTTGTCGTGTTATCCGGCAGAATTCTCTGGTTCATATTCCGTACATCCCATGCAAAATTTTCCGTGTGTTCCAAGCCATAGCAGACCCTCTTGATATCCAGCAATATCCCAGATAAAGCTCCCCGTTGCTTCGGATTGTTATGCCAAACGTGGATGGTTTGGTACACACTCCCAAACACAGCTGACTTGTTCGGGTCATCCGTCTGTTGGCTGTCCGCCAGATAAATAAAAGGATACGGCGTGTCCTCCGGCGGGAGGAATGTATCATACACGTCATATCCTTTATTTCTCAAATTTAATAACAGCTCTGTGAAGAGCTCCTGCTGTGGATCCATCTCATCACCTCGTCAGCTTTTTCATGTCCTTTTTAAACTTTTCTCTCTGCTCTTCAAAAGCAGGTTTTAAATAGGGCTGTGCTTCCATGAAGCGGGTACCCAGCTCTACATAGGGAGCATAGTCCGCTGTTGGTTCCACTTCCGCGGTCATGCCGCCGTCTGTAATATCAATTCCGATGCTACGTTTTAATGTTCCTCCGACATACCCAGAAATTCCCGTACTTTCAGGGGTTCCTACTGGAGCATTACGCTGTGCCTTTTCCTGCATTTCCGCCCCGTTATGTCTAACAACCCGCTTCACTTCGGCCATTTGGACATTCTTTTTCAGTTTCTTCTGAAGCTTTTCCATACCGATAATCTTAATCTCGCCCATCACTGTACCTCCGAAAGCACAAGTACCTGTTTCGTCCGCAACTTCCTAATAAAATCCACCGTGTATAGTTTTTCTCCGATACGAATCCGGTCAAAAGGTTCGCAGATATGATTTTGAACTTGGACCGTTAAACTTCCTTGCCTGAGATTTCCATAAACCAATTTGAGCATTTCCGTCTGTGTTTCAGAAACCAATGCAAAACATGTATTTTCTTCAATTTCATCTTCTGCGTAATTGCCAGTCTGCGGATTATATTCTCCCTGAAAAACCTTCTGAAAATAAATAGGCACGTCATATCTCAAAGAAATCTCACCTTTCCTCTTACCGCATCCTTCTGCGTATCTAAATAAGCCTGGATATCTGTTCTGTAATTTGCAAAATCATCCTCCGCGAAAGATAAGCTTTCTCCTTCAACTGTATGAGAAGAAAGCCCTTCCGAACCGATTTTATTAAACCGAATAACAGACACATCCACAAGAATATACTCCATCTGAGGGGGCACTTCAATTCCACCCAGCAATAGTTTCAGCCGGTTTTTGGCCGCGTCCAGAATAATGTTGAGTTTCTCGTCAAGTAAATGTTCTTCCACAGGAAGTCCCAATAAAATCTTAATCTTTTCCAGCATGAGGAATCACCTCTTATTTCGTAAATACTACCTTAGCAAAATTGAAGATTACTACCGACTCATCATCCACCAGCACTTCAAAAGTATCCGATGACGTCACCCGGAACACATTATCAGCCTCCCATGGAATATTCTCTTTAGAGGCTGCCCCGTTCTTTTTGAATGTCATGTTCGTTCCGGACTTTGTCAAATGGAATGGGAAGAAATACCCTTCCTGTTCTTCCGGATCCGCTTCATTAAACCCTGTATATCCTGTTACATGTTTCAGAGTACCAGTTACGGTGCCATCTTCATACACTTTTACATCGCCCCCAATAAGAGAAGAAATCCTCTTACCGTACAGGGTCTGACCTTGGGACGGAATAGTCAAAATGTCAGACCCGATTATTCCCCCGAGATTGTACCTACAAATACGCCATCCTGGAATTCTGGAAAGAATTTCACGCAGGACATCAGCAGGGTATCGACGGTTGCATTGCCCGTCTTTGTGGAATGCGTCATACCAACAAGGCCGGTAGTATCTGCAGTCAGATTGAAAGTCTGTGCCACATCACCGGACATCGGTACATATGCGCCTCGCAGATTTTCTTTTGCAGTGGCAATCGGTTTTTTTGCCTCTACCTGCGGGGATACAATCGCCGTACCCAGTCCAAG
>UMLF01051635.1_pt1 | contig 12969 bp, 9 predicted proteins | sample 1966501 | NCBI WGS metagenome assembly UMLF01 (sample SAMEA4836194, study PRJEB28245) | human gut metagenome | biome: gut microbiome; material: fecal sample | place: Denmark | collected 2008 | reverse complement strand
AAGGGAAAGGGGTGATTCACAAGAGGGTGGAAACCGCAGGTGTCTACCCTCTTGTGCGCCCGCGCGGCGTCAGCGCACGTTCCCGCGCTCCACAGAGCGCAACTCCTCGCTGAATCTCAGCGAAAAAACTCCCGCCCGTTAGGGGCGAACCCGCCTGCGGCAGTTCGCGTCCCCCGCTCAGCCAGTGCTGAAAAAAGCTCCCGCCCGTCAAGGGCGAACCCGCCTGCGGCAGTTCGAGTACCCCGCTAAGTCGGTGCAGAAAACAAAAGAACAGCACCCTTTTCAGAGTGCTGCTCAGAATAACGAATGCTTACGCGTTCTTAATAAACGCCTCGAGACGGTCGAGGCCCTTGTCAATCTCGGTGAGCGAGGTCGCATAGCTCCAGCGGACGAAGCCCGGCGCGGCAAATGCGGTGCACGGAACGGTCGCAACCAGACCCTTCTCAAGGAACAGCTGCGCGAAGTCCTCGGCGCTCTCGATGACCTTGCCGTACATGGTCTTGCCGAGGAAGCCCTTCATGTTCATCATAACATAGAACGCGCCCTCCGGCTTGATGCAGGAAACGCCCTCGATCTGGTTCATGCGCTCTACCAGATGGTCGCGGCGCTGCTCGAACGCCTGCTTCATCACCTGCATATCCTCCTGCGGACCGGTCAGTGCAGTGATAGCCGCCTGCTGGGAAATGGTGGACGGTGCAGAGGTGGAGTGGCTCAGGTAGTTCGCCATCACCTTGGCCAACTGCGGATTGGACGCGCTGTAGCCGATACGCCAGCCGGTCATCGCGTAGCTCTTGGACACGCCGTTGACCAGAATGGTGCGCTCCTTCACGTCCTCGCCCAGAGAAGCGAACGAAACGAACTCATTGTTATCATATACAAGGTTGCAGTAAATCTCATCCGCGATAACGTAGATGTTATGGCGGCAGCAAACCTCAGCGATCGCCTCCAGCTCGGCCTTGGTGTATACCATGCCGGTCGGGTTGGACGGAGAGTTCAGCATGAACACCTTGGTCTTGTCGGTGATGGCGGCGTCCAGCTGCTCTGCGGTGATCTTGAAGTCCGCCTCCTCGGTTGCGGCTACGATGACCGGGATTGCACCTGCCTGCTTTACCATCTCGGAATAGCTTACCCAGTACGGAGCCGCGATAACGACCTCATCGCCCGGGTTGCACAGCGTCATCAGCGCGATATAGACCGAGTGCTTTGCACCCGAAGCCACAACGATCTGCGTCGGCTCGTAGTCCAGACCGCAGTCCTCCTTCAGACGGTAGCAAGCTGCCTTGCGCAGATCCATCAGACCGGCTGCCGGCGTGTACTTGGTCTGGTTGTTCTCAATGGCCTCGATACCGGCCTGCTTGATGTGCTCCGGCGTCGGAAAATCCGGCTCACCGGCACCAAATCCGACAACGTCCTTGCCCTCTGCCTTCATCTGCTTGAACAGCGAATCAATGGCCAGCGTCGTGGACGCCTGCACACCTGCTGCAATCTTGGAAATCGGCTTCAATGCCATGCTCAGCACTCCCTTGTATCTCTCATCAGTTATCATGTGCTTTTATTATATGCCTGCGAATTTATTTTTGCAAGTCCCGACTTAACAAATTGCAAAATCGACACAATAGAAAAACCCGCCGATATTGGCGGGTCAGGTGTGGAATTTTCACAAAACACGGTCGCGCGAGAAGATAATCAGAGCCGTTCCCCGTTCAATCGTGACGGCAAAGCGGCTGTTCGGTTTTGCCTCGTTCGAGGTGGAGATCATGCCGACACGGGTAACCGTGCCGTTCGTTAATTCATATTTTGCATTCTCGATGGTCACGCCCTCGAGCACCGCGTCCATCGGCACGACCGAGAAGTAGGTAAACGTCTCCGGCATGATGAATTCCTGCCGTCCGCCCTGATGCAGCTCAACGCGGTTGTACGGATCGAGGATGGTCAGGTGGCCGCCGAGCGTTTTTGCTTCCTCGAGCAGCGAGAGATTTGCCAGCATATGGTCGATGCGCCCGCCGGTCGCACACACGAGCGTCGCCTCGCGGCAGCCGCGGCGGAACACCTCCCGCAGACAGCTCTGCGAATCCGTGTCGTCCTTCTCAGGTCTCAGCAGGATCACATCGTCTCCCTCTACCTCGGTCATGGAATCCCGGTCGGAAATCATGAAATCCGGGTGCAGACCGAGCGCCCGCGCATGCCGCAGGCCGCCGTCCGCACACGCAACGAGCGCGTCCGGATGCTCGCGCAGAAACGCGCGGATGTAACCGTAATCGGTTTCCGGTGCAGCCGCAAAAATCAGCGCGTGCCGCCCTTGGTAAGTTCCCATTCCTTCAGATCCTTTACACTTTCATACAGCTTTACATAGCTTTCGTGACGGGTTTTCGCAATTTCTCCGTTCTCGACCGCCGCGAGAACGGCGCAGCCCTTTTCCTTGACATGCGCGCAGCCGGTGAATTTGCACTGCCCGATGTACGGCTCGAACTCAGGGAATGCATACTGTAAATCCTCCGCCAGCACGAGGTCCATCTGCTCGGTCTCAAACGAGGAGAAGCCGGGCGTGTCCGCGATGTAGCCGCCGCCTTCGATCGGATGCAGCTCCACATGACGGGTGGTGTGCTTGCCGCGGCCGATCTTGTCCGAAATCGCACCGACCTCAGCGCCGAACGAGCTGTCCAGACGGTTGAGCACGCTCGACTTGCCGACACCCGAGTTGCCCGCAAACGCGCTCACCCTGCCGCGGATGCGTTCGCGCAGTGCGTCAATGCCCTCGCCGGTGTGCGCGCTCACACGCAGCACCTCGATGCCGCTCCTGCGGTAGGTTTCATACAGCTCGTCACCCGGATTCACGTCCGTCTTGTTGATGACGACCAGTGCGTCCATGTTCTTGTGCACCGCGATCGCCGTTACCTTGTCGATCAGGAACGGGTCGGTCACCGGCGGTGCCGCGCTCGCCACGGCAACGACCAGATCCAGATTCGCCACAGCCGGCCGGATCAGGCTGTTCTTGCGCGGCGCGATCGTCTGCAGATAGCCGGTGCCGTCCTCCGGTTGGATTTCCAGCGTTACCCGGTCCCCGACGATAGGCTTGCCCACGGTCTTGCGGAACCGTCCGCGTGCTTTGCATTCAATGAGACCCTCGGCGGTATCCACATAGTAGAAACCGCCGATGCCCTTCAGAATGATCCCTTCGATCAAACTTAATTCCTCCGTTTTTACGCTTTGAACGTAATTTCTTAACTGAATGTGTACGTCTGCGAGGTAGTCGAACCGTCCACGCTGACCGTAACATCATGGTCGCCCACCGAGCCGCTCACCGAGATGGACGTGCTGCCGCCGCTCGTGCTGCAGGTGTCGTCATACTGGATTACGCCGTCCACATAGATGATAACATGCGCGGTATCCGTGTTGTCCGGCAGCGAAACCGGAATGGTCGCACTGCCGAGGCTCGGCGTATCGTCGTAGTCGCCATCGCCGTTGTCCTGACCGCCGGAATTGCCGCCGCTGTTATTATCCGGCGAATTATTGTTCGATGTGCTCTTGCCCTTGGAGATCTGGATGTTGACCGTGCTGCCCTTGGTCACCTCAGCACCGGCATCCTGCGACTGCCAAACGACCGATCCTGCTTCCGCAGAGCTGTCAACCGAGTCTACCGAACCGATCTTCAAGCCCTTTGCCTCCAGCGCCGCACGCGCTTGGTCCTCGGTCATGCCGAGCAGACCGGGCACAGTGACATTTTCGTTATCGTCCTTCTGCTTGCCCTTGCTGATATAGACGGTCAGCGTCGCGCCCTTTTCCAGCTCGGTGCCCGCCTCCGGGTCGGTGCGGATGACCTTGCCTTCCTCCACGTCGTCGCTGTATTCCTCAACGACCTCGCACTTGATGTCGTGCGATGCCAGCGCCGCCTGCACATAATCGAGCGTCTTGCCGGTAAAGTCGATCACCTTGTAGGTATCCTTGACGTTTTCGCCGCCCGAGGATACCGTTACCGTGATGATCGTACCCTTGGTTGCCTTTTTCTTGCCGTCGCCGTCCGGGTCCTGCTCGAGTATCTCACCGACCGGACGGTCGGATTCCTGCCGTTCGGTCGCTTCCTTTACCGTGAAGTTGTCGGTTATATCCGGGTCGGCCATCACTTCGTCGATATTGCGTCCGATGAGGTCGGGCACGATAATCTTCTCCGACTTGTCGCCGCCGCCGGTGATCACCAGAATGCCGACCAGCAGCAGACTGATCACCGCAATCACGCCGACCGCCATGCCGACCGCCATCCCGGGGCGCTCGGCCAGCTTTTCAAAAAAGCCGTCCGGCTCATCCTGCTCCTTCCTGCGGAAACCGGTGCGGGTGCGGGTGCGGGTCTGCGTGCGCGTGCGGGTGCGCGGCGCAGCTGCGCCCTCAACGGAAGCGGCTTCATGCTCTGCCGCACTGCGGCGCGCCGCGCGCTGAATGTCCGCGCCGATGATCTGCGTCTCGCCCGAGTTGTCCTCGCTTGCCACATAGTGGAAGCGTGCATTCGGGTCCGAGCGGAGCACCTCCATGTCCTCGTACATCTTTTCCGCGGATTCGTACCGGCGGCTGATGTGCGCACTCATGGCGTGCATGACAATATCGTCCATGCCCTTGGGGATGCCCGGCACAAACGCACTCGGGATAATCGGCACCTCATTGATGTGCTGCATGACGATCTGGAGCGCGGTTTCGCCCTCGAACGGCAACTTGCCGGTCAGCATTTCGTACATCATCACGCCGAGCGAGTACAGGTCGGTGCGGTAATCAATTTTGCTGCCCTTGGCCTGCTCCGGCGAGATATAGTGCACTGAGCCGATGGCCTCCTGCACCACGCGGGTCTCCTGCGCGGCAGCGAACGAGGCAATGCCGAAATCGGTCAGCTTTGCCGTGCCGTCCCGCAGGATGATAACGTTCTGCGGCTTAACGTCCTGATGGATGATGCCGCGCGAGTGTGCGTGCATGAGTGCGCGGGCAACCTGCTCAGCGAAGAAAATGGTCTCCTCCCACGACAGATGGCCCTTGCGCTGCAGATACTGCTTGAGGGTGATGCCCTCGATCAGCTCCATAACGATATAATCCGTGCCGTCCTCGCTGCCGACGTCGAACACGGAAACAATATTGTGGTGGCTCAGCTTGGCAACGGCGCGCGACTCAATGGAGAACCGCTTGCGGATATCCGGGTCCTCCGCAAACTCCTTTTTGAGCACCTTGAGTGCCACATCGCGCCCGAGAATGGTATCCCGCGCCCGATAAACGACCGCCATGCCGCCGACGCCGACGATTTCCTCAATCTGATAGCGTCCGCCGAGCATACTGCCGATATATTTATCCATAGTCCGTCACGCTCCCTGCTTTTTGCCGAGGGTGAACAGCGCAACGGTGATGTTGTCGCGGCCGCCGCCGTCAAGCGCCAGCTGCAGCAGCGCGTCACCGGCCAGCTCGAGCGTCGGCGCATTTGCCAGCACCTCCGCGATCCGGCTGTCCTCCGCCATGCCGGTCAGACCGTCCGAGCAGAGCAGCAGCATGTCCTTTTCGTTCAGGCGCACTTCAAACAGGTCGCCTTCGACACACGGCTCCACGCCTACCGCACGGGTGATGAGGTTTTTCTGCGGATGGGTGCGCGCATCCGCCTCGGTAATCTTGCCGCGGCGGCGCATTTCCTCTACATAGGAGTGGTCCTCGCTGATCTGGTGCATGGCTTCGCCGTCAAAGCGGTACGCGCGGCTGTCGCCCACGTTGATAACGGTCGCGCAGTCGCCCTGAATGAGCGCGGCAACCAGGGTCGTGCCCATGCCGCGGAACTCCGGCTGCCTGCCCGCCAGAGAGAAAACCGTCTCGTTCGCCTGCTTGAGCGCCTGCGTCAGCAGGTTCTGCCGAGCCGTTTCGTCCAGCGTGCCGCTTAAAGCGTCACCCGCGGACTCGATAAAGCTCTGCGCGGCAAAGCGGCTGGCTACGTTGCCCGCATTTGCACCGCCCATGCCGTCGCACACGACGAGGAGCGCGGTCTGGTTGTCCTCCCGCGCTTCGATCTGAAAAATATCCTGATTGGTCGGGCGCACCCGTCCCTTATCGGTCAAGCCGAAATATTCCATTTCACAACCTCCTTCGATTGTGTCTATTTCATGCTGAGATATTAAGTTTATGCACGAGATGTGCCCTTTCCGTCCTCCTTCAGCTGCCGCTGACGGAGCTGACCGCAGGCCGCATCAATATCCGGACCCAGCTTGCGACGCACGGTCGCGGTAACGCCGCGCTTCTCGAGCGCCTGCTGGAACCTGCGGACGGTTTCCGGCCTGGACGGCTTCAGCGGACTTTCCGCCACCTCATTCAGCGGAATGAGGTTGACGTGCGCCGGTCTTCCTTTCAGCAGCTTCGCCAGCAGGTCGGCCTGCCACGGGCGGTCGGTCTTGTCGCGCGCCATCATGTACTCGTAGGAAATGCGCCGTCCGGTGGTGTCGAAATAGTACCGGCACGCCTTCATCAGGCGCTCGACCGGATACGCGTCGTTCACCGGCATGATGGACGAGCGTGTTTCGTCATCCGGCGCGTGCAGCGATACGGACAGCGTGATCTGCAGCTTTTCCCGTGCTAACATCTCTATTCTATCAGCAATTCCGCTGGTTGACAAGGAGATATGGCGCTGTCCGATGTTGATTCCCTCCGGACAGCTTACCAGATGCAGGAACTTGAGCACGTTGTCGTAGTTATCGAGCGGCTCGCCGGTGCCCATCAGCACAATGTTGGAGACCTTTTCGCCGCTGTCCTTCTGCATGAACAGGATTTCGTCCAGAATCTCGCCTGCGGACAGACTGCGCGTGCGTCCGTTGAGTCCCGACGCGCAGAACTTGCAGCCCATCCGGCAGCCGACCTGCGTCGAAACGCAGACGGACACGCCGTGCTCGTAGTGCATCAGTACGGACTCCACACAGTTGCCGTCCCGCAGACGCCATAAGTATTTCACCGTGCCGTCAACGCGGCTCACCTGCTTGCGGGCGACTTCCGGTACGGTCAGCAGGAAATTTTCCGCTAAACGCGCCCGTAAGTCCTTGGATAAGTTGGACATCTCTTCAAAGGACTCCACACCCTCGTGAAGCCATTTGAAGATCTGTCCCGCACGGAACGGCTTTTCGCCCATTTCCTTCAGGGCAGCCTTTAATTCTTCTATTGATAATGATTTAATTTCAGTCATTATTTTCACCTTTGAATTGAGAATGGAGAATGGAGAATTGAGAATGGAGAATGGAGAATTGAGAATTGCGGTATCGCGCTGTGCGCGATGATTGAATAACGGCTAACGGCGCATTGCGCCGCACATTCATTTTCCATTTTCCATTCTCAATTTTCCATTATTAAACCTTCCGGTGCATTTTCGCAATAAAGAATCCATCCGTATTGTGAACGGGCGGCAGCAGCGTCACCATACCGTCTGCCCTCTCTCCGCAGACCGGATGCGTCCACGAAACTGCTTCAAACTCCGGGTTTTCGGTGAGAAACGCGCGGACAACGTCCTCGTTTTCCCGCTGCAGGATGGTACAGGTCGAGTAGACGAGCGTGCCGCCCTTCTTTACATACTGTGCACAGTTTGCAAGGATTCTCGCCTGAATCTCCGGCAAAGTCCGGATTTCGTCCGGATTTTTGAACCGGATTTCGGGTTTCTTGCGGATAATGCCCAGTCCCGAGCAGGGCACGTCGCACAGCACAACGTCTGCGCTGTCCTTCCACTCCTCGCGGCAGACCGATGCGTCCTGCAGCTCGGTGCGGATATTCGGCAGTCCGAGGCGGGCTGCGCCGTCGCGGATGCGCTTCAGCTTGTGCTCGTAAATATCGCACGAGGTAACGCTGCCCTTGCCCTGCATTTTTTCAGCCATGGCAAAGCTCTTGCCGCCGGGCGCCGCGCAGCAGTCGAGCACGGTGCTGCCCGGTTTCGGGTCAGCGACCGCCGCCGCGAGTGCGCTTGCCGCGTCCTGCACGGTCACGCGGCCCTCGATAAACGCCGGAAGCGCGGCTGCGTCTCCGCCGCTGCACAGCAGGATTTCCGGGAATGCCTCGTGCGGCTGCACGGTCAGTCCGGCGGCCTCCAACTCTGCCTGAGCCTCGGCAGGCGTGCATTTCATCGTGTTCACGCGCACCGAAATCGGCGCGTCCGCGTTATCCGCCTGACAGATTTTCTGCGTCAGCTTCTGGCCGTACTGCTCGGAAAGCAGGCGCACGAGCCACTCCGGGTGGCTGTACTGCAGCGCGTAGTAGCTTTCCTTATCCGGACAGTTCAGGCGCGGCAAAGAGCCGTTTTGCGCCGCATTTGCGGCATTTCTCAGCACCGCATTGGCAAAGGCGACCGTGCGATCATTTGCGTGGCCGTAGTGCTTGACCAGCGCGACCGTCTCGGCAACCGCCGCATGCGCCGGTATCTTGTCCATCAGGATGAGCTGATACAGACCCATCCGCAGGCACGCCAGCACACGCGGCGCGATCTTTTTCAGCCGCACGCTCGAGAAGTGCCGCAGGTACCAGTCCAGTAAAATTTGGTTCTGCACCGTGCCGTAGGTCAGCCGCGAGGCCAGCGCCGCATCGCGGCTGTCCAGTCCCGCGCGGGATAAATAGTGGTGCAGCGCACCGTCCGACCAGGCGGCCTCCTCTGCCATGGAAAACAGCGAGAATGCCGCCACCTCACGCGGTGTTTTGGGGCGTTTATCTATCATTGCGGTCTCTTCCTCCAAAAATCAGCACCAGACGCAGCAGCTGTGCCAGCGAGGTCGCCAGCGCGGCAACATAGGGCAGCGCCGCCGCCGTGAGCGTCTTTTTCGCCATCGGGTACTCGTCTGCGGTCAGCAGGCCGTTCTGCTGAATGGTCTGCAAAGCGCGGCGGGACGCGTCCAGCTCCACCGGCAGGGTCACCAGCTGGAACAGCGTGGACAGACCGAACGCCGCAATGCCGATCGTGACGAGCGTGCTCGTGTTAAGAATCAGGCCGAGGATCAGCAGCGGCATCGCCGCCATCGAGCCGAACTGCGTCAGCGGGATGATTGCCGCGCGCAGCTTGATCGGCGCATAGCCGATGGCGTACTGCACCGCATGCCCTGCCTCGTGCGCGGCGACGCCGATGGACGCCACCGACGTGGACGAGTACACCGCACTCGACAGCCGAATGACATTGCTTCTCGGGTCAAAATGGTCGGTCAGCTTGCCGGAAACGTACTCAATCCGCACACCGGAAACGCCGTTGTACCGCAGGACAGCCTCCGCCGCCTGTGCGCCGGTCAGTCCCCGCAGATTTTGCACCCGCGAGTAGCGGTTAAACGTGCTGTTTACCTTGTTCTGCGCCCAGAATGCAAATAAAACGCACGGCAGAACCAGTACGATGTAGTACATGTCAATGCCGTAGTAGTAACCATGATAAGGCATAAGAAAACCTCCATACCGGAGCGGAGAATTGGAGATTGGAGCTTACGTCCTCTCCGTTCTTCACTCCTCACGCTTTTTCATTCGTCTCCCAGCTTAGTGCCGACTTCGATTGCGTGCCCACGCAGAAAGTCCGTCGCCTTCATTCTCTTACCGCCGACCAGCTGAATCTCGGTCAGTTTGAGCGCACCCTCTCCGCACGCCACGGTCAGACCCTTTTTCGGGTCGGCTTCGAGCACCGTGCCCGGCTCGCCATTGCCGGCTGCCTTTTCGGCGGCAAACACCTTCAGTCTTTCGCCGGAAAGCGTGGTCAGCGCGATCGGCCACGGATTCAGGCCACGAATCAGGCAGTCGATTTCATGTGCGGACTTGCTCCAGTCGATCACCGCCATCTTCTTATCCAGCATATGGGCGTAGCAGCTCTGCGCATCGTCCTGCGGGCGCGGCGTGATCTCATCTAATTTGACGAGCGTTTGGGTCAAAAGTTCCGCACCGGACTGTGCCAGACGGTCAAAAAGTTCGCCTGCGGTCTCCTTCTCACCGATCTTGGTCTCATAGGTGAGCAGCATATCGCCGGTGTCCAGACCTTCCGCCATCTGCATGGTGGTAACGCCTGCCATTTCATCGCCCGCGATGACCGCCCACTGGATCGGAGCGGCGCCGCGCCAGCGCGGCAGCAGCGAACCGTGCACGTTGATGCAGCCGTGCGGCGGGATATCGAGTACCGCCTTGGGCAGCAGCTTGCCGTACGCCACTACGATGATAACCTCGGGTGCCAGCTCGCGCAGACGCGCCTGTTCGTCCTCATTTTTGAGGGTATTCGGCTGAAAAACCGGAATATCATGCTCGAGTGCGAGCGTTTTCACCGGCGGTGCAGTGAGAATCTGCTTGCGGCCCTGCGGCTTATCCGGCTGGGTGTACACGGCGCAGACGTCATGTCCGGCGTCGATGAGCGCCTGCAGGCTCGGCACGGCGAAGTCCGGCGTGCCCATGAATACGATACGCATTATTCCTCGTCACCACCCTGCATTGCCTCCGGGTCGATATACTCCTCGACCTTCTCGGTGAACAGATGACCGTCCAGATGCTCGGTCTCGTGGCAGAAGCACTGCGCTACAATGCCCTCGCCTTCGCGCTCGAACCAGTTGCCATTGCGGTCCTGTGCGCGAATCTTCGCCCAGGTCGGACGGGTCACATAGCCGTAAACGCCCGGCACGGACAGGCAGCCCTCAACAACGCGCTCAGAGCCTTTCTGCTCGATGACTTCCGGGTTTACCAGCTCGACCATCTCCTCCGGCTCCTTGTTCACATCCAGCAGCACAACAACACGGCGCAGGATTCCCACCTGCGGTGCTGCCAGACCAACGCCGCCGGAGTTCTCGAGCGTCTCACGCATATCGTCGATCAGCGTATGCAGACGGTCGTCAAACTTCTCTACCTTGCGGCTGTGCTTGAGCAGCTGCTCGTCGCCCTCGGTCAAAATCTTTCTCAGTGCCATTGTTTTATTCCTCCACTTGATTCAGCTTATCCATGTATTTTTGTAAACATTCCTGTATATTTTTCTCATCGAGCGCCGGAAACGGCGTCACCGGCTGCGGTTTTCCGCTGCCGATATGCTTTTCCAGCCATGCCACATCGTGCCAGCCGTCAAACTTCCAGCCGGAGTCGTGCCACACGCCTGCGTCCGCAAAGCCCAGTCTGCGCTGCATGCGGATGCTCTTTTCGTTCGGCAGGGTCACGCAGCTGTACAGGTGGCGCAGCCCCTGCAGCTCGAGCAGGTCGATCAGACACGCCAGCACGGTCGTGCCCACACCATGTCCGTGGGTGCCCTGTGCCAGATAGATGGACAGCTCCGCATCCCAGTCGTAGGCCGCGCGCTCACGAATGCGGTGCGCGTAGGCGTAACCCATGATCATGCCGTCACACTCGCAGACGAGATACGGAAACGCAGCCGCCGTTTCGCGGATACGGCCCGCAAACGCCTCAGCCGTCGGCACATCATATTCAAACGTGATGGTTGTATTCGTTATGTAAGGCTCGTAAATCTTCAAAAGCGATTCTGCATCGTTTTCTGTTGCCTTGCGAATTACAAATTTGCTCATTGAATTAACCTTCTTTGCCGGGGTCTCAATTACTGCTACATTTCATTATTGGAATCCGCGAACACGGTAATGCCCCGGTTTTTACCGTCCTGCATAAACTCCCGCAGCACGCCTGAGATGAGCCTGCGCCATCTTGCACAGTCCTTCGCGCGGATGGTGAGGTGGTAGCGATACCGTCCCATCACCTTGACCATCTGCGCCGCGGCAGGGCCGAGCACGGGTGCTTTCACATCGGCAAACTGCCCTTCCATCAGGCTCTGCAGGCGTGTTTTGAGCGCGAGCAGACTGCTGAGCACCTGCTGCTCCAGTTCACCAACGGCGGTGATCATGGTGATGTCGCACACGGGCGGGCACCGAAGCGCTTCTCGCGTCTGCATTTCGCTCTCGTAGAACGCCTCGTAGTCCTGCCGCGCGGCGGTCAGGATGACCGGATGCAGCGGGCTGTACGTCTGGATCACGGCGCGTCCGGTGTCAAATCGCCGTCCGGCGCGGCCGACCACCTGCGTGATGAGCGAAAACGTGCGCTCATGTGCGCGGTAGTCCTGCGCATACAGGCTCTGGTCCGCGTCCAGCACACCGACCAGCGTGACGTTCTCAAAATCCAGTCCCTTGGTCACCATCTGGGTGCCGATAAGGATATCGGCTTCGCCTTTGCCGAATTTATTCAGCAGGCGTTCGTGTGCGCCCTTGGCGGTCATGGTGTCCGCGTCCATGCGGAGCACCCGCGCGGACGGGAACCGCTCGTGCAGCTCCTCCTCCAGCTTCTGCGTGCCGGGCGTTTCGGTGAACAGGCTCGTGCTGCCGCACTGCGGGCACCTGCCGGTTATCTTGATGGATGCGCCGCAGTAGTGGCACATCGCGCGGCCGGACACCGAATGGTAGGTCATGGTGGTTGAACAGGACGGGCACTCGGGCACCCAGCCGCACACGCCGCAGCCGATCACGCGGCTGTTGCCGCGCCGGTTGAGGAACAGGATGGCCTGCTTTCCCTTTTCGAGCGTGCTGATCAGTTCGCGTTCGAGGTCAGGCCCGATGATGCCGCTCCGTCCCTCGCGGGCCAGACCGCGCATGTCCGAGATGATGACCTCGGGCAGTCCGGCACCGAGAAACCGCTCGGTGAGCGTGAAAACCGGGTATTTTCCCTGTTTTGCGCCGTAATACGTCTCGACCGACGGTGTTGCCGAGCCGAGCACGAGCAGCGCGTTCGTCTGCGCCGCGCGGTACTTTGCCACATCCCGCGCATGGTAGCGCGGCGACTGCTCCGAGCGGTACGCCGCGTCCTGCTCCTCGTCGATGATGATAACGCCGAGGTTTTTCGCGGGCGCGAACACCGCCGAGCGTGTGCCGATGACCACCCTTGCTCTGCCGTTTTTTATCTTCTTGAAGCTGTCGTACCGCTCACCGGCGGACAGCGCCGAGTGCAGAACCGCGACTTCTTCGCCAAATCGAGCCGCAAACTGCCGCAGAAGCTGCG
>UMLF01049792.1_pt1 | contig 13119 bp, 9 predicted proteins | sample 1966501 | NCBI WGS metagenome assembly UMLF01 (sample SAMEA4836194, study PRJEB28245) | human gut metagenome | biome: gut microbiome; material: fecal sample | place: Denmark | collected 2008 | reverse complement strand
TACTGCAAGCCCCATCAGGAAGAAATTCAGGACTGCGATCACGCCGCCGCCGATGCCGCCTAAAATTACCGTATAATCAAATGGTACTTTATCCGGCATTGTGAAATGAAGTATCGCAAACAGGATCCACATCAGGATCAGTCCTGCTCCTGTGATCATCACGACCCTCTTTGTTTCCTTCTTTACTGCCGGCTGCACATTTTCCAGTAAACCACTCATATTTTTTCCATTCCTTTCATTTATTCTGCCCTTCATTTAGATGTTTATGAATGTCTGTTAAAATATATTTTTTTGCTTTTTGATTCTTTCTTGTTCTGTCTGTTTACAGAAAGATAAAATTTATATGCCACAGTAGCTGATCCGCCCATTCCGAAGAAAAATCCCGGAATATAGATCCAACCGCCCACACCTGTCTTTGAAATAATGAACCAGCAGAGAGCCAGACACAAAAGAAGCGGTGTAATAAACGACAGCCCCAGCTGAGACAGCATCGTGACATTACGCATGATTTCCGACCACTGTTTCAATACTATTCTCCTTTTTTACCAATATTTGTCTATTTTTCCCTTTGCGCATAGTCAAATTTTACCACAACAACATTAAAAGCTCAATGCATTTGTACAATTTATTCAAATATTTTTGTCATCCTCAAAATATTTTTGTCACAATTATAACATCTTCGTCTTTTGAATGTCAGGATTATAACATGAGTCTCCATCCACGGTCATGGTACAAAAAAGAGATTCTGTCCCAAAATGGAACAAAACCTCTCTTCTGTAACTCTGTTTTATTTTCTTATCATTAGCCGATTTTTATGATACAGACATCCCATGAGCCAAGAAAAACATCCCGGTGTTCCTCATCTGCTGTACCGAGTACTGTACTGAATTTCTCTGAAACTTTAATTATTTGCTCTTCCCATGCATAATTCAGGTAAAAGCGAATATTTTCACCTTTTTCATTTATGCCCTCGCGGACGATCACCGGAAACTGTTCCGGCGCTGCCGCATGGATTCCGTTCTCTCCCAGAATCCGGACAAACAACTGCTGCAGGTACTTTTCTTCAAACATACATCCGATATACCACGCTTCACCTTTGCCATATGCATGACGCGTAACCGCGGCATATTTTTTCCAGTTTGGATGCTGATATGACAAAACAGTTTCCGCACCTTCCGACATCAGAAGCTCCATAAAATGTTCTGCCTCCGGCGCACCACTCTCAAATCCGGTCAGAGTCACATTTTTCGGAAATGTAAACTGTTGATAATATATGCCAAACACTTCGTTTAAAATATGTGGCTGTCTGTCCGGATATACTTTCACATTTTCATTGGCAAAGGCTGTCTTGAATGTAGCGATCAGTGTGCCTCCGTGCATTGTATAATCTTTCAGACACTTCAGGAGCTTTTCATCAGCCACGTACATTGCCGGCAGGATGACTGCCTTATATTTTTCGATATCCGTACTCTCTGAATAAATAATGTCACACTCAATATTCATTTTATAGAGGGCATCATAGATCCAGCGTACCACATCGTTATATCTTATTCCATCATTTCCGGCAGCGTCCGCTTCGATTCCGAACCATTTGAGCGCGGTCAGAGATTCATTATTCACCATAATTGCAGCTTTATTATTTTTCTTAAAGCCAGACAGAACGGGAGATAATTTTTTAAACTCATTTCCTATAATACATGCCTCGCGGTAAACGGCATTTTCTTCCATATCATGGCTCAGAAGTCCCCGCCAGTACGTCTCAAAAGAATTATGAATGGAATGCCAGTGCCAGTACATGACGCCAAGTGCTCCTGCCGCCAGATGGCTGTATGCCTGCAGGCGGAGCTGCCCGTCATACGGAGTCCATCCCGGATATCCCTGTGCTTCCGTCTCCAGCACAAGGTAGTTATCGTTTTTCAGAGAGCGAATCAGATCCCCTCCAAAAGCGATTTCAGCACCTGTAAGTGCGTCCTGTGTCGGATGATAAATATCCACACCGGCAAGTGTCAGGGGCTTCGCACATGTAAAATGATCTACATCCGGCTGCACACCATAAGAATAGCCATGCCATTCAAAATCCAGATTGTGAGTGATAAACTGATCTTCTCTCTTATATTCTGAAACAATCTCTGCCTGCCAGCCAAGGAACTCCTCAACAAGGCTGCGCTGATATTTTTCAAACTCTGCGCCAAGGCTTCCATTGATCGTTCCACGCACATCCGGAAAATCTTCCCATGCATTGATCCGGTTGCTCCAGTAATCCAGCCCAAACTCATGATTCAGTGCATCAAGATCGTTGTTGAATTTTTCTCTGAGATATTTGACAAAGCCAAGCTGAACATTTTTGCCCGCAGTTCCGTAATATTTCGTTTCATTGTCAAGCTGGAATCCGATCACACATTTTCGGTGTGCCGAAACTTCCATCAGTTTACGGATCACGCGTTCCGCATAATAGCGATAGACCGGATGTGTGATATCCATAATCTGTCTTGCACCGTAAATGCCCCGTCCTTTGACAGTCTCTGCAAGCACATCCGGATAAGCTTTCACCATCCATGTCGGCACCGCATAAGTCGGAGTCCCAATGATGACGTTGATTCCCGCTTCTTCCATCGCATCCATCACACGGGTCACATGTGAAAAATCAAAGACACCCTCCTGCGGCTCGCATGTACTCCACGTTGATTCTGCAATCCGAATGGTGTTGATTCCGGCCTTTTTCATCATGGCAACATCTTTTTCAAGCCGGTCATATGGCATATATTCATCGTAATATGCTGCTCCGTACAGTAATTCTTTCATTGGTTTCCTGTCCCTCTCTTTTTTATTCCTTAATTATACTTTAACATAGTTGATCGATATTTGACATTATTTCCTCTGAGATTCGGAAAACTATTTCTATTTTGCCCCCTTATTGTCAAGAACCTGATTTTTATATATAATTGTTTTATATCATTTTCAGGAGACGATCATCATGCAGAATCAAAACAATACAAATCCCATGGAAACGGGAAGCATCCCAAAACTACTGGCGCAGCTGGCGATCCCTGCCGTTGTCGCACAGGTCATCAACCTGCTTTATAATATTGTAGACAGGATATATATCGGGCATATTCCGGGGATTGGCGCGGCTGCTCTCACCGGTGTCGGGCTTTTTGCACCAATCCTTATGCTGTTAAATGCCTTTGCCATGCTGGTCGGTTCCGGCGGTGCGCCGCGTGCTGCAATCGCTATGGGAAAGAAAGACCATGATACGGCAGAAAAAATCGTCGGTAACTGTTTTACTTTGCTGACAGGGCTTGCCGTTATTCTGACGATTCTCTTTTACATAAGTGCACCAACCTTATTAAAACTTTTCGGTGCAAGCAGTGCGACCATGTCCTATGCCACAGCTTATGCAAGAATTTATATTCTCGGAAGTTTCTTTGTCCTGATCGTACTTGGTATGAATCCTTTTATCACTACACAGGGATTTGCAAAGATCAGCATGATGACCACCGTCATAGGTGCTGTGATCAATATCATCCTTGATCCGGTTTTTATCTTTGTTCTGGGAATGGGAGTACGAGGTGCCGCACTTGCCACGGTACTCAGTCAGGCAGTCGGCGCCATCTGGATTCTTCGCTTCCTGACCGGAAAGAAAACAATCTTACGATTAACGAAAGAAAACATGCGTCTCGAAGTTCGTGTATTCGGTCCGTGCCTTGCACTCGGTATTTCAACATTTGTCATGCTGTCCACAGAAAGTCTTCTGTCGATCAGTTTCACAAACAGTCTTTCCCGCTACGGTGGGGATGTAGCAGTCGGTGCCATGACGATCATCACAAGCATCAACCAGCTTGTAGCAATGCCGACTCAGGGAATCTGTCAGGGCGGGCAGCCGATTATCAGTTACAACTATGGCGCGAACAAGCCGGAACGTGTCAAAAAGGCTTTTTTCACGCAGTTCTGTGCATGTGTTGCTTATACCTTTACATTCTGGGCTGTGATCATGCTCTTCCCTCAGGTATTTGCTTCTATATTTACTGCAAACAAAGAACTGGTAGAGTATTCTTCATGGGCGCTGCGCATCTATATGGCTGGCATCTTTTCTACCGGCTTCCAGATAAGCTGCCAGCAGAGTTTCATGGCTCTCGGTCAGGCAAAGGTAAGCCTGCTGCTTGCCTGTCTCCGTAAGATCATCCTGCTGATCCCGCTGATTTTTATCCTGCCGCACTTCCTGCCGGATAAAGTCTTCGCAGTCTTTCTCGCAGAACCAGTAAGCGATATCCTTGCCGCCGCTGCGACCACGATCACGTTCCTGACACTGTTCAATGCAATCCTCAAAAAAGAAACGAAATAACCCCCCCTGTAAGAAAAATCACATAGATATCAAAGGAGACCACAATGAATCATACAAATATAACAAATTTTTCTTCTGAATCATTATCCCCATCTTCTGATGAAGCAAAATTTCCTTCTGATTTTGTATGGGGAGCAGCTACCAGTTCCTATCAGATTGAAGGTGCTGTAACAGAAGACGGCAAAGGCGCACACATCTGGGATATTTTTACCAGAGAAGAAGGCAGGATCTTTGAAAACCATACCGGTGAGATTGCCTGCGACCATTACCATCGCTTTAAAGACGATGTAAAACTGATGAAGGAAATAGGAATCCGTGCATATCGTTTCTCCATAGACTGGAGCCGTGTCCTTCCGAATGGCTTCGGTACCGTCAATGAAAAAGGGATTGCTTTTTATAACGCTCTCATCGACGAACTTCTGAAAAATGATATCGAACCTTACGTCACTTTATACCACTGGGAACTGCCATATGAACTCTACAAAAGAGGCGGCTGGCTCAATCCGCAGATTGTAGAATGGTTCGGTGATTATGCGCGTCTCGTTGCAGAACGTTTCAGTGACCGTGTAAAAAATATCTTCACTTTAAACGAACCACAGTGTTTCATCGGCCTCGGCTTCCTGACCGGAGATCATGCTCCCGGTGTACAGGCCCCGCTGCGTGATACTTTCGAGATGGCACATAATGCTCTGAAAGCACACGGCAGAGCCGTCCAGATGCTTCGTGCCTACGGCAAACAGAAGCTTTGCATCGGTTATGCCCCGACTGCATCTATGTGCTATCCTGCAACAGAATCCGCACAGGATATCGAAGCTGCAAGAACCGCCTTATTCTCACTTCCTGCTGATAAGCAGAACTGGACCTGGAACGTTTCCTGGTGGTCCGATCCGGTCTTTTTCGGTCAGTATCCGAAAGAAGGCCTCGTAAAATATGAAAAATATCTTCCAAAGATTACGGATGAAGATATGAAGCTGATCTCCCAGCCAATTGACATGTACGGACAGAACATCTACAACGGTCAGTGCGTCCGCATGGGTAAAGACGGCAAACCGGAGTTTGTAAAACGCTATGAAGGATTCCCGAAAACCGCTATCGACTGGCCGGTGACACCGGAATGCCTCAACTGGGGACCGCGCTTCCTCTACGAAAGATACCAAACACCGATCTACATTACCGAAAACGGACTGTCCTGCCATGACGTCGTTTCTCTCGATGGCAAAGTACATGATCCAAACCGTATCGACTTCCTCGCAAGATATCTCGGTGAATTAAAAAAGGCAGCTACTGCTGCCGATATCCGTGGTTATTTCCACTGGTCGCTGATGGATAATTTCGAATGGTCAAAAGGTTACTCTGAACGCTTCGGAATTGTCTATGTAGACTACCGTACACAGCAGCGGATCATGAAAGATTCCGCTTACTGGTACCGTGACTACATAAAAAACAACGGCGAAATTTAATTTCGCTCCTTAATAAACTGTCTATTATAAATATTTCATCATTGTTGGCACAAGAATGTTCATATCAACAGGCTTTGCAACATGAGCATTCATGCCAACAGAAAGAACCTTTTGTATATCTTCCGCGAAAGCATTAGCAGTCATCGCAATAATTGGAATCCTGGCTTTTTTCGAATCTTTCATCTTTCGGATAGCTAATGTAGCATCATATCCATTCATAACCGGCATCTGAATATCCATAAGGATCAGCTTGTAATAATCAGCATCAGCTTTTTCAATCATGTCAATACATGCAACACCATCATTGGCAGTCTCAACAATACATCCTTCTTCTGTCAATAGTTCCGTTGCGATTTCAGTGTTGATTTCATTATCTTCAACCAGTAGGATCCGAACACCGTTCAGGCAATTCTTATTGCACAGATTACTATTTTTCTTCGCCAGGGTTTCTTCTTCTGACGCTTTTCTGCAAGGAATAGTCACTGTAAATGTGGAACCTTCTCCCTGCTTACTTTTCACTTCTATTGTGCCACCCATGAGTTCTACGAGCTTTTTCGTAATTCCCATTCCAATGCCACTGCCATCAATATGACTTAATGTAGTGTTGCGTTCTCTTTCAAAAGTTTCAAAAATACGCTTTTGGAACTCTTCAGACATACCAATTCCATTATCGGTAATAGTAATGATTATATCGCACCAGTCTTCTTTTTCGCAGGATTTCTGTAGGACATTACAGGATATTGTACCTCCTGTATTTGTATACTTTATTGCATTGCTTATAATATTGAGACAGATTTCTGACAGGTGCGGTGCATCCATATATACATACGGATACATAATCTGTTCTGTCAGAGAGAAAGTCTGATCTTTACTTTCTGCCTGTTGTTGGAACATAATGACACAATTTTCAAAGCACTCATGGACATTCGAAACAGTGTATTCCATTTCGACCTTATTATTTTCAATTCTTGCAAGATCCAGAACATTACCAAGCATCGATAAAAGTTCTTTTCCGCATATTTGAATTTTTTCAAGATATCTGCCAAGTTTATCTGTTTCCTGCAAATGTCTGGATGCCAGCTCTGCATAACCAATGATTGCATTCATAGGAGTTCTGATATCATGAGACATATTAAACAGAAATGATGATTTTGCTCTATTTACACATTCTGCTTTTAATTTAGCTTCCCGCAATTCTTCCTCTTGTTTTAATTCGCGCAGTTTTTCGTCTGTCACATCTCGGTTCGCAATCAGCACAGATGTAATATTTCCATTTTTATCATAGCTCTGAGGTACAATCATGGAAAGAAACCATGAGCCATCCTTCTTTTTGAATTCCGAAGACATAAATTCTTTATTATGAAGCCGTGCCGCCATGGTTTGTATATCAAAAAAATCTATATACTTCTGTACAAATGGCTCTGCTATAATATCTTCGATAATCTCGAACTGAGGATTCCAATCTGCAGTATTATCTTTAATATCCAAATACATTTCCCGGGATTTTTTGACTAGTTCGATCTTCTTTGTTTTCAAGTTCAGCCTTGAGATATGATAATAGGCAGTGCCTAATGCATGAATCGCCTGCCGGTTTTTTTTCACCTGCTTTCCCAATGTAACAGGGAACTCTTCACCGTCCATCTGTTCCAAATCTGGTATCGACTGATGCAGATGCTGAACCAGCCATTTCCCATTTGTCCACTTATAGATAATCGTAAATCTTGTCTCCATTTTAAAACAGATTGAACCATCTTTAAACAGACCAACAAAATCTACTGTTCCATGTGCAAGAACATGATTCTCATCAAGTCTTTCTTCTTCCTGATGTAAATTCCTTACTTCAAGTCTGATTTTACCTCTTCGCTTTACATCAAATTTAAATGATTCTAAAAACTCTTGCAGATTCCTGAAAATCTCGTGTTTCCCAGTTCCAATCAGACTGATATTTTCATCAAAATAATTCTCAATTCCTAAATCATTTACTGATTCAGCGTTAATATATATTTTAAAAAGTTGCTCTGTGAGTTTTTTAAAATCATCCATACGGTTCCCTCATCCAAATAATTCTTAAATGACTTTAAGTTTTCTGGTTTACTTCCAAAGTTTATCCACGTTTCATTCTCTTCCAAAAATTCCTGATATACACCTCAAATTATTCATTTTATTATATCACAGCGTCGTATTGTTCCGCCATCATTTTTTCAAGACCGATGTCCTTTTGCACCTTCGCCTTATATCCTGTCACATACATCTCTGTCTTATTTCTTATGGTATACTTTTTTCAATACACAAACGTCCCGAGGATGTCAAGTCATTGCTACAAAAAATATGCGGCTTTTTTGCCACTATAGCCAGCCTATCAAATCAAGCTTAGCAAAACTTAACAAAACGGATCAGAATACTGACTGGTTCACCAGAGGACTATGAGACGGGAAGAAACCAAAACTACTATTACTTTGACCCGGATATGAAAAGTTTTAATCTCCTGATCAGTGTGCTTCGGAACGCAGTAGATATCACCTCTGCATTTCCTGACAGAAGTGGTTTGTAAACCTTGCAATCGTCTTATAGGAGTTCTATAATATCTTCGACCGTTGGCAGATTTTCAGCTATAGCAATTCCAGGAAACAGACATCTGCCAGCCAAGTTAATTTTACAGAAATGCAGGGGATAATTTTATGAACATCAGATGATCCTATAAAAATCATAATTGACATTCAAAAATATGTAGTATATAATCGTTTTGTTCATCGGAGGGTGATTTGTTCGATCAGAAACAATAGCTGGATAAGATGGCAGACTGAAATGTCCGCTTTCTTATTCAGCTTTTTTGTTATCTTCCTGATTCGACTGAATTTTCAACAAAATCAATTTCACAAGGAGGAATCACAGCACATGGAAAAAACACATCATTTACCGAAGGAAAAATCATGCAGCCTTTACTTCTGTTTGCGGTTCCTGTATTGCTGGCACTGTTTCTACAGGCTATGTACGGTGCAGTAGATTTACTTATTGTTGGTAAGTTTGCTTCTTCTGCTGATGTATCTGCAGTATCTACCGGTTCACAGATCATGACCACACTGACAAATCTGGTCAGCAGCTTTGCAATGGGAACAACGATTCTGCTTGGACAGCAGATTGGAAGCGGTAAGAAAGAAGAAGGCGGTCGCACCGTAGGAACAGCCATTCTGCTATTTGCCGGAATTGCTGTGATCATGTCAGTCATTCTTGTAGTCTTTGCTCCTCAGGTCAGCAGTCTCATGAACGCACCGGAAGAAGCTTTTCAAAAGACCGTTAATTATATCCGGATCTGCGGCGGTATGCTAGTCATTGTCGCTTATAACCTGATTGGCTGTATTTTCCGCGGACTTGGAGACTCCCGGACACCATTGATCACCGTTGCCATCGCATGTGTATTCAATGTTGCCGGAGACTTGCTTTTATGTGCCGTTTTCGGTATGGGTACAGCTGGCACCGCTATTGCTACTGTATTTGCACAGATCGTCAGTGTAATCGTATCTTTTATTCTTATCAGTAAAAAAGATCTGCCATTTACAATAAAAAAAGAAAATATCCGGATTCACAAAACTTACCTGCGTAAGATGACCGCTTTCGGCGCGCCGATTGCCCTGCAGGATCTTCTCGTAAGTATTTCTTTCCTGATCATTCTGGCAATCGTAAATGATATGGGTGTGATTGCTTCCGCCGGTGTTGGTGTTGCGGAAAAAGTCTGTGCTTTTATTATGCTGATATCATCCGCTTATATGCAGTCCATGTCTGCTTTCGTAGCACAAAATTATGGTGCCGGACGCCTTACCAGAACAAGAAAGGCATTGCACTATGGCATCGCAGTTTCCTTTACCGTCGGTATTGTAATGTTCGCAATTACCTTCTTCCATGGAGATATCCTGGCAGGTATTTTCTCCTCCGACCCGGAAGTAATAGCAGCAGCCGCAGATTACCTGAAAGCCTATGCCATTGACTGTCTGTTCACTGCTATCTTCTTCTGCTACACCGGATTCTATAATGGAATTGGCAGAACAAGATTTGTTATGATACAGGGGATTCTCGGTGCCTTCTGCGTCAGAGTGCCGGTATCTTACATTATGAGCATCCAGCCTAATACTTCTCTGTTCCATATCGGGCTGGCAACACCGATATCCTCTATATTACAGTTAATCCTCTGTGTAGGATTTATGCTTTGGCTGCAAAAAAACAGACTGTTAGATGACGAACATTAATACTCTCATTCGTTTTGATCGTTGTAACTGTTTACCTCACAGTCAGCAGACTGCTGAATAGTTATTTGTTCACCCGGTTCATACCTCTGACAGTGCTCAATCACTCTTTATCATTTTGATCTCTTCAGCTGCATTCAAGACATTCAGCTGATATTCAGCAATCTCTTGTAATATTTTGAATCTTTCTCCTTTGTCTTTTCCCTCTCGCAGCATCTGTGCATTATGTGATTCCAGATTGGATAGAACTGTTAATTCATTAATTGTTGCAAAATCTCTGACATTGTTTTTCTTCGCAAGTTCAGGATTTGCATCCCTCCATGCTTTCGCTGTAAATCCAAATAATGCCACATTTAATATATCCGCCTCTTCCGCATATGCCAGCCATTGAAGGTTTTCCCTGTAATTCATTTGAGGAAGCAAATATTTTTTTACAGCATCCGTCTGAATCAGATAATTATTTTTACTTAAGAAACGTTTTGCATCCCATTCCTTTTGTTCAGAGTTGTTTTCTTCTTCCTTCAACCGCTGAAATTCCTTTATCAGATATAACTTAAACACAGGACTGATTGCAGAGGCAAACTCAAAAGCAATATCTTTGTGTGCATATGTACCACCATATTTCCCACGCTTTACATATAATCCAATGGCATTTGTTTTATTTACCCATTCCGAAACACTAGGTGTAAAGGTCAATAACCCTGCTTGCTTTTTAAAGTGTTCGGATTCGAACACTTTAAAATTGGGATTATATATCTGTTCCCATACAGACAAATATTCCAAAGTACCACGATTTCTTAACCAATTTCTTACCACATCTGCTGCCCTGACAGAATCTGATTTAGCCTTAGCAATATCTGTAATACAAATATAATCATCTAACTCCTGTTTCGAAATAGAAATATGCACATTTTGCACTTCAATTATTTTATTCTTCATTCACATCTTCCTTTATGATGAGTTTTTCCATCTTTGCTTTATACGCTAATAAGCGTAACACATAATCTGGCATCTTTCTGGTTCCTCGTTCCCACTCTGTTACTGTTCTGTATGGGATTTCAAAATATTCACAGAATTCTTTTCTGTTCATTCCGGTACTTTCCCGTAATCTTTTTATTTCATCTTTTATTTCCATTTCTTTTCCCTTTTCTTTTTACACATTGTGTATATATTGTAACATATTTTTTTATCAGTCACAACGTTTATCATCTTTATTTTGGTATACTTCCGGCTGTACACAGTGCTCCCCACCCCACACTTTCATTCGGGTACCGGTCAAACCCGGGCAGGGGCTGGGCACCGCGGCGGAGATATGCCTTCACTTTTTCGCCCCAGAGAAAAGGATCGTTTCTGCGTGTAATGCCCCATTCCATCATAAGGGCGGCGGCCCCTGTCACAAACGGTGTTGCAAAAGAAGTCCCTGTCACTCCTGTGTAGCCGCCTCCGGCCGACGGTGCAAGAATGTCGACCCCTGGTGCGACCAGATCCGGTTTTGGATAAGGCAGGTTTTCTCCGCCCCTGCCTGAAAAATCAGCAAATGCATTTAACCTCGAATCATATGCCCCTACTGTGATCACTTTCGATGCAGTCGATGGAATTGTCAGGGTTTCTGCCGCAACCGGCCGGTAAAATCCTGTCACAGGATTCAGCACATTTCCGCCCGGAAGCCACAGATTATAATTTCCTTCTCTGATTCTCCTGCCCTGCAGATGGATTTTCCAGATACCTGAAGTGAGATATGTTCCCGTTGGGAGAAAATCAACGTAGATCTCCTGTGTTACCTGAAAAGGTCCCGGTTTTCCATAATAAACCAGCAGCTCCGTCTCGCCTGCCCGATATCTCTGAGTACCGATTCTCTCCGACAGAACCGGTAAATTTTCTCCCGAAGGTGTCTCAAGAAAAATTTCAATTTCATCTGCATAAGCTTTCCACAACTGCAGATTCAGTGTTGTCTCATAAGCACCAACACTCATTTCTACAATCTCACTCTGTCCCTGCTGCAGTCTTCCCGCGGTATGGATACGGTCGTTTCCATTGTTTCCACTTCCCACGCAAATGACAGACCGCCCCACATTTGCCACGTTGCTGATATAAGTCTCCAGAAGCGAATCCCCCTGATGGGAACCATAATTATTCCCAAAACTGATATTGATAGCAATCGGCCGCCCCAAAGACAATGACTGACGCACCAAATAATCAATTCCCTGTATCAGTTCGGTTGTTCTTGGGAAAGAATTTTCTCTGGGAATCCCCATTTTTACCACTATCAGGTCACTCTCATAAGCTACTCCCTGATTGACTCCATCGGAAGCTCTCCCATTTCCTGCCGCGATTCCCAGCACAGAGGTTCCATGTCCACTGTAATCCACAGATGGAACAAGGCGCCTGCCCTGGTTTTCTCCAAGTGCAAGCGCCTCATCGATTTCTTCTTTCGTATATTCTGTTCCTGTCACATATCCCTGCGGTGGTTTTCCCGGGATACTCTGGTCCCACAGCCGCAAAATCCTGCTGCTTCCATCTGCATTTCTGAAATCCGTGTGATAATAATCAACTCCGGAATCGACTATACCTATCAGAATTCCTTTTCCTGTCAGCCTGTCTCTGCCAGTCTGCACTGTTCGGATACAGCTGGCACCCTTTGCCTGAAACAATTCAAAATACAACCGTTTTGGCTTCTCCATAAATTCCACCTGCGCTCTGTGGGAATACTTATCAATCTCACTTTCCGGCAAAGTTACCACTGCATAGCCGCCTAACAGTGGCACTACCTGAATTCCATTTCCAGCCAGGCCACTTTCCGGTCCGCTGTACTTTATGATCACATCCCATAGCCTGGTTGCAGGATCATATCCTACATTAAGATTTCCCGACTTTCTACGCTCCTGTGGGGTTGCATCCATTGCAAGATTTAAAAGGTTATCTATTTTCTGGTCTGCCATAAATGATTCCTTTTCATTGCACACTTACTTATATTATATGTATTCTATGCGAATTGCGAGAGCTACTTCATGGCAAAGCAACTTCTTAAAGGCGCAACTATTATTTTAGGATCTTCACTTCTATCAGCATTCCAAAATCC
>UMLF01047386.1_pt1 | contig 13235 bp, 8 predicted proteins | sample 1966501 | NCBI WGS metagenome assembly UMLF01 (sample SAMEA4836194, study PRJEB28245) | human gut metagenome | biome: gut microbiome; material: fecal sample | place: Denmark | collected 2008 | reverse complement strand
CAAAAATTTTTTTGTAAGATGTTTAAAGATGGGATACATAAACATTGCACTACATTTAGGAACTCTACTTGATAGAAAAAATATACTTAACGTTGATTTCTATTATGGAAGTCAATGGTGGACATTGACCTATGAATGTGCTAAAGAAATATATGATATATTATTAAAAGGTGAATATATAGACTATTATAAAGGCTCTTTGGTTCCAGATGAATCCATATTTCAAACGATTTATATGAATAGTAGATTTAAAGACAAATACTACGATAAATTAACATATGTTAATTGGAAAGGACAAATTAATCACCCTAAAACTTTTACAATAGAGGATTGTGACGAATTAGAAAAAGTTAATTATTTAATGGCAAGAAAATTTGATGAGGATTTTGATGATAAAATTATAAATAAATTATATGATGAACTATAAGCAGTAAAAGATAAAGCCTATTATGCGAAAAATAAGTAAAAATACGATTAAAGTCAATAATTAAACAGAATGTAGGTTCGAAAACATATAGAGAAATAAGTGATAATTTTACTTAAAAAAACGCATCCGCTAGATTTTGCACATTGATTTTTCAGAGGATATGTATTTTTTTGAGCAAGTGGTATTTAAATTTATACCGATTTCTTACTCTTTTGAAAACACACCATTCAAGCCCTGCAGTACAAATAATGTCTGTCATTTTTTATAAGGCAAATATAGATTTTTTTTGTTGTTGGGATGACATTTGAGTAATATAGTTTATGCTTTGCGACATTGCCAATGGCAAAGTCAAAGTAAGAAACAAGATTGTTAATTGTATAAAGTCGTGATAAAGTTGTCGTAGAAGATGGTATCATGTTGAAAGGTAGTTGTGATAGATAAAAATGTATGGAGAATAGGTGGTAATATTTTAATAATTACTAGTTATAAAGATGAACATTATACTGAAGATTCGAAACTTGCAAATAATTTTTTATCTTATTGAAGATTAAAAATACTTTTTGGTATATATTTTTGTTATTTTAATATTTGCAATGACTTCTAGCTTAATAAATTCATTAAGTGACATGGTACATTGCTAAAGAATGATAAAAAAATCACCATACCATAGTGTTTAATTTTGTTAATATTTATTTATAATATTTAATTGTTAAAGAAAGTGTGTTAATATTTATTGAATTAGAGGTAATAATGTCGTACTATTACCAATTGGATTTCCAAAGATTGTGAAGGAATATTCTTTTGCTTCTTTTGCATTAATAGCAATTTATTATTTAACAAAAAAAGATGTTATAAATGAAATAAAATCTATGTAAATTACAAATTTATTTGCACTATTTGTAATTTATTAAATTTTGTTGTATAAAGAAAGGATGAAAAAATATTATGAATAATAAACAAGTTGATATATTATTGTCGGTATATAATCCAAATGAAGAATATTTGATAAAACAATTAATTTCTTTAAATAATCAAACATATCCTAATTTAAAACTATATATATTTGATGATTGTATAAAAAAAAGGTGTAATTTAGATTTATTTGAAAAATATATCACAAATTTTTCCTATGAGGTTTTGCCATATTGTGAAGAAAATTTAAATTACATGGGGGCTTTTGAAAAATTGGTGCAAAGATCAGATGGTGAATATATTGCTTTTTGTGATCAAGATGATATATGGATGGATGATAAAGTTGAAAAGTGTGTCGCATATATGAATGAAAAGAATATCGACTTAGTTGTTACGGATAAACAAATAATTGATGAAAATGACAACGTCACTTGCAGTAGCGTTAGAAAACATAGTAATAAAAACTATGATAATTGGAATACTTACGATGATATAACTAAATATAATATCTTTGTTACTTATGCAGTAGGAATGAGTATTATAATGAAAGCTAGCTTTGCAAAAAAGTCTTTACCATTTTCAAAATACACAGGTCATGATAAATGGGTATTGGCGTGTACTTCTACAGAAGGAAAAGTAGGGTACTTAAATTTACCTTTAGTTCAATATAGAAGACATGGGAAAAATGTTAGTGGTGTATTAGTTGGAATAGAGACAAAGGAAGATTATATCAATCAGAGAATAATGCCTGATTTAAAAATGATTGAAGATTTTAAACAAAAATATCCTAATCACAAAGATTTAAATGAAATTGAGAAATTTGCTAATGCTAGAAGAACAGGTAATATAAAAACCTTATTTAAATTGAGATATCTTGCACCTGACATTGCAAAATTTGATATTGTGACAGCTCTTTTACCCAAAAAGTTATTTTCATTTATGGTAAAAATTGCCCAAAAAATAAGTTAAAAGGATGAAAGAAACAGATATTGGAAAATGAAGAAATATTTGCTAGTATTATTGTAATGTGTTTTAAGAATGAAGAGTTGCTTGAAAATATTGTTTGTTTAGTTTTGAATCAACTGTTCAAATCTTATGAATTATTATAAGTGATGATTGTATATCAAATTTAAATAGATTATTTTTTGGGACTGTTTCAAATAATTAGAACAAAAATAAATAGATCATACAATCCGTTATAAAAAATAGAGGCTCATTGATTATAGAATTAATAAATTTAATAGTATTTTTTCAAATATTGAGTATTTTGATGTGATAATAATGTTAATATATAATAGTATAAGAAAAATGGATAAAGAGGTGTAAAAATGCAAGTAATAAAATATATGTTTCAACCACATGGTGATGATAGAGGACAACTTGTTGCTCTAGAAGAATTTAAAGATATACCTTTTAAAATTAAGCGAGTGTACTATATGTATGATACAGGAGAAGGAGTCCGTAGAGGATATCATGCACATAAAAACTTAGAACAAATTTTAATCTGTATACATGGAACTTGTAAAATATTATTAGATAATGGTAAGGAAAAAAAAGTTGTACCATTAGAAAAACCATATGAAGGATTGTATGTGGCTAATAATATGTGGAGAGAAATGTTTGATTTTTCTCCTGATGCAGTATTGCTAGTATTGGCTTCAGAATCATATGATGAAAGTGATTATATTAGAAACTATGATGATTTTTTAGAATTTATTAAGGAGAGTGAATAGAATGAAGATACCTTTTGCAACATTTAAACCAATGCATGATGAAATAAGAAAAGATTTAGATCAAGCATATAATAAAGTAATTGATAGTAATTATTTTATCCAAGGAAAAGAATGTGAATTATTTGAAAAAGAGTTTGCAGATTATTGTAATGCTAAATATTGTGTAGGTGTAGCAACTGGATTAGATGCATTATATTTAATTTTAAGAGCGATGAATATAGGTAATGGAGATGAAGTAATCGTTCCATCAAATACATATATTGCAACAGCTTTAGCTGTTTCATATTGTGGAGCAAAACCTATATTTGTAGAACCAGAATTAGAGACTTATAATATTAATCCAGATTTAATAGAAGAAAAAATAACAGATCAAACAAAAGCAATTATAGCTGTTCACTTACAAGGAAGACCTGCAGATATGGATGCAGTTAATGAAATTGCTAAAAAACACAATTTATATGTTATTGAGGATGCAGCTCAAGCACATGGAACAGAATATAAAGGTCAAAAAGTAGGTACTTTGTCAGATGCAGCAGGGTTTAGTTTTTATCCAGGTAAGAACCTAGGCGCTTTAGGTGATGGAGGAGCAGTTGTTACAAACAATAAAGAAATTGCTGATAAAGTTAGAGCTTTAGGTAATTATGGTTCAGATTACAAATATCATCATATTTATAAAGGAACTAATAGTCGTTTAGATGAAATTCAATCAGCATTTTTACGTTGTAAATTACCACATTTAGATAAATGGAATGAATATAGAAGAAATGTAGCAAATAAATATTTTGAAGGTATAAAAAATCCATTAATTAAATTACCATTAAAAGATAGTGAAGATTATAGACATATTTATCATGTATTTGTTATTAGATGTGATAAAAGAGATGAATTAGAAAAATATTTAAATGAAAACGGGATTGGGACTGTAAAACACTATCCTATACCAATGCATTTACAAGAAGCATATAAAGATTTAAATATCAAAGAAGGAAGTTTACCAATTGCAGAAGAAATTAGTAAAACTGTTTTAAGTATTCCAATGTACTATGGAATGACGGATGAAGAAGTGAATTATGTTATTGATAAACTAAATGCGTTTAAATAATGAAAGGATAATTATGATTACATTAAGAAAACTTCAATTAAAAGATGTTCCATTAATGCTAGAATGGATGCATGATGAAGAAGCAAAACATATTTTTCAAAATAATTTTGCTGAAATAGATGATGTTGCAGCAAAAAAATTTGTAGAAAATTCTTTTAGAGAAGATCAGCAGCATTTTGCAATTGTTGATGATCAAGATGATGAATATTTAGGTACAATTTCTCTAAAAAATATTGATTTAAAAAATAAAAATGCTGAATATGCAATTAGCACAAGAAAAAAAGCAAGAGGAACAGGTGCCAATCAACAAGCAACGGAATCATTATTAAAATATGGTTTTGATAAGTTACAATTGCATAGAATTTATTTAAATGTATTATCATCTAATAAAAGAGCAATTTCTTTTTATAAAAAATGCGGATTTATTTATGAAGGAAAATTTAAAGATCATTTATTTATTGATGATAGATATCAAGATTTAGAATGGTATGCTATATGTAAAAAATAAGAGTATGATATGTATGAAAAAGTTGATTCATAATGTCTATGCATATCTAAAAGAAGAAAATATATAATAAAGTATTGAAATTATTAAAAAATTAAGATTGTTCAAATATTATATTGTATGTTTATGATGATTGTGTAATTAAAAAATAAGTATAGATATCATAAAAATATATTACTCATATTGATTTGTGCAGGTATTGAAGGAGATTTTTTGTTAGCTTATTAAAGAAAATAGCATAAAAATACACAAGCAGTGAAATAAAAATAAGGGATTATTTGCTTTCACTGCTTTCTTTATATATAATTGCTTTGAAAAAAGGAGAGTTTAAATGATTAAATCAATAATATCGAAATATAAAAATGTTCCTGTTGAAGTGAAAGCTTCTATTTATTATACAATTTGTAGTATTGTACAAAAGTGTATTGTTTTAATAACGTTACCTATTTTTACAAGATTAATGACAACTCAGCAATATGGGCAATATAGTATCTATCAATCATGGATGAATATCGTAGCTATTTTTGCTACTTTGAACTTACAATATGGGTCATTTGATACAGCTATGATTAAATTTGAAAATGATCGAGATAGATACATATCTTCTATCCAAGGGATTGTTTCAGTTTTAACATTAATAACTTTAATTATATACATCATAGCTCCAGTATTTTGGAATGATTTATTGGAATTACCATCAATACTTGTTCTTGCAATGATTGTTGAAATATTGATGAGTACAGTCTTAGCTTTTTGGACAAATAAACAACGTTTTATGTATAAATATAAACCAATGATTATTGTAACTCTTATCATATCAGTCACATCTCCTTTAATAGGGTTGGTTGGTGTACTTTTATTTGAAGAAAAGGGAATAGCACGTATTTTAGGAAATACTGCAGTATATCTATGTATTGGTTTAATTATATACATTTATCAATCATATAAAGGGAAGGCTTTATATGATAAAAAATATTGGACATATGCTTTAAAATTTAATATACCTCTTATACCATATTATTTATCACAAATGATATTTAATCAATCTGATCGAATAATGATTAGTAGAATGTCTGGCCAAACAAATGCAGCATTATATAGTGTTGCTTATCAATTCGCGGTTGTCTTAGTTTTTGTTATTAACTCTATCAATAGTTCATTTGTTCCATGGACATACAGAAGTATTAAAGATAAAAAACATAATATGATAAAAAAAGTAACAAATATTATTATAATATTTATTGCTACAATGTTGATTGTACTTATTTTATTTGGCCCTGAAGCTATTGCTATCTTAGGGGGAAGTAAATATAAAGATGCTATTTGGGTCGTTCCTCCAGTAGCAGGAAGTTTATTATTCTTATTTTTATCACAATTATGTATAAATGTAATGTTCTATTTTGAAGAAAATAGTTATCTTGTTAAAGGATCTATATTAAGTGCTGTTTTAAATATTGTTTTAAATTTTATACTTATTCCTGTTTTTGGTTATGTAGTAGCCGGGTATACAACTTTATTTTCTTACATTATTTTCTGGTTGAGTAATCTATATTATATGAATAAATCATGTAAGGATAAAATAGAAGATTATCGATATGATACCTTGTTTGATTGGAAGAAAATATTTATTATTGCGACTGCTTTTACAGTTTTAATTATTTTATTGACATTTACATATTATACAATTTGGTTAAGAATTATATTTGTAGGTATAATAGGAATTATTGCTTTATTAAATAGAAATAAAATAATAGAATATTTTAAATTAATAAAAGGATAAGATGAATATGAATAAGACAAAGTTAACGTATAAAGTTGCTAGAAAAATATATGATTCATACCGCTTTTTAGTAGCCGATTTTAAAATAAAAAATTTAAAAAAAGTAACAAACACTAAAAAAAAGATAGTATTTATTTCACAAATGTCTAATTTGTGGATCAATGTAGATGATTTATATAATCAATTATCTAATGATGATCAGTTTGAGACATATGTTTTAATGATTCCAGAGTTTGATTATTCAAAAAAAGAATTTGATATCCAAACAATGAATACAAAGATTTATGATTTTCATAAAAATCATAATCATCAAAATACAATTAAAGCTTTTGATCAAGGAAAATGGTTTGATTTAAAAAATATTAATCCAGACTATGTTTTTTATGAAAGACCTTATAGTTCTTACTTACCAATAGAATATAAAATATCTACAGTTTCAAAATATGCAAAAACATGTTATTTACCTTATGGATATGAAATGATGAACTATATTTTTGATACTTCACTTAATGTGGATTTCTTTAGATATTTGCATATCTTTTTTGCGGATAGTTATGTTACAGAATCTTTTAATAAAAAAAGAGCACCTTTATCTCATCGATTAGGATTAAGAAAAACGATATTAACAGGACATCCTATATTTAATGCTTTTAATAAAGCACAAAGTGAAGATAATCTATTTTGGGATAATGATGATCAACATTTCAAGATTATATGGGCTCCTAGATGGACAATAGATACGCAATTGGGAGGAAGTAATTTTTTAACTTATAAAGATAACATAGTTGATTATGTTGAAAAAGATAAGAAAAGAAGTCTTGTTTTTAGACCTCATCCACTTACATTTAAAAATTTTATATCTTTAGGTTTGATTACATCCGATGAAGTAGATGAATATTTAAGGAAGTTCCAAAACAATGAACAGTTATATTATGATCAAACATCAGAATATTTTACAACATTTTGGCATTCAGATGTTTTTGTAGGAGATATTTCATCAATTATACCTTGTTATTTTTTAACGGGTAAACCTATTATTTATTGTCATACTGATGCTGTGGATGATAATGATATTATGAAAAAAATATTTAGTGTATCTTATAATGCTTATAGTTTTGAAGATGTAGAAAAAATTCTTTTAGACTTACAAAATGGAATAGATCCATTAAAAGAAAAAAGATTAAAATTAAAAGATGAATTATTTGAAGATAAATATGTAAAATATGTAACTCAAAATATAATTAAAGTTTTAAAAGATAATTAAGAAAGGAAAAATACATGAATATAGAAGCAACAATTATTGTAATGGTTTATAAAAATTTAAATCAAGTAATCCAAACATTAGATTCAATAAAAAAGCAAACATATTCAAATTATGAAGTTATTGTAAGTGATGATGGTTCACCTAATTATACGCAAGAAGACTTTGATAAAATCACTGAACAGTATAAAAATGAATTTACGTACTTTAAACTTATAAATAATGGAATTAATAGAGGAACTGTCAAACATTTTAATAGTTTGATTAGACAGGCAAAAGGAACAATCATTTGTCCTTTATCAAGTGGAGATCAATTTTATAATGAAAATTCTCTACAAGAAATTATGAATGCTTTTGATCAAGAAGATAAACTTATATATACTTCAAAAAGAATGATCAAAAAAGAAAATAGTATAGAATATTATCCAAGTTTATATCAGGTTTCTTTATTAGATCAATCAAATCATTTTTTTGAATATATTATGAAATACGGTAATTTTGTATCGGGGGCTTCTACTTATTATAAAAAAGAAATTTTTGATAAATATGGATTGTTTGATGAAAAATATAAGTTATTAGAAGATTATCCATTCTATGTTAACCTTGCATTTAATAACGAAAAAATTGGATATATTGATTACCCAACAATTCAATATGAATTAGGAGGTATTTCTACAGCAAGTAATAGAAATCCTTTATTAGATCAAGATTATGTAACTTTATTTAAAGATGTTTTATCTCAAAAAGATATACATTTATCACATATGATAAAAAGAGCTTTAAACTATAGAATAGACAAAATTACAAAAAAATATAATTCTTTTTTAGTTCAACTATTGTATATAGATGTTGTTATAATGCTTTGTTTAAATAAAGCAGGAATTATTAAGGGATAAATGGGGGAAATTATGAGTAAATAAAAAAAACAATTTATATCTAATATACCATATTATGTATTATTCTTTATTTTATTATTTATACATATTCAATTGAATGTAAGTACAGGTGATGATGTAAATTTTGCAATTCGAGCAAAATCAATGACTTTTACAGATTTTAATATATATAAATACTATAATTGGTCTTCTAGGCAATTGATAGAAAGTGTACTTTATTTTATTTCAGTTCATAGTCATGTTTGGATGCTTTTAAACTCATTAGTTATTACAATTATAGCTAAATTAATAGAAGCAATATTTTGTAATCATACAATAAAAATGAAAATACTTTGTTGTATTGGAACACTTATCTATCCCTTGATTGATATGTCTTCTGCTGGTTGGATGGCCACAACAATTAATTATTATTGGCCATTAGGCGCTATTTTAATAAATTTATATTATTTAAAAAAAGCAAATAATTTTATTAAATTGAAATGGTATGAATATATTATTAGTTCTATAGCCTTATTATTTGCCGCAAATCAAGAACAAGGTTTTGCAATTTTGTTAGGAACTTATTTCTTCTATATAATTTACTGCTTTATCAATAAAAGGAAAATTAGTTTTTTTGTAATTTTAAATATTGTTTTAATCATTGCATCAGGAACATATATCTTTACATGTCCTGGAAATTGGGTGAGAAAGAAACAAGAAATTAAAAATTGGTTCCCAGATTTTGGAACATTATCCTTTTTTAGAAAAATTGAAATAGGAATTTCTTCTACTGTTTATCCTATTTTATTTAAAAATAATGTACCAATGTTATTTTTATCATCAACACTTTTAATAATTATTAATACTTTTAAAAATAGTTTAGTGAAAGCAAGTACAATGATTATTTTTGTAATGACATTAGTTTTTGGCGTTTTAGGAAAATACGGTATTTTAAGTTTAAGTAATTTAAAATCATTTGTTCCATATATTATGTTTTTAATAGAATTTATTACATTATTAATCATCATATTATTTTTAATTAAAGATAATAGAAAAAATATAGATATTTTTATTATCTTATTAATTGGCTTTGGATCAAGATTTATGCTTTGCTTTTCGCCAACTGTTTGGGTTTCCGGAAATAGAACCGCTCTATTTTTCTATTTTTCAATGATTATAGCAAGCTGTTTATTAATTTCTAGATATCATCATAGAATAAAAAATTTAGATTATTTTATGGCTATATTTGGAGTTTTTTTTTTTTGTAATATTATTAATTGTTTAGTTTAATGAAGCTAGAAGTAATTTGAGAATATCAAATTATTTCTAGCTTTTATTTATTAGTTATATTGTTTAGAGTTTTTTTTGATGATAAAATGAATACAAGGGAGGTTTGAGCAATGAAAGGTTATTTGAAGAAAGGAATAGCATGTTTCATTTTTCTCTTTTCAATTTCAATGAGTCTATCATTTGTTTCGGCATTAGAGGGAAATGATGAAGTAAAGATGAATGATGTTGTTGAAGTAAAAAATGGACTTTATAAAGAAAACGGGAAAGTTTATTTTTATGAAAATGATGTAGCAATTACAGGTATTGTTAATGATAATGGAACTTTTTACTATGTAAATGCAGATGGAAATGTTAAAACAGGATGGGTAAATGATCAAAATCACTGGTATTTTGTAAATAATGATGCTACCTGTAAACAAGGATGGTATAAATATTACGGTAAATGGTATTATCTAGATGCTAATGATGAAACATATCCATCATCAGCAATAACAAATCAAGCAAAAGAAATTAATGGAATTAAATATCATTTTGATGAAAATGGTGCTATTAAAACAGGGTGGATAAATGATGATGATCATTGGTATTTCTATGATGGAAATGCAAGTTTAGTAAGTGGATGGTATAAATACTATGGTAAATGGTATTATTTAGATGCTAATAATGAAGCATATCCATATGCTGCTATTACTAATCAAGTAAGAGAAATCAATGGTGTTAAATATACTTTTGATGAAAATGGTGCTATTAAAACAGGCTGGATGTTAGATGGTAATGATTGGTATTACTATGATCAAAATGGAAATAAATGCACAGGTTGGGTTTATGTTAAAAATCAATGGTATTTATTAAACGATGCAGGTGTCATGCAAACCGGATGGCAAAGAGTTTCTGGTAAATGGTATTATTTAGATGAATCAGGCCAAGGGTATATGTACACGGGTTGGCTTGATTTGAATGGTCAATGGTATTACCTAAATGCGTATGGTAGTATGTTAACAGGCTGGATAAATGTTAAAGGAACTTGGTATTATATGGATGCAAGTGGGGCAATGTGCACAGGTTGGAAGCAAATTGCTGGAACTTGGTATTATTTACATTCAGGTGGAAATATGGCTATTGGATGGTTAAAAGATAATAATCAATGGTATTATTTAGATTCATCTGGAGCAATGTTACATGATACGTATTTTGAAGCATTTTATTTTACTTCTAGTGGGGCTTTAAGAAGCGATAGTGTTTATGATTCAATGACAAGTAGAGCAAGCGGATACAGTAGTGCTACTAATTATTTGATTTTAGTTGATACAGCTAATTGTCGAGTAGCTATTTATCAAGGTTCTGTAAATAATTGGAACAATATTCATTATTATAGTTGTGCCCCAGGTAAAGCTTCAACACCTACAGTTAAAGGTGAATTTACAGTTGGAATAAGAGGATATTATTTTGACTCAGGATCATCTAGATGTTTCTGGTATACACAATTTAAAGGAAACTATTTATTCCATAGTACTCTTTATAATAAAAATGGTACAATTCAAGATAATAGAACAGGAATTCCATTATCACATGGTTGTGTAAGACTTGAAATACAATATGCTAAATGGATTTATGATAATATTCCTTCAGGAACAAAAGTAGTAGTATATTAATGTGAATTTGATGAGGATACTTAGAGTATCCTCTTTTTTTTATATATTCTTGAAAAGAAATGGCTTACATGGTTAAATGAATATAAGGAGGGAAATCATGAAAAAGAAATTATTTATTGTATCACTTGTTCTTTCAATGTGTTTTTCTATGTTAAGTATAGTCAATGTACAAGCAAAAGAAACAATTAGAGAAGATCATTATGTAAATCCTATTTATAAAGATGTAAAAAGTAGTGTTGTCCATCATGATATTCAAACATATAGTTTAGAAGATGTTGAATATACAAGTGATCAAGAAAAACTTGTAAAGATATTTAGAGAAAAATTAATTAATAGAGAAAGTAATATTGTTCTTTATTATCATTGCGATGAAGAAATTACACAAGAATTTTTTTCTAATTTAGTACATCAGTTGTTCCAAAAGGCCATCAAACATACTGGTAATGGAAAAGAGGGAGACTATCTTAAATGGCACTGTCAAGGGTGGACAGTAAAAGCAAACATATCTGGAAATTCTAATGAGGGATATGATTTAAATATTTTTTATGATGTATCTTATTTATCTAGTTTAGAACAGGAAGAAAAAGTAGATGAAGAAGTCTCTAATTTATTGAAGTCATTAGATTTATCAAATAAGACAGACTATCAAAAAGTAAAAGCAATCTATGATTATATATGTTCAAATGTTACATATGATCATGATAACTTAAATGATGAATCCTATTCATTAAAATATACAGCTTATGCAGCTTTGATCAATAAAACAGCAGTATGCCAAGGATATGCATCGTTATTTTATCGCTTAGCATTAGATACAGGTGTAGATACAAGAGTTATTTCAGGTGAAGCAGGAGGACCACATGCTTGGAATATCGTTAAATTAAATGGTAAATATTATAATCTTGATAGTACATGGGATGCAGGAAGAAGTGCATATGCTTATTTCTTAAAAAATACAAATGATTTTGATGATCATGTAAGGGATAACGACTATCAATCAAATGACTTTATTGAAGAATATCCAATGTGGGATGAATCTTATACAGAAATTGATTGTAATAAATATGGTCATAATTATGATCAACCTATTTATACGTGGTCTAGTGATAACCAAACAGTAACAGCAAAAAGAATTTGTTTAAATAATGGTTTACATATAGAAGAAGAAACCGTTACAGCTCAAAAAATTGTTAAAGATCCAACATGTACAGAAAATGGAATAATTACTTATATAGCTAATTTCAAAAATAATGCATTTAAATCACAAACAAAAATAGTAGATGGAAAAAAAGCAACAGGGCATAAAGTAGTTGTTGATCAAGCTAAGGAAGCAACATGTACAGAAGATGGATTAACAGAAGGAAAACATTGTTCTGTATGTAAAGAAGTCATCAAAAAACAAGAAGTGATTCCAGCAACAGGGCATAAAGTAGTTGTTGATCAAGGTAAAAAAGCAACATGTACAGAAGATGGATTAACAGAAGGAAAACATTGTTCTGTATGTAAAGAAGTTATCAAAAAACAAGAAGTAATACCATCAACAGGACATAAAGAAGTTCTTGATTCAGCAAAAGAAGCAACATGTACAAATACAGGTTTAACAGAAGGAATACATTGTTCAATATGTAATAAGATTATTAAAAAACAAGAGATCATTCCAGCTTTAGGACATGATTTTAAAGATGGAGTATGTACAAG
>UMLF01005294.1_pt1 | contig 13235 bp, 10 predicted proteins | sample 1966501 | NCBI WGS metagenome assembly UMLF01 (sample SAMEA4836194, study PRJEB28245) | human gut metagenome | biome: gut microbiome; material: fecal sample | place: Denmark | collected 2008 | reverse complement strand
AGATTCCTCGCCCACGCCCAAAGGAACGGTCATGCCGCCGTTGCCCGCGATGTTAATCGAGATGGTGTACATATCGGAGAGGTACATCTGCGTGGGGTCGCTGATCTCGCCATGCTTGAACGCGGTGCGCGGCGCCGCGGGCATAAGGATGACGTCGACTTGCTCGTACGCGCGGGCGTAATCCTCGGTGATGAGCGTGCGCGCCTTCTGGGCAGCGTAATAGTACTTGTCGTAAATGCCGCTGGAGAGCAGGTACGCGCCGAGCATCTGACGGCGCTTGGCCTCCGCGCCGAAGCCGTGCGCGCGCGAAAGCGAACTCTGCGCCGCAAGCGTGGTGCAGCCCGGCTCCTGGTAGCCGTAGCGCACGCCGTCGAAGCGGGCGAGATTGCTGAATGCCTCGGCCGGGCCGATCACATAATATGCGGCGATGGCAGCGTCGAGGTGCGGGAGGTCTACGTCCACGAGCTCAGCACCCGCGGCCTCGAGGGCACGAGCTGCCTCCTCGACGGCACGACGCACCTCCGCTGTGAGGCCCTCGGCCTCCATGAACGCGGGAATGATGCCCACGCGCTTGCCAGCGATGCTCGCCCCCACATGCTCGGCAAAAACTGCCGGAACCTCTTGCGCGGTGGAATCGAACGGATCGGAGCCGCCCGCCACGAGCGCATCCATGGCGAGCGCCACGTCCTCGACCGTGCGCCCGAAGGGCCCCACCTGGTCGAGCGAGCTGCCAAAGGCAACCACACCATAACGACTCACGGCGCCGTACGTGGGCTTCATGCCCACCACGCCGCAGAACGCCGCCGGCTGGCGGATGGAGCCGCCCGTATCGGAGCCGAGCGCGATGGGTGTCATGCCCGCGGCAACGGAAGCCGCCGAGCCGCCCGACGAACCGCCCGGCACGCACGCGGTATTCCACGGATTGTTCGTGGGATGGAAGGCCGAGGTATCTGTCGAGGAGCCGAATGCGAACTCGTCCATATTCGCCTTACCCACGGGCACGCAGCCCGCGTCGAGCATGCGCTGGACACAGGTGGCGGTGTAGGGGCTCTCGTAGGTCTCGAGCATACGGGAGGCGCAGGTCGTGCGCGTGCCCGCGAGGTTCATGTTGTCCTTGATGGCGAACGGCACGCCCGCAAGCGGCGGCAAGGGTTCGCCCGCCGCGCGCGCGGCATCCACGCGTTTCGCGGCAGCCAGAGCGAGTTCGGGCGTGACCTGCAGGAACGCCTGAATCTGTGGGTCGCGAGCATCAACGGCGGCAAGTGCAGCCTGAGCGACCTCGACGGCGGAGTACTCGCCGGCGGCAATGCCCGCCGCGATCTGCGCGGCAGAGAGGGTGTCGATGGCAGCCATTACTCCTCCTCCCCCAAGATCGAAGGCACGCGGAAGCTGCGGTCGCGCGCGCTGCCGGCATTGCCCAAAGCGGCCTCGATGCCAAGCGCGCGCCCGGTATCCGGGATGTCGTCGCGCATGACGTTCGAAAGGCTTCCGATGGGATGGAACGTGGGATCGATATCGGGCAGGTTATAGGCGAGCACGGGCTCGAGCATCGCGACGGCGTCGTTCAGGTAGGCGCACATCTCGGTAAGCTCGTCGCCCTCGAGCGCGATGCGCGCGTAGTCTGCGATACCGCGCACGTCGTCTTCGCTGAGTGCCATGAGCGCTCCTTCCGGTTGCATGAATGCGCTCTATTATACGTTGCCTCGGCGCAGCGGCCACCGGAGGCGCGCGTCGTCCCAAGTGGAAACACAGGGCGCGCCAGGCGGAGCCCTCGCAACCATGCCCGCGCTTCCATCAGCGGCTCGTGCCTCGAGCCCTTCCGAATATAAGTAAACGAGATTTGCGTTTAGTGTCCGTCATGCAGCCCCACGCCCGCCTGATGGGAGGCTCCTATGAACACCATGCAACTGAGCTGCTTTGTCGAGGTGGCTGCGCAGCTCTCGTTTTCCAAGGCGGCCGAGGCGCTCCACGTGTCGCAGCCCACGGTGAGCCACCAGATCAAGGCACTCGAAGACGAACTGGGTTGCGTGCTGCTCGTGCGAAGCACGCGCACCGTCCGCCTCACGGACGACGGCTTTGCCTTTCTTGAATACGCAAACGACATCCTCGACCTTGCCGCGCGCGCCGAGCGTCGCTTGAAGCACAAGCAGCGCCCGAGCTCGCAGCAGCTTCGAATCGGCGTGCAGTACATACGGGCCACGTATCCTTAGAAGCGCCCACAGCTTACTCTCTGCTGTGAACCGATGACTGCGCACCGACTGCTCAACGAGCCCAGCAACCATATGTCACCATTCGGTTTCCCACCAAAGCGCACGGCGCGCGTGGCGTACACTCAGCGTTGACTGAACACGCAGCGGACCCCGCATCCCGCTCGCCACCGAGGAGGCTTCATGAACACCCAACGTATCGATCACGTGCGCGCTAACTTGCAGGCACGCGACCTCGACCAGCTGCTTATCGTCGACCCGCTCTCCATCTGGTGGCTCACGGGCTATTACACCGAGCCGTACGAACGCCTGTTGGCGCTCCACCTGCCCCGCATCGGCGTGCCGACGCTCTTCGTAAACCGGCTCTTCCCCGATGCCTCAAACACGGGGGCGCGCATCGTCTCGCATTCCGATACGGACGACCCGATCCCCATGCTCTCGGCGGTCATCGACCCCACGCGTCCGCTGGGCGTCGATAAGGAGCTCTCCGCCCGCTGGCTCGTCCCGCTCATGCAGGCGGGGGCCGCACGCGCCTTCGTGCTCGCCTCGGATGCCGTCGACGACACCCGCGCCATCAAAGACGCCCGCGAGCAGGAGCTCATGCGCGCCGCCTCCGCGGTAAACGACGAGGCCATGGCATGGCTCGTTGAGCAGGTTCGTCCCGGCGTTACCGAGCTTGCCATCGCCGAGGGCCTCCTTGGCACGTACCGGCGCCTGGGAGCCGAGGACCATTCGTTCTCGCCCATCGTGAGCTTTGGCCCGAACGCCGCCGACCCGCACCATGAACCCGACGAAACGCCGCTAGCGCCGGGGGACATGGTCCTCTTCGACGTGGGTTGCAAGCGCGATTGGTACTGCTCGGACATGACGCGCACGTTCTTCACGGCCGAGCCCACCGAACACCAGCGGGCCGTGTACGAGACGGTGCTTCGCGCCAATGAGGCAGCCGAGGCCATCGTGCGGCCCGGCGTCACCTTCGCCGAGATCGATCTCACCGCGCGGCGCATCATCGAAGACGCCGGCTGGGGCCCGCAGTTCAACCATCGCCTGGGCCACCAGATCGGTCTTCAAGATCATGAGCCCGGCGATGTCTCGGCCACGCACGACGAGCCGGTGCAGCCGGGCATGTGCTTCTCCATCGAGCCGGGTATCTACCTGCCGGGAGACCTGGGAGTTCGCATCGAGGACCTGGTCATCGTGACCGAGGACGGCTGCGAGGTGCTCAACCGCTACCCCAAGGGTGTCCAGATTATCCGCTAGCAGAGAAAGCCACAGAGCGCACAGCAAAAGAGGGCCCGCCCCGGACCGTGTCCGAGGCGGGCCCTTCGCGCATGCAGCGTTGCAGCGTTTACGTTAGAAGTCCACGTCCACGTCGTTGTAGACGCACTCGAGGAGCTTCTCCATCTCCTCGGGCGTGGGCTGGCGCGGGTTGGAGCCGGTGCAGGCGTCGCCGATGGCGTCGACGGCGATGCGGCTCTTCTTCTCCTCGAACTCGGCGTAGTCGATGATGGACTCGTCGGCCTTCACGCCGCCCTTGCCGTAGTTCTTGATGCCCTGCGGGATGTCCAGCTTGTCATTGAGGTCGCGGATCTCCTGCACGAGAGCGGCCACGAGCTCGTCCTCGGTCTCACCGGCGAGGTGCAGGACCTCCTTGGCGATGTAGGCGTAGCGGCTCTTGGCACGGGCGTCCTTGGCGTTGAACTGGATGACCTTGCCGAGGTACATGGCGTTGGCGCAACCATGGATGATGTGGTCACCGGTGAAGGCAGCACCGGTCTTGTGCGCCATGGAGTGCACGATGCCGAGCAGGCCAGAGGAGAAGGCGATACCGGCGATGCACTGAGCCTCGTGCATGTGCTGACGGGCCTCCTTGTCGCCCTGGTAGCTCTTGGGCAGCCACTCGACGATCTCGCGGATGGCGTGCAGCGCGTTGGCGTCGGTGAACATGGAGCCCGCGGTGGAGACATAGGCCTCGATAGCGTGGGTCAGCGCGTCCATACCGGTGTGCGCGCAGAGCTTCTGCGGCATGGTGTAGGTGAGCTCGGGGTCAACGATGGCCACGTCAGGCGTGATGTTGAAGTCGGCGAGCGGGTACTTGATGCCCTTCTCGTAGTCCGTGATGACGGAGAACGCGGTGACCTCGGTCGCGGTACCGGAGGTCGAGGCGATGGCGCAGAACTTGGCCTTGGTGCGGAGCTCGGGGAAGCTGAACGGCACGATGGCCTGCTCGAAGGTCTCCTCCGGATACTCATAGAACAGCCACATGGCCTTGGCGGCGTCGATGGGGCTGCCGCCGCCGATGGCGACGATCCAGTCGGGCTGGAAGGCCTCCATGGCCTTCGCGCCCTTCATGACGGTCTCGACGGACGGGTCGGACTCGACGCCCTCGAAGATCTCGACCTCGAAGCCGGCCTCCTTGAGGTCCGCCTCGACATCCTGCAGGAAGCCGCCGCGGCGCATGGAGCCGCCACCGGTGACGATCATGGCGCGGGAGCCCTTGAGGTTCTTCACCTCATGACGGGCGCCCTCACCAAAGTACAGGTCGCGCGGGTTGGTAAAACGTCCCATATGTGCCTCCAAACACAAGCCTCTCTCGGCTTGATTACTCACGAGACCGCTCATTCGGCCCCGTTAGGACCACCATAGACCGGGCGCAATCTCCCCGGAAACCTGCGGCTCGCACAGCTCGGAACCGCCCCGGGCTTCTCGCTCATCCCTGTCACCAACCGACATTTTACCGCGCGGAAACATTTTGTATTCAGTCGATTGCATAAAAGAGGGGTTCTTTAGCCTCGCGGAAAATGCGAGGGGGGGGGGATTGGCCACACGCGGAGCACAGTGCTGGATGCGCCCGTGACACAGCGCGCGATGCACGTTATCGGACGGGGTTGGAGCGCCGCCCACATTGCCGGGCGTGATTCGGACGCTCGGAGGGCGCCGGGCGGAATCTGGACGCTCGCACCGTTGTCGGGCGGGATTCGGACGCTCGGAGGGCGCCGGGCGTCCAGAAGTCGCCCAAAAACGCCCACAATGTCCGAATCTCGCCCGAGAACGCGGGCGGCGCCCGAACTTCGCCCGACAAGGCAAACGTTGTCCGAAACTCGCCCGAGAACGCGAGCACTTCCCTAAAGCCCTCACACAAACGCACGCGCAAGCACGCGCGTGGCAGAACATACCCGTACGTGCTATCCTATTCTATTCACCATACGAAGCGCCGAGATACGTCGGCGCGCGGAGAGCAGCCATAGCGCACGCGGTAATGCGCTCAGACAGCGCGGAGGGAGGCCCATGGCGTACGACCCCATACAAGAAGATTGCCTGCGCCTGATCCTCGGCGCGATGCAGCGCGAGCGCATCTACCCCATCGAGAACGCGCCATTCATCGAATCGTGCCTGCAGAAGTACAACCGCGACCCGGCGAGCCTCGTTGCCACCGATCGCGATAGGTCATTCCACCTGGTCACCCTTGCTACCGAGACCATCGACTACCGCCTGCCCTTCGCCCAAGACGACGAGACCGCCGATCGCGAGGCGGCAGAAGCCGAGGCGCAGCTACGCGAGGCATGCGAGCTCGACCCCGGTAACTGGGACGCCAAGCGCATGCTCGGGGGGGGGGAAGCCGAAACGAACGACGCCTATGTGGGCTACCTCATCGACCACCGGGCTGAGGTTGAGGCGGACCTCGAGCGGATGGTCTCCTCCGCCCGCGATGTCTATGCGCGGGAATTCGCGAACGGGTTTGGCAAGCGGCCCTATGTGCGCTGGCTTGCCGCCATCGCCGCACGCGCGCTCGTGGCCGGGCAATACCGCCTCGCGCTCGATGCTGCCGAAGACTGCCTCGCTTTCGCGCCCGACGATCCCGCCGATGTGCGCCTGACCGCGGTGCTCGCCATGGCAAAACTTGAATGTACCCGCGATGACCTGCGTCGCTTTCGTCAGAAGCACGCCGCGGCGTACCGCACGCCCGCACCCGCCCGCCGTCGGCACCATCTTGCCGAAAAGACCTCCGACGCATGGGAGCTTCTTGCCGAGCTCGCCATCGCCTACCACGAACTCGACTTCGCGGGCGCGACCCGGGCACTGCGCTCGATACTCCAGACCTACCCGCACGCAGCCGAGGCGCTTTACTTCCAAGCCGAGTTCCCCGACGGCGTCTTCGGGCGCGTTAACGTGATGCCCGGAAGCGAGGATGAACTCGTGCTCGCCATAAGCGAAGCGACGCCGCTCCTGCAAGAGGGGCTCGGTGCGCCCGACAACGCCGGACTCGCAGTGTGGATCGCCACGCACGAGCTCGTTGAGGGAGACCTTCAGGAATCCGCGAAACGCCAGCGCGCTCCACATGGCGCGCGGGGCGTGGGCGGCGGAGGCGAGAACTGATGGAAGCGCGGACCTACGTCTCGGCATACCTGGAGCGCATGTATCTGGCGGCGCACCCGGAGCTTACAGCGGCGGCGCGCGAGCTCGTGCACAAAGACATCCCGCAGCGCATGGAGAAATACGCCAACAGCGCCCATGAGCAGGCTCTCGTTGCCTACGCCCATGCCCACGAGCACCTCATGCAGCGCCTCCGCGCCATCGAGGACGTTCCGGACGACGAAGAGTTCGATCGCAAGCGCGCCCAGCTCTTCGACGAGACGCGGCTCGCCCTGTTCAAGATCGCCGAAACCGACCGCATGTGCATCGACGCGAACCTCGTGGGGCTTTTGCTCTCGAACATCAGCATCGACGCCTGCCTCGGCGAGCTCATGAAGCTCGAGCACCGCGTGCACGAGCAGCTCGTGAGCAACGTAGCGGGGTTCTCCGACAACGCGCCTCATTTTTGGGATGAACGGTTCGTGGCGGAGCGCACGCTCGAAGGCGCAGACCCGATCACCACGACAGCCGTCTTGACCGTCGAGGAGCCGACGCTCGTCGGTTGGCTCCACACGCTCGAAGCGCTCGCCCAGATGTGCCTCGCGAGCGCGCGCTACCGGGCGGCCGAGCGCTATGCGCGCCTGGTGCTCCGGGCCTCGGGGTACCCAAGCCACGCCGAGGGCACGGTGTTCCTGGCGCTCGCGCGCCTGGAAGATGAGGAGGGCTTTTTCGCCTTCGCCCATGAACTCGAGGCGGAGCGCGGCGAGCGCGCCGCCGCGGTGCTCGACGATTCGCCGTGGTTCCTGCTTGCCCGCACGCTCCTGCTCTACAAGCTCGGTCGCCGCAAGCCCGCGCGCAGGGCGCTCCGCGATTTTGCCGCGCGATGCGAAGGGGGAGCGTTCTTCCTGCTCAATCCCACCTACATGGCACCGTACCTGCCCGTGCGCCCTCAACCGCGCGAAGCCTGGGACCTCTCTCATCAAGCGGCATGGGACGCCGACGGCATCATCGTCGACACGCCCGACTTCATTCCCTGGGCGGAGTCCGTTGACGGCGTCTACGACGAATCAGAGCGCTTCGCCAACCGCAACGGGTTCTAACAGGTGCTTTCTGCGGCGAGTTCGCCGCACGCCCGCCGTTCGCCCGGTCCCCTTCATTTGGCCTGAAGCGCGAAGACCTCCATCGCGCTCCGGCACCCGCCCAAGCAGCTCTTCACTCTAGGCACCTCTACGCTGCCACTCCCTGCTTGAAACTTTTCAATCGCAAGGCAAGAGTGAATATAAAACTGATACGCATGGCATGGACGGACGCTACGGTGCAAACGAGTGCCACGGCAGACCGCAGGCAGACGAAACGCGTTCAACGTGACGCCAGGCCAACCTCTCATATAAACTTTCATGCCGAATTACGCAATAAGAAAGAGATTTCAGTCCCTTACTGCGTACTTCGGCATGAAAGTTTATTGAAAAGCGGCAACGGACCGGCATCGAAAAATGGCAACAAGCATGTCAAATGGAGGCAGCCCCATTCGACAGTTTTGGCATTGCGCGCGAGCGGGAAGGGCCGTATACTGGCGCCGTTGACCGAGTAGGGCATGAGGCCCTGCAGCGCGTGTGGCGACGCCATCGGTCCGGCGAGGAGGAACGAGGTACCGTGCGCATCTGCTAGACATGTTCAACCACTTATTCATTTGGCGCTCGTAGCCGGCAGCCGCACTGTGGCGTCGCAACCCGCGGCCACACCGGTTCGCCAAGAGTCCCATGGCACCGAGCACGACGCCCTACCAGGAAGACATGCCAATGCAGATTACCCTTTCGAACGTGCGCTACGCCTATCCTGGCGCCACGGAACCCATCCTGAACAACGTAAATGTCACCTTCCCACAAGGCTGGAGCGGCCTTCTGGGCGACAACGGTTGCGGCAAGACCACGCTCGCGCGCATTGCGGTTGGCGCGCTCAAGCCTGACTCTGGCAGCGTGACGGGAGGCCTCTTCTGCGTGCTCTGCCCCCAAGAAACGGACACCCCACCCGACGCGCTCGCAGACTTTGCCCTCGACTATGGACGCGAAGCGCGGCGGTTGCGAGAGATCTTTCATCTGGACGACGAGATGCCCTGGCACTTCGACGAGCTCTCGCATGGCGAGCGCAAAAAGCTGCAGGTCGCCGTTGCGCTTTGGCAGCGACCCGACGCGCTCGTGCTCGACGAGCCGACCAACCATATCGATCACGAAGCCCGCGAGGAACTCGCCCAAGCGCTCCGCAGCTTCACCGGCGTGGGCATCCTTGTGAGCCACGACCGCGACCTACTCGATGCGCTCGCGGACCGCTGCATCTCGTTCGAAGCAGGCAAGCTCATTGGGCGGCCCGGCGGCTACACGGCAGCGCATGCACAGGCAGAGCGTGAACGGACGGCGAACCAAAGAGAGCGGCAAACGGCAAAAGCTCAGTTGGCGCGCCTCGCTGCCGAAAAGGATGCCCGAGCGCACGAAGCCGCGCGGGCGCAGGCGCGCCTCTCCAAACGCCACCTCGACCCGAAGGACCATTCCGCTAAGGGTAAGATCGACCTTGCCAAGTTCACCGGGCAGGACGGCGCGCGGGGCAGGCTCTCCGCTCAAATGGACGCACGAGTTGCCGCCGCGCGCGACCGCCTCGACCAAGCGCGCATCGAGAAGCGCTACGACGGCGACCTCTGGCTCGAAGCGCGGCCGAGCCCGCGCAAGACGCTTCTGCGCATCGGCGCGACCGAAATACCCTGCGGGCCCAGCGTGCTCACGGTGCCGCGCCTGTTCGTGGGCAACACCGACCATATCGGCATCGTGGGGCCGAACGGCGCGGGCAAAAGCACGCTCCTGCGCTATCTGAAGCCTCGCATCGCCGCCGACCTCGCCGTCCTTGATATTCCGCAGGAACTGACAACCGAAGAGCGGCAACGCATTGTGCGGCACGTGGCCGAGCTATCCCCCGCCGAGCGCGGACGCGTGCTCTCGACCGTGGCACAGCTCAACTCCGAACCGGACCGCATCCTCGAAGGCGGAAGAACAAGCCCCGGCGAGCTGCGCAAACTTATGCTAGCGCTTGGAATGCTGCGCGCGCCTGAGCTCATCATCATGGATGAGCCCACCAACCACTTAGACCTTCATTCGGTCGAGGCCCTTGAGCGGGCGCTCGCCGCGTACCCCGGCGCGCTGCTGCTCGTAAGCCACGACCATGCGTTTCTGCGTGCCTGCACCGCGCGCACGTGGCGCGTCGAGGGCGACGCCGTCTCGGAGCGGTAAAGCCAAGCCAACCTCGCCCATCGAGCTACCAGCAGCCGAAGAGCTCCGCCGCCTGCGCCATCTTCTCGGCCACCTTTACGCCGAAGGGGCAACGTCCCTCGCACGCATGGCAGGCGATGCACGCGTCGGCGCGCACGTCGAGCGCGCGATAGTGCTCGCGCACGGAATCCGGTACCTCCGCCTGCATGGCTGCGAGGTCGTAGAACTTATTGACCGTGGGGATGTCGATGCCCTTGGGACACGGCGCACAGTGGCCGCAGTACGTGCACTGCCCGTAGTAGGCGTGGCGCGGCGCACCGGCAAGCACGCTTGCGTAGTCGCGCTCCTCGGGCCCTGCCGTCTCGTACGCCACGGCCTCGGCCACGTGCTCCGGCGTGGTGAAACCGACCATGATGCTCGCCACCGCCGGGCGAGTGAGCGCGTAGTGGATGCACTGCACTGGCGTGAGCGCGACGCCGAACGGCGAGGTCGCGGCATCGAGCAGGCGGCCGCCCGCGTAGCCCTTCATGACCGTGATGCCCGTGCCCGCCTGCTCGGCGAGCGCATAGAGCTCCGCGCGGTCGGCGTTGATGCCGTCGAGGCCCTCGTCGCTGTAGTCGCCGAAGAGATCGTCGAGATTGTCGCTCGCGGGCATCATGTCGAACGCCGGGTTCACAGAGAAGAGCATCATCTCGATGCCCGGCTCGGCCGCCGCGAGCTTGGCCACCGCTGGATTGTGGGTGGAAAGGCCGACGTGGTGGATGGTACCGGTCTGCTTGAGCTCCTGCACGTAGCCCCAGAACGGGCCGGCCATAATCTGTTCGAACTCCTCGACCTTGTCCACGTAGTGAATCATGCCGAGGTCCATGTAGTCGGTATGGAAGCGCTGAAGCAGGTCCTCGAAGGCGGGCTTGACCTGGTCGAGGTCGCGCGTGCGTACGTATTGCTCGCCCTGCCACGTGGAGCCGAGGTGCCCTTGGATAATCCAGCGCTCGCGACTGCCGAGCTCCTGGAGCACGTCACCCAAGTTGGAGCGGCGCGTGGGGTCGGGCATCCAGCAATCGAGGATGTTGATGCCCGCATCCTCGCAGGCGCGCGTGACGGCGAGCGTTTCTTCGAGCGTGCCGTCCATCCATTCGCCGCCAAAGCCGATCTCGCTGACTTTGAGCCCCGTGTTGCCAAGCGTGCGGTACTGCATGATGCCCTCCCCTTGTTGACGAAGCAGACGGCGGCAGCCATGCCTGCCGCAAACAGCACTACCAGCCCAAATACCGGCACCGATAACGCATGGGTGACGGCACGCGGTCGCTGCTGCTTCGTATGTCCCTCTAAATGTAAGTATAGATGCTGGTGCGGACAACAGCTGACGGGCCCGCTATGCATAGTGCGTTGTGATAACACGCGAACCACGAACCGCACGAACAGTAGGCCAGCGCAGGGTTTCGCGGGAATACGGTATGACCGAGCGCATTCCTGCCGCAATGCCTTCCCCCGACGGCCATTCATTGGTCTCGTTTTTCTTTCCCGATGATGACAACACGCACCCGTTGCCCCACAATGCGGTGAACGATTCGCTTTTGTGAACCATTGAACGGTACCGCATAAACGTCCGAGCAAAGGAGGCGCTATGAGCGATATCTGCGGTTCGCAAGCAGCAGCGCGTTCCATGCAGCAGCTCGCGCGCGAGTTCAGCGCTTGCCGGGACATGCTTGTAGCGCTCGGCAACGGGAACCGCCAGCTCATTTTCGTGGCGCTGCTCGAGCACCCCGGCGGCGTGCGCGTAGGCGATCTTGCCAAACTTGCACGGCTCTCGCGCCCCGCGACTTCGCACCATCTCAAGGTTCTGCAGGGCGCCGGCCTCGTCGATCATTATCAGCAGGGAACGAAGAACTTCTACCACGCAAGCGCTCGTCTCGACCGTTGGGCTCAGCTCGCTCGCGTGACCGCGCATGCTGAGCAATTCGTACGCCTCGTCCAAGAACTTGATGCGCGGGCAGAAGCCGGGAAGCACGCGTGTAGCGAATCCGGCTCCGACCCTTCCCCTGCCACAGACAGCCGCGCTGCCGCGAACCCTTCTCCCGCTGCAGGGCCCTCCACCGCGACACGCTCTGCCGCGAAATCCCCCACTTCAGCGACCTTCGCCGCCGCAGGATCCTCCTCCGCGGGCTCATCCTCCACCGCGGGGCTTTCCACCGCAGGCCCATCCCCTGCCGCAGGCTCATCCCCCCTCACCCCATTCGGCCATCTCCAGAAAGGAACCCGCATGACCGCACCGACCGTCACGCCGCCCAGCCCCTTCGACCGGCACATCGCCACGCTCAACCGCACCGACCTCATGAGTCTCCTCGCCGCGCGCCACTCAGTGCGAAGCTTCACTGACCGGCCCATCGAGGAAGGTGCCGTCGAGCAGCTGCAGGCCGAGACCGACGCTCTGAACGAGCGGTTCGGCCTTTCCATCCAACTCTGCCTCGACAACCCCGAGGCATTCGACGGCCGGCTCGCACGCTACGGATCGTTTCGCAACGTGCGCAACCACATCGCGCTCGTAGGACCCACGCGCCCCGGCCTCGATGAGACGTGCGGCTATGCGGGCGAACGGCTCGTGCTACTCGCGCAAGAACTCGGACTCAATACCTGCTGGGTGGCGCTCACGTATAGCAAGAAGGCAAGTGCCGCGCGCGTGGCGGCGGGCGAGAAGCTCGTCTGCTGCATCGCGCTCGGATATGGCGAAAAGGCCGGCGCCGCGCATAAGGTAAAGCCGATCGAGAAGCTTGGCCGAACGGCCGCCGGCTCGGAACTCGCTACGGCGCCCGCCTGGTTCGCTGCTGGTCTCGAGGCTGCTCAGCTCGCCCCCACCGCCGTCAACCAGCAGCGCTTTCGCTTCGAGCTTGCCGCCAACGAACACGCCGTGCACGCCCGGGCGCTGCCCGCCGTCTCATGCGGGCACATCGACCTTGGCATCGCTAAGCTGCACTTCGAGCTTGGCGCCAGCAGCGTCTCTCGTGATTGGTCCTTTGCCTGAGCGACCGTTAACCAAACGATGATGGTCGCTCGGACATGCGCCAACAAGCGGCTCGAAAACAGCGCCGAGCACTGAAGACGCAGGGGCACGGTCGACATACCCAAAGCCCTTGCCGCCGTAGAAGCCTCACTCTTCCAATTCGTGGCCGGAAAGCCGGATCTCGGCGCAGCGGCGAAGGCCCCGTCCGGCATCCAAAGCGCAGGCCGGGATCAAAACTCCCGCCAAAGGATCGGATTTTCGGGATACCCCTATGTATACAGAGAGCAGCCCGCCATAAAATGCCTGCTCACGGGCTCGCGTAAAAACGGTCTACTTCAGGGGTAGGTGAAAATCCGATCCTTTGGCCGGACTTTTATTAATGGTGGCTCCACTCGGCGGAAAATCTATGCAAACGTGCCG
>UMLF01009037.1_pt1 | contig 13284 bp, 13 predicted proteins | sample 1966501 | NCBI WGS metagenome assembly UMLF01 (sample SAMEA4836194, study PRJEB28245) | human gut metagenome | biome: gut microbiome; material: fecal sample | place: Denmark | collected 2008 | reverse complement strand
TCAGACCCTGAGGTGGTGGAGGCTTATGACCAGTCTCCCTACTGCGGTTTTGTTTTTACGGCGGACGGTTTCCGGGGGCTTTTTCAGCTTTTAAGAGAGGCCTACAGAGCCAAGGGATGGAAGCTGGAAAATCCTGACCTTCCCATTCTTTTTCTGGGAGGCCAGGAAGACCCATGCATCGGCGGAGGCCGCAGATTTGTAAAGCAGCTTCAATTTCTGAAAAAAGTGGGATACAGGAAGGTAACAGGAAAACTGTATCCCGGTATGCGCCATGAAATTTTGAATGAAAGAGGGAAGGAAGAGGTATATGCAAACATTCTTTCTTACCTGGAAAAATAGGAGGGCACACAGGGGATGTCCACAAAGGAAAGACTTCTCAGTATTTTAGAAGAGAATAAAGGAGAATATCTGTCAGGGGAAGAGTTAGCAAGCCGTCTGGAGCTTTCCAGAGCCGCCGTATGGAAAGGAATTCAGGCTCTGCGCCGGGAGGGACACCAGATTTCAGCAGTTACCAATAAGGGCTACGCTTTGAACCTGGATAGTGATGTTTTGTCAAAGCAGGGAATCCTGCCATGGCTGCAGGAAAAAGCTGTCCAGGTGGAAGTGCGCCAGGAGATGGTTTCTACCAATGAATGGCTGAAGCAGGAAGCCATGGCCAGAAAGCTGCCCCATGGTTCCCTGGCCGCAGCCCAGTACCAAAGCGGCGGGAAGGGCAGACGGGGAAGAAGCTTCTATTCACCCAAGGACAGCGGACTGTATTTAAGCGTTCTTCTCCATCCCCAAAAGACAGCTCAGGAAAGTCTGGAAATCACCGCAGCGGCGGCAGTGGCTGTATGTAAAGCTGTGGAGCAGGTCTGCGGCGTATCTCTGGGGATTAAATGGGTCAATGATTTATACCTGAAGGAGAAAAAGGTCTGCGGTATTCTTACAGAAGCAGTGACGGACTTTGAGACCGGGGATATTGAGTTTGTGGTGGTAGGAATCGGCCTTAACCTGTATCCGCCTGAGGGGGGATTTCCGGAATATTTGGAACATGTGGCAGGGACAGTTTTGAAACCGGGACAGGGAATAGACAGAAACCGTTTGGCAGGGGAAATTGTGAATCGGCTTTTGGAAGAAGCGGAGAAACCGGGAATTCCCCGGGAATATGTTGAGCGGAATATTGTCCCGGGAAGAAAAGTGAAAATTTCCTACGGAAATAGGGAAAGAGTGGTAAAAGCAGAAAAAATCCGCAGAGACGGACGTCTGGAAATTCTCAATGAAAAAGGGGAGAGAGAAGTCCTTCCCTGCGGTGATGTATCTTTATTTTTTTCTTGATGAGCCGGTAAATCCGTGGCAGAAAATCTGTACCAGGATAATCCCCAATAAGGCTCCTATGCTGTCGATGGCCACGTCCCTCTTAGAGGGGCCTCTTCCGGCTACAAAGGATTGATGGAATTCATCGGTGCAGGCAAAAGCCACACAGAACAGTCCGGCAAACAGGAAGAGCCAGAAGCCCCGGAGCCCGTAGACATACAGGGGAAAGGAGATACATACGGCCAGAATAAAATACTCAGTCATATGGGCCAGCTTCCGCACGGGAAGCTCAATTTTATCTGCATATGTCTCCTTATCGTATTCCGACAGGTTTTTGTCTAAAAGCTTATCAGCCGCTGTGACAATACCATAGCTGATTTTGTGGCTGAGATTCCCTGAATCCACGCCTGTCTGGCTGGAAAAACTGAAAATCATATACATTACAGCCAGGGCCGGCAGGAAGGAAAAGGGCTTCAGAAGATAAATGATAAATTTTTTCATAGAGCATCCTTTCTTTGAATAAAAAATATCTATCGGCATGTACAAAAAAACAGAAAAATTTTTGTGCATACGTTTTTGGACCATAGATGAAATTACTAAGAAAGCGTAACATTTTTTGTGTAAAATGTAAAGTTTTCAAAAAGAGATTGACAGTTATAGCTCCGGGTTTTATACTAACAGACAGAACTGAAAAACATAACGGCAAAGAAAAGAAGAGTATACTTACGGAACCGTGAAAGAGAGCTTCAGTTGGTGAAAAGAAGTACGTGGAAGTAGGTAGAAGATGGTCTTGGAGCCTCGCACCGACTGCGTTACAGGCGCATAGGCTGCGATGGGAGCGCCCATTACAGCGCCGGGGTATAAGTAATCCGCAGACAGGATTGCCGTACCTGATAAGGTTTCTGCAAGCAAGCAGAGATGAAGTAAGGTGGTACCGTGAAGCATATGCTCTCACCCTTATGGAAAGTGAATTCTTTCCTGAGGGTGGGAGCTTTTTTAATCTACAGGAAATTCAAAGGAATTTCCTGTAGATTAAAAAGCCCTCCGGGCAGAAGCGAACTGGGTTGGAGAGGAGTTATGCCGCTAAAGCGACCCAACCCAGGCGGAGAATCCTGCAAAGCGGTCTTCTTTTTTATCTCATAGGAAATGGCGTTCCTATGGAAGAAAAAAACGCTGGGGGAAGGGTGCCAATGCTCTGTATTTGCCGTGGAAGGAGGAGAAAATGAGTAATCAGTCAAACAAGAAACAAGGAGAGGCCAAATGGTCCGGAAGTCTGGGATTCGTTATGGCGGCAGCAGGTTCTGCAGTAGGTATGGGGAATTTGTGGAGATTCCCTATGCTGGTAGGCGAAAGCGGAGGAGGAGCCTTTGTGCTGGTCTATCTGGTATGTATCCTATTGGTGGGAATTCCAATGATTATTGCGGAAATCAGTATTGGACGTGCAGGAGGCAAGGATGCTTTTGGCAGCTATAAGGCTTTGAACAAGAAATGGGGCGGGGTAGGAATTCTGGCTGTTATTACCAGCTTTATCGGTCTGTCCTACTATGCAGTGCTGGGCGGCTGGGTGGTTCGCTATATCCTGGCTTCCGTTACAGGTGAATCCAGGGATGGAGCTGCCTTTTTCCAGGGCTTTACTGCAGATACAGGAAGCCAGATTCTCTATTATGTAATTTTTATGGTACTTACGGTGCTGATTGTGCTGAGAGGGGTTCAGAAGGGTATTGAAAGCGCTTGTAAGATTATGATGCCTTTGCTTGTGGTTTGTATCATCATCATTGCCATCCGTTCCTGTACGCTTCCCGGAGCAGGAGCCGGTATTGAATTTTTCCTGAAGCCGGACTTTTCTAAATTGACGCCGGATATTTTTCTGGCGGCCTTGGGCCAGGTATTTTTCTCTCTATCCTTGGGTACCGGTGCTACTATCACTTACGGCGCTTATTTAGGAAAGGACCAAAAGGTGGTAAACAGCGCAGGAAGCATTGCATTTTTTGATACTCTGGTAGCTATGCTTGCAGGATTTGCTATTTTGCCGGCAGTATTTGCCTTTGGTTTTGACCCGGAAAGCGGTCCCAGCCTGATGTTCCAGACATTGCCGACCGTATTTGGCGAGATGCCGGCCGGAACCGTATTTGGCATAATTTTCTTTATCCTGGTATTGTTTGCAGCTATTACAACCAGTATCGCTTACCTGGAGGTAGTGGTATCCTTTGCCGTGAATACCTTTAAAATTTCCAGAACCATGGCTTCTGTGATATCAGGTATCCTGATTACTCTTGTAGGAATCCCCAGTGCATTAAGCTTTGGCTCCCTCAGCCATGTAAAGATTCTGGGAAAAAGTATTTTCGATTTGGCGGACCATTTGGTTTCCAACGTGTCTCTGCCAATCGGAGCAATTCTGGCCTGTGTATTCATTGGCTGGGTATGGAAGACTAAGAATGCAGTAAAAGAGATTACTAACCAGGGGACCGTAAAATTCGGTCTTGCACCTCTGTGGTCTCTGCTGGTGAAATATGTACTTCCGATACTGATTGCCATTATTTTCATTACATCCAGTGGAATTTTAAATATCTTTTCTTAAATGGAATCTATGCTCTAAGAGGCTTTTGAATCATGATGTTTCGATGGTTTGAAGGCTTCTTAGGGCATTTTTTGTGCGGTATTGTTTCCCCCCTCAAATAATGGTTGACAAATCCCGTATAGGGGGATATAGTGAAAATACCAATTATATACAATATCTACGAGGGATATAAGTTACAAGGCTCGTTTCGTTTCTGTGGTTCAGGAAACAGAAGACAGGAGAAACGAGCTGCGTATGAAAAGAGAAATCGGTGCAAATCCGATGCGGTCCCGCCACTGTAACAGGGAGCGCCAGGACAAGATACCACTGAAGCGTAAGCTTTGGGAAGGGGTTCTGGTGCGGTGAACTGAAGTCAGGAGAACTGCTTATATCTTTTTAGGATGATTCTCACGGCAGATGAGAACTCTTAAGTCGGGATGAATTCATAGGATAAGTGAAAGTACGTGAAAGATTCTTTTTTTATAAGAGTGGAAGCAGTCTGTTTGTGCAGGCTGTTTTTTTTTGTTCTATTAAAGGAAAGTTCTCTTTTGGGTATAGGAAATGCCTCTGAATTTTCTATAGAACAAAAAGCCCTCCGGGCAGGAACGCACTGGGTTGGAGAGGAGTTATGTCGCTAAAGCGACCCAACCCAGGCGGAGAATCCTGCTTTGCAGGATTCTGCTTCATTCTATACTGGGCGAAAGAGTTTTGGGCTCTCGAATATGCCGGAACGGAGAATAATTGGAAAAATAAATCAGGAGGACTTGAAAATGAAAAAACGTATTTTAGCAATGCTGTTGGCAGCAACTATGGCCGCAGGGGCCCTTGCCGGCTGCGGTTCTTCAGGAGGCTCAGGGTCAGATTCCGGAAGCAGCAGCTCCGGAGGAGAAGGTGAACATTTGAATTTCGGATGTTATGTTTATTCTACGTCTTTTGACCCGGCCGCTTACCAGAATGCAGCCTGGCAGGGGATGAGATGGGGAATTACCGAGGCTTTGTACAAATTTAATGATGACGCTACGATTAGCCCATGGCTTTCTGATACCTATGAAGTATCAGAGGACCACAAAACCTGGACCTTTCATATTCGAGACGGCGTCAAGTTTTCCAACGGCAATCCCTGTGACGCCCAGGCAGTGGCAGACTCTCTGAACCGGCTGTTCAATGTGTGTGAGAGTACTGATTACAGTTCCACACCCAGACAGTATGTGGATATGGCAAGTATTGAGGCTGACACAGAGGCCAATACGGTGACAATCGTGACCAATGTAGCCTATGCGGATTTACGTGGACCTTTATGCTTCCCCTTCTATGCCATCATTGATGTGGAAGGAGATTTGACAGACGCAGACCATTCGGGAGGATATACTACATCTGTAGTGGGTACAGGCCCTTATATGCTGGATTCTTTTGATGAACTGAGCAAGAGCGGAGAGTTGGTGAAAAACGAGAATTATTGGGACGGCGAAGTGCCTTATGACAGTGTTACCATGATGTTTATCGAGGATGATACCACAAAGGCCATGGCTATTGAGAGCGGAGATATTGACTTGACGGAAAATGTAACCACCATCAGTGATTTGGAGAAACTTGAGAATGATGATGACTTTTACGTTTCCAAAAAAACCGGTGTGAGAGTAGGGTTCGCTCTGGTGAATTTCCAGGGGATCCTGACCAATGACGCTTTAAGACAAGCCGTATTTATGGCTGTAGACGGCCAGACCCTGTGTGACACTACGGTAGGCGGTATGTATAACTACGGTCCGGGAGTTCTGCCGGATACACTGGATTATGACAGTGACAAACTTACCAATCCTTATGCTTATAACCAGGAAGAGGCCATGAAGGTTCTGGATGAGAACGGAATCGTGGATTCAGACGGAGACGGTATCCGGGAACTTAACGGCGAGAATGTAGTCCTTGAGTTTGATACTTACAAGAACCGCTGTCTCAGTGATTTTGCAGAGGGTATTCAGTCACAGCTGGCTGCTGTAGGCATTGGCTGTAATGTAAATGTTCTGGACAGCGATACATTATGGATGCAGATGCAGGAAGGCGATTATGACCTTACTAATTCCAACTGGATTACTGTGGGAACCGGAGACCCGGAAGCTTTCCTGCTGAACTGGTACGGAGACGGCGGAAATAATTTCTTTACGGCAGACAATACAGACGCTACCAATTACTGCAGCTATGACAATGAGGAATTTAACAAGCTCTATGAACAGTTCGTTTCCTCTCTTGACGAACAGGAAAGAAAGGATTTGGTTGTGGAGATGGAACAAATCCTCATCAACGACTGTGCTGTGCTGGTTCACGGCTATTATAATTCAACAATGATTAGCAATGTATCCAAGGTAACGGGAGCAGAAATTCCGGCCTTTGACTACTACTGGCTGACTACAGATATTAAGCCGGCAGAGTAAACAAAAGATAGTCAGGAGGCTGCCCGAAAAGCAAACAGAGAATCGCTTGTTCTATGTTTCACGGGCAGTCTTTTCTTTGAATTGAGGGATAAAAAATATGAAAAAAATTGGAAAAAGAATTCTTCAGATTCTTATTGTTTTGGTAGGAGTCAGCTTTCTGTCTTTTCTGCTGATATACATTTCTCCGGGAGACCCGGTTACTACTATGTTTGCCAGTACCGGTACCATGCCTTCGGAACAAGTAATCAATGAGACAAGGGAGGAACTGGGACTTAACCGACTATTCCTGGAACAGTATGGAACATGGCTGACAAACTGTCTGCATGGAAACTTTGGTAATTCCTTTTCCATGCATCGGCCGGTGGCAGACCTTCTGTTATCCAGGCTTATGCCAACGATTAAACTCTCCCTTCTGTCTCTGGCGCTTATGCTGGCGGTATCGGTGCCCTTCGGTGTGCTTTCCGCCGTTTATCGGGAAAAGCCCATAGACTTTCTTGTGCGGGGAGTCAGCTTTTTCGGAGTTTCCATGCCTAACTTCTGGGTGGGATTGCTGCTGCTCTATGTAGTGGCTTTGAAGCTGCGCCTTGTGCCCACGGTTTCTACAGAAGGTGGTTTTAAGCAGCTGATTTTGCCGGCCATAACCCTGGCCTTCGCTATGTCGGCAAAATATACCAGGCAGGTCCGAACGGCGGTGCTGGAAGAATTGAATCAGGATTATGTCACAGGCGCCAGGGCCAGAGGATTAAGTGAGCGAACCATCTTATGGCGGCATGTGTTTCCAAATGCCCTTTTGCCTCTGGTAACTATGCTGGGTCTGTCTTTGGGTTCTTTGCTTGGCGGTACTGCGGTGGTGGAAGTAATCTTCGGCTACCAGGGACTTGGAAACCTGGCAGTTACAGCTATCACAGCGATGGATTATCCTTTGGTACAGGGATTTGTGCTTTGGATTGCCCTGATTTATATGGTCATCAATCTGATTGTAGATATATCCTATGAATTCCTGGACCCACGGATTAGAGAGAAGAGGTAAGGCCATGAAGAAGCAAAATATATTTATCAAACATAAAATGTTCACCCTATATCTGATACTGGCAGTGGGAATCATACTGGTGGCGGTTTTCGCACCTCTGATTGCGACCCATGACCCTGGAGAAGCGGTTTTAACAGAAGCCCTGAAGGCTCCGGGAGACGGACATCTCTTCGGAACGGATAAGCTGGGAAGAGATTTGTTTTCAAGAGTGATTTACGGCACCCGTTCCTCTCTTCCGGCTACCTTTGCACTGGTAGGGATTATATTTTTAGTGGGAAGTATTCTTGGAATTGTCGCCGGATATTTCGGCGGCTGGGTAGACGCCGTTATCATGCGGATTGCAGATATGATGGTTGCCTTTCCTGGTATGGTTCTGGCTATTGCAGTGGCAGGTATTCTGGGGCCAAGTATTACCAATGCAGTGATAGCCGTAGGGCTGGTCAGCTGGACAAAATATGCCCGTATGGCCAGAAGCCTTGTTTTAAAAATGAAGCATGACGATTACATAGAAGCTGCCCGTGTAACCGGGTCCAGAACGGGATATATTCTGACCCGCTATATGCTTCCTACTGTACTTCCTACTCTCATTATTACAGCCTCTACGGATATAGGAGGCATGATGCTGGAGCTTGCCGGCCTTTCTTTCCTGGGCTTTGGAGCTACTCCCCCTACGCCGGAATGGGGTCTGATGTTAAGCGAAGGACGTGCCTATATGCAGAACGCTCCCTGGGTAATGATTTTTCCCGGTCTTGCCATCCTGATTGTGGTTACAGTATTCAATCTGCTGGGTGACAGCCTGCGTGATGTACTGGACCCCAGGGAAGATGAATAAGGAGGAGCGTTATGAGTTTATTAGAGATAAAAGATATTGAAATTAAATACGGAAAAAGCAAGACTCCTTCGGTGGAACATTTCAGTCTTTCTATGGAGAAAGGGGAAATCGTCAGCATTGTAGGCGAAAGCGGAAGCGGAAAAACAACAGTAATCCGTGCGGTTTTAGGACTGCTGCCCGGAGGCGGAAGAGTGGAAAAAGGAGATATTGTCTTCCAGGGGAAATCTGTGCTGGATTTAAAAAAAGACCAGTGGAAGGCTTTGCGGGGTTCGGATATTTCTATGATTTTTCAGGATTCCGGCGCCATGATTAACCCAATCCGCAGAATCGGCGACCAGTTTGTAGAATATATCCGTACCCATCAGAAAATATCAAAAAAAGAAGCCTGGGCAAAGGCTGAGGAAATGCTTTCCCGGATGCATCTGCCCAATGCAGAGAACATTATGAAGGAATATCCTTTTCAGCTATCAGGAGGTATGCGGCAGCGTGTGGGAATTGCCATGGCTATGACCTTTCAGCCAAAGCTTCTCCTTGCAGATGAGCCCACCAGCGCCCTTGACGTAACCATCCAGGCACAGATTGTCCGCCAGTTTATGGAGCTGCGCAGAACTTATGATACAGCAATGATTGTGGTTACCCATAATATCGGGGTGGCTGCCTATATGGCGGACCAGCTGATTGTAATGCAGCACGGAAAAATCGTAGACGCAGGAACCAGAGAAGAAGTGATGGGAAATCCCAAAAGTGATTATACAAAGAATCTGCTGGCCTGTGTACCGGATATGGGAGGGAAGAGATATGTCTGACAAAATCATATTGACAGCAGAACATATTACAAAAAAATTTCCGGCCGCCGGGGGCCGTACGCTGACGGCCTGCAACGATATCAACTTGTCCGTTTATGAGGGGGAAACCCTGGGGATTGTAGGAGAGAGCGGCTGCGGCAAATCTACTTTTGTTAAAATGATTGTAAATATCCTGGAACCTACACAGGGACAGATTCTCTTTGAGGGAGAGGATATTACCAAATACAAAGGAGAAAAACTTCGTCAGCTTCGTCCGAAAATTCAGATGGTTTTCCAGGACCCAAGCGCAGCCTTTCACCCGAAAATGAAGGTGATGGATATTGTAACTGAGCCCCTTATGAATTTCGGAAAAATCAGTCGTTCTCAGAAGGAAGAAAAAGCAAAAGAGCTTCTCCGGCTGGTAGACCTTCCGGAAGAATATGTCTATCGTTTTCCCCATAATATGAGCGGAGGACAGAGACAGAGAGTGGGGATTGCAAGAGCCCTGGCCCTGGAACCGCAAATTATTGTCTGTGACGAGGCTACCAGCGCATTAGACGTTTCTGTCCAGGACCATATTATTGAGCTGCTGGTAAAACTGCAGAAGGAAAAAGGGATTTCCTTTGTTTTTATCTGCCATGACGTGGCACTGGTTCAGTCCTTTGCCCACCAGGTGGCAGTGATGTATCTGGGAAATGTAGTAGAGGTGCTGCCGGGCACTCAGGTTCGGAATCATGCGGTACACCCCTATACACAGGCCCTTCTGGGTGCAATTTTTTCTACCAGAATGGATTTTACCAAAGAGATTAAAAGTATTGAAAGCGAGGCGCCCAGTCCCTTAGACGTGCCGGAAGGCTGTCCTTTCCAGAATCGCTGCGACCGGTGCATGGAAATCTGCAGGACAAAAAAACCGGAACTGGTAAATGTGGGGCCAAAACATCAGGCAGCGTGTCACCTTTTTAAAGAAGGGCAGCAATAGGGGAGGGATAGGAATGAAGAAAAGAAGAAAGGTTCTGCTGTTTTTACTGGCAGTTACTCTTCTGTCTGTCTTTGCAGGCTGCGGTAAAAAGAATGATACCGATGAACATGGCAAAGGAGTGGAAGATGATAATATTCAGCATATTATCGGAGTCGCTGTCTATGCCCAGGATTTGCAGGGAGCAGTGGCCGCCTGTGAAGAGGAAGAGCTTTATTATATTGCCGGTTCGGGAACCCGTAAGCGATGAGGATTTCCAGGCGGTGAAAGACAATTCCTGGTTTTTGGGAACCATTGGCCCTAATCCGGAGGCGGAAGAGGAAGCAGGAAACAATATGGCTGCTTACGCTCAGGTAAAGGGGGCGAAATCCTATCTGATTTTAAGCGGCGGTTCCTACATAGATAATTTCATGCACAGTTCCAGAACCAGGGGAATGCTGGAGACTCTCGGCACTCTGGAACAGCTTACCTACAGTAAAAGTGTGGAAGAAATCCTTGCTTCCTCTGAAAATGAAATCCTGGACACAGGAAATTCTGATATTTCCATCACAGTTGTTCCAGGTTTTATCAGCAGCGAAGAAGGGGAAGCAAACCTGGAAGCAGCCCTGGAGGCCGGACCTTATGATGCCGTGCTTTCTTCCTATGGCATGAACGGCCTGGTGGACCTTATTAACGACGGGGAAAAGAGCTGGGGACAGAATGCCATCGTGGGCATGATAGACTGTTTTTCGGAAGAAAATTTCCAGGCAGTAAAGGAAGACGACGGATTCGGCAACCCCAAATTCGACTATATGGAAGGAAAATACGCTTCCATGATTGGCCCGGCTTTTGCCGCAATGTATAACGCAGTCACCGGACATGAGGATATGATTCGGCCGGAGGGAGAGGCTTTCCGTCTGTATCAGAGCTTCTGGAAAACCGCAGGCCGGGAAGAATTCGGGGAAATGTACGGCTAAACCCAGGGAATTTATGAGAATGCCTACAGCAGTGCGGACCTGATGAATGTTTCTGCAGAGTTTACTCCGGATGCTGATTGGGAAGCATTTAAGAGCCTGACTGAAGCCAGTGATTTGGAGTCCGTAAAGGAGAGGATTTTATATCAGAATTAAGGAGAAAAATATATGTGGAAAATATGCGGGGAGGAATTAGCTCCCGGTGAGAAAAAACAGATTTTTTTGGAACCCGGCGTACCGGGGTATAAGATACCGGCAACCTTTATCTGCGGGGAAAAGCCGGGCAAAACCCTGCTGGTAACGGCGGGGATTCATGCAGGAGAGTATCCGGGAGTTGCGGCGGTAATCCGCCTGGCATCCCAAATCAATCCGTCTCAGACGGAGGGAAATATTTTATTGCTTCCCTGTGTCAATACCAGTGGATTCTGGGCAAGGACAGTAGAGATTATCCCGGAAGACGGGTTTAATCTGAACCGGCATTATCCGGGAAAGGCTGACGGTACTACCGGAGAGAGAATCGCCTGGTATTTTATGACGGAGATTTTTCCTTATGTGGATTTTATTTTTGATTTCCACAGCGGTTCCAATACGGAAGTTATGACGCCTCTTGTTTTTTATACCACTGCCCCAAAGGTGAGGGACTGTGCTTATGAAGCTGCCAAGGCCCTGGATTTGCCTTATCTGGTGGCTTCTGAAGCCACAAGAGGACAATATAGTTACGCTGCCCACAATTATGATGTGCCGGGACTGCTGGTAGAAATCGAACATTCCCATAGCTGCAAGCCGGAATGGGTGGAGCTTTATGAGCGGAATTTAAAGCTGCTGATACAGCATCTGGGAATATATGATTTCGGGGCAAAGAAGCAGGAAGAACGTCAGAAGGTATACAGAGAAGCCATTTACCTTGATGCAGAGGAGAAAGGACTGTGGTATCCGGCAGTGACAGCAGGAGAAAGCTTCCGAAAGGGAGACCTGCTGGGGCATATGGAAGACTTCTTTGGCAAAGTAGAAAAAGAGTATTTCGCACAAAAAGACGGCACGGTACTTTATTATACCGATGGCCTGGCGGTTCCTAAAGACACCTTTTTGATGGCTCTGGGAACAGAGGACTCCGGGGAAATCCTTTGAGGAGATACATAGGCTTGACCTATGCAGGAAAGCCGGCCCCTTTTTCTTTTCCATTGCGCCCCATCTTTCCCCGTGGTATAATGGGCGAAAACAAAACAGCGCCGGGAATAAGCTTTGCATTGCCAGACAGGATGGAAAAAATACGGTGCTGCTGTAATTTGTAGAACCTATCAGACACGGGAAAAGAGAGGAGAACAGCATGAGCTTAGCGGATAATCTTTTTATTCAGATGTGCCGGGATATTTTAGATAACGGTACAGATACACAGGGAGAGAAGGTTCGTCCAAAATGGGAGGACACCGGAGAATTTGCCTATACCATCAAACGGTTCGGAGTGGTGAACCGTTATGATTTACGGAAGGAATTTCCGGCCCTGACTCTGAGAAAGACAGCCCTGAAAACCTGTATGGATGAAATCTTGTGGATATATCAGAGAAAATCCAATAACATACATGATTTAAACGCCCATATCTGGGATGCCTGGGCCGATGAAGACGGCTCTATCGGAACCTGCTACGGAGATGTGGTGGGGAGAAAATTCATCTATAAAGGTGAATCTGTGGACCAGATGGATTATGTATTGAAGCAGTTAAAGGAAAATCCTTACAGCAGAAGAATCATGACCAATCTTTATCAGTTTGAATACCTTCATTCCGGCGCTTTGGACCCTTGCTGCTACAGTATGACTTACAACGTGACCCGGGAGGGAGACAGCCTGGTGCTGAATGGGGTGCTGAACCAGCGTTCCCAGGATGTGCTGGCGGCCAATAACTGGAATGTGTGCCAGTATGCCATTCTTTTGATGATGGTGGCTCAGGTCAATGATATGGTGCCGGGAGAGCTGGTCCATGTGATTGCAGACGCCCATATTTATGACAGACATGTGCCTGTGGTCCGGGAGCTGATAAGCAGGGAAACCTATCCCGCCCCGAAGGTATGGCTAAACCCAGAAATCCGGAATTTCTATGATTTTACTACGGATGACTTAAAAGTGGAGAACTACCAGGCAGGGCCTCAGATTAAAAATATCCCCATTGCAGTGTAAGTGCGTGGGGCTTATAGGAGTCCGGGCGTTGAAACAGGACTGATACAGTATACATCCGGAGAAGGAAAAGGAGAAAATTATGAATTTAATTGTTGCTGCAGATTCCAATTGGGGAATCGGGAAAGATAATAAACTGTTGGTGAGTATTCCTGCAGATATGAAATTTTTCAGGACAACCACCACGGGAAAAGTGGTGATTATGGGAAGAAAAACCCTGGAGAGCTTTCCGGGAGGACTGCCTCTGAAAAACCGGGTA
>UMLF01024610.1_pt1 | contig 13304 bp, 7 predicted proteins | sample 1966501 | NCBI WGS metagenome assembly UMLF01 (sample SAMEA4836194, study PRJEB28245) | human gut metagenome | biome: gut microbiome; material: fecal sample | place: Denmark | collected 2008 | reverse complement strand
GTTCAGTTTTTACGCGCAGTGGGGGCAGCAACTCCTGCATATACTGGCGCTCTAAATGCCGCCGTTCATGGTATGGATGTGGAGGCGATCAACTAATGGTGCGACTTCAGAAGAGTGAAGATTTTGGAGTGTTGCAAGAATTTGTTGATGGCTTGTTTGCCTCTGATCCGCTGCTTGAATACTCGCGATTGGAAATTATTCTAGAGGCTGAGGCTTTTGGCTTAAATGAAGATTTGCGAGAAGTAGTAAATCTCTTGCCACCCATAATTTTCACGCGTGACAAGCTCTGCTCTCAGCTCAATTCATCGCTTTCTTCTCATGGGTGGGGCTATCTTTATGGCGCAGTTCACTGAATATGTGTATCAAAATCAGGTGGGTTACCAGGTATCGTTGGTTGGACGGTTTGTCCATAATTTGCCCATGAGCAACATAATGAAAAGTGAAAAATACTCCTGAATAAGAAAAACCACCCCCGCTTAATTGGATGAACCCACCTTCACTAGGTGGGTGCCCGCAACGACTTTCCTGGCTTTCGTATCAACGGATACGAATCTCCATTCCACCCGTAATCTGAGGCTCCCAATTAATATTCATCGGTCCATCGCGAAATGCGGAAGTGGCATGTTTTTAGTATACGATTCTAAAATTTAAATTAAAGTCTTGACACCGCCTGCTATCTCGGGGAGCGTAAAGAGGTAGGGCTTATAGAAAAGGAGCGAAGCGTAGTGCAAAGAAAAGTTCTTTTATTTCCTACCTACGAACAGGCTCTTTTTTACAGAAAGAGCCATGCGCAAGCTAATTCTGCAGGCATTTTAAATATTAGTGTTGAAACTCCCTATACTTGGCTCAAAGATGCTTGGGAGCGTTTTGGTGATGGTACCAAACTCGTTTCTTCACTCGAGCGAGCTTTCATCGTGAAGTATCTTATTCAGTCAGCTAAAGGCACGGAAATTGCATCGGCATTAGCTCCCACAGAAGGTGTAATTTCTTTTGTTAGTCGATTTTTTGCTGATGTGGTTGGCTCAGAAGAATATTCGCATGCGCTCACTTCACAGAGTGAATCGTTCTCTAAAGCGGAACAGTTGCTTTTATCTTTGATTGATCCTTATAGGGATTTATTGAAAGAACGTGGCCTCATTGAACAGGGTGATGCTCTGTCTATTCTTAGCAAACGTTCACTTCCTTTTAGTTTTGAATGGGGATCATCTTTTGAGATTCCTCTTTGCTTTCAACGGTTTTTTAGGGCAGTTGCTCCATCTCTCATTGATGATATTGTTACCCCTGTTCAAATTTCAAAAGTTTCTGAACCAGTACAGCCCCTTGTGCTGCTCGCGACAGGTCCTTCTGCGCAAAATTATCTTATTACAAAGACAGTCCATCGTTTTTTGGCTGACTTTCAAAACGTTCGTGAATCGCACCATTCTTCAGTTTTTATCGTCTCTTCGCAGGCGCAGAAACTTTATTCCTATTTATCTCGTTCGTTACCTTTCAGTGATTCTAAAAAAACAACGTGCAAGCTTTACGCAAGTCGTCCTTTTGAAGAAACAGCTTTCGGGCGCTGCTTTATGGCCTTAAAGACTTTCTTGCTAGATGAATCTCACGATCTTGCGGCTCTTCTTGATTACGTAAACTCGCCTTTTTCAGGAATTGAGCCAATTCGTAGGGCTCAGGTGATTGCGCTTGTTCGAGGAAACAGGACGCTGAGCTACGAAGAGGCGCATGCGATGATTCGTTTGATGTCTCCTCATTTTGATACGTTTGAAGAATTGTTTCGGGATTGCGATGCGTCACTTGTTTTAGATTATTTCTATGATGTTGCTGCAGAAATTCCTGAAAAAGATCAAGCATTCAGAGCAGAACAGGGCAGTGCAATTAGTGCACTCCGTAGCGTTTATGAGCAAGCACGTCAGTGGAATTTATCGCCTGAAGATCTAGATTTTGCTCTTCAGGGGTTACGAATCGATTGTTCATGTGAAGTTTCAGTTAAGGGCAAGGTTGAAAAAAAGGAAAGCCAATCCACGAAAAATGATTTTGGTGCCAATCCTGGTCATTCTTGTTCTACGAGCTTTCTTGAAGACGGCAAAACCGCCGTAGTCTTCATCGTGGAGCCTGCTAAAGCTGAAGCGTTTTTCGGCCAACATTTTGATCATGTGATACTTTGCGATCTTGATAGTCGATTCTATTCGGCCAATGAGCGCCATGATGCGCTCACCACGCTTGAAAAGAAAATGGGATTGCATTCTTATCAGTCTAATCTTCAGGTTAAGCGCGAATGGTTTGAACAGATAAAAGCACTTGCGTATTCAACATTTGTTTGTGAGCGTGTACTGAACTCGGGAGAAGATGAGGATCTTTATCCCTCGTTTTTATGGGATGAGTATATTTCTTGTTATTTTGCGCCTGGAGATTCACCTGATCGAAATGGGTTGCCTACCTCTTTTTCGAAATCTAACCAGATGCAATGCGATGAAGATTTTTACGACTTGAATGCGAATTGTTATTTCAACTATAAAGATTCGCTGTCGCTTAAAAAAGCGACACAAGGTGCCCTTGTAGCTACTGATTCTTCTTCGAATCAACTGAGACCTGAGCTGTTTTTGTCCCGTTCACATACTTCACTACATTCGAATGAATCTCGGATAAATGCTTTGAAAGCAGAAAAACTGATTCTTTCTCCTTCCGCAATCGAGGCTTATCTCAACTGCCCTTACTATTGGTTTATTTCTCAGCGAGTTAGACCTCAGTCTCCTGATGAAGGATTTGGTCCGCTTGAGCAGGGTACTTTTGTACACGCAGTCTTGGAAGCGTTCTATAAAAAACTACCTTCGGCTGTGGGTCAATCCCGTATTACTAAAAACAATGTCGAACAAGCAAAAACGTGTTTTTCTGAGGTATTCGATGAGCAACTTGCTTTGCAGGAAAGTTTGCCCTCTACACGGTATGTCCCTGTTAGCTCACTTGAAAAAGCGCAAGCGAAACAGCTCAAACAAACATTGATTAAAAATCTTTCAGTTCAGGCGCGGTTTTTACCAGAATTTTCTCCCGTGTATACGGAATTGGAACTTTCTTCTTCGGATTGTTTTGAGTATGCGGGTGTAATCATCCGTGGTAGGGTTGATCGTGTTGATGTAAATTCAGCACAAGGGCAATTTGTTGTAATTGATTACAAGGGAAGCGTCTCTGGTCATGACGCGGGATTTGATCCCGATAAAAATGACTCATTTGTTCTTCCCTATAAAATTCAGTCATTAATTTATGCTCAAGTGTTAAAACAGAAGCTTCCCGAACGTCCTGTTGGGGCACTTTATTTTAATTATCGTGCTCAGGAGAATGCTCATTCGGTTGCGGGATCTTATGATGATGCGTTTGTAAATCTTTCCGGTTTCGCGAGAAGTGCTTCTTCGGTGAAACTTAATTTCAACCAATACTTATCGCTGGTTGAAGAAGAAGTGTCAAAGCGATTAGAAGATATGAAGGCTGGAATAATCGAGCAGAAGCCTTTGTGCAATGAATCATGTAAATACTGTCCTGTTAATACTTGTCCTAGGAGGCTCTCGTGAATTTAGATACTTGTACCCCAGGACAACGTTGCATTATAGAAACCCTCGATAGGCCTCTCATGGTTTCTGCTGGGGCTGGTAGCGGTAAAACATTTACGCTAACACAGCGTATTGCCTTCGCGCTTTCTGAGCCATTGTCTTCTAATCCGACTGGTGGTTCTTTTGCTTCAAGTGTTGATCAGATACTTGCCATAACCTTTACTAAGAAGGCTGCTGCGGAGTTAAAGTCGCGTATTAAAGGTAAGCTCCTTGAACTGGGTTTAACCACTGAAGCTCTCAAGGTAGATGATGCTTGGATTTCTACCATTCATGGTATGTGTTCACGTATCCTTCGTGAGCATGCTTTAGAGCTGGGAATAGATCCAACTTTTGAAGTGATTTCTGAAACCGATGCAAATCGATTAAAAGAGCTTGCCTTCGATCAGGTTATTTTTGAAATTAATCAATCGAGTGATACTTCACTAAAGCAGTATATCCATTCAATTGGTATTTTTTCGTATGGGGGTAATTCGTCTAGCATTCAGGGTTATGTGGATTCGCTATCAAACAAAGCGCTTGCACTACCTGGTGGTTTTGATTCTTTGGATATTCCTGCAGTTGAAGGTAATCCTGCAGAGCTTTTGCGTGAAATGATCGAAATTGGTCAAGAGTTCATAGCTGTTTCTTCCGCTTTGCAAAAACCAACTAAAACTGATGCAAAACATTTACAGGCGTGTGAAGCGGCTCTTGATCGCGCTATAGCCTATTTAGAATCTGGGGTCGCAACAAGCTTTTCGGATGAGTCCTTTGATGCTGAAAGTTATGCATCAGTGTTATTTGATTTCCCTAAAACGAGTCCCAAATACCGTGTAAAAGAAAGTGATCCTACTTTTTTTGAAGACTATCGTCAAACCTATGCGCGTATTGCATGCTGCGTGGAGGCAGCTCTAAGTGCCAAAGAGCTTGAACTCATTGCGCGAATTTCAAAAAAGGTATATCGAGCCTTTCAAGATTTAAAGGGCCCTCGTAGACTTGATAATACCGATCTGTTGCGAAATGCCTATAGAGCGCTTCGAGATAACCCTCAATTAGCTCAGTCGTATCAGGATCAATTTCGTATGATAATGATCGATGAATTTCAGGATACCGACGAGCTACAAGTAGCTCTTCTCTCGTTAATCGCAAAGTCAGGCTTTTCTAACGTGTGCACTGTCGGTGACGCTCAACAAAGCATCTATCGTTTCCGTGGCGCTGATGTGAGTGTGTTCTACTCGTATCGTGAAATGCTTGAAGAAAAAACGGTTGAGCCTGAGTTTGTCTCTTTGCCCGATAACTTTCGAAGCCATGCAGATGTTTTATCTTTTGTCGATAAGGTTTTCTCTCAACCGCAAGTGTTTGGTAGTCGGTTTTTGTCGCTTTTGCCAAAAGGTTCTGTGAACAAGGAAAAAGATTCTCTTTTTGATGCGCGAAGTCGCATTGAAGTTTCGCTCTTTGACTGTCCTTCTTCAGGATCAGGGATTGCGGGAGGGCGAGTTGCCTGCGCACGGCGAATTGCACAGCATTTTGCCGAGCTCTATGATGCAGGAGCCTCTCCTTCAGATATGACTTTACTGCTTGGAAGTATGAGTAATGTAGGGGTGTACTCTCAGGCACTTCGCGATGTTGGTTTTCAGTGTCTGGTATCAGGTGGGTCAACCTTTTCGGCATCCTATGAAGTTGGCCTTATCAAGGCAATCCTGAGATTTTTTGCGCGCCTCCTTGATGATGAGGCGTTATATGAGATCTTAAGCTCTCCGCTTTTTTCGATTGATGATGAGGTACTTCTTTTCTTGGTGACGCGTTATGATCGCGAAGGTAAACCCCATCGGAGGAGCTTAAGCGAAGGCTTTCTTGCTTGGAATGGAGACCAAGTAGGAACCTCTTTGTCTGACGACGAAGTCGATGCACTTGACTTTGCTCGGGATATCCTCGAAGCTGCGCGAAAAACCATGGCATCTTGTGGGCTTGCGGCGGGCGTTCAGGAATTATTGCGTGCGAGTGGTTGGTATATCCGTCTCGATAATGATTCTTCCGCTGAAGCTCAAGCTCAGGTAGGAAACATTTATAAAGCGCTGCGCATGATAGAGTCGTCAGAAAAACTTGGATTAGGAGTAGAACGCACCGTTCAACGTTTTATTGATGATTGCGAAACGCTAAAACTTTCTCCAGGTACTCTTTCTACCTCTTCATCAGATTTCATTGAGATTATGACCATCCATTCCAGTAAGGGATTGGAATTTCCACATGTTGCGGTTGCGGAACTGCGGCTTGACTCTGCTTCTGAATCTCTTTTGGCAGAAAATGTCCAGGGAACTACTCGTGGCTTTGTGAAACCCTATGCGCTTAGTGCAGTGCGTCCTATGGTTAAAGCTTTGAAGGATTATCTCGAGGCGCCAGAGGGAAGTGTCGAGGAAGTTCAAAGCGCCTCATACGAAGATATACCTCGTATGTTGGAAGCTTTACACAATGCACAAGAACTATCCGAAGCTCGTCGACTTCTTTATGTTGCGCTTACAAGAGCGAGTAAATCTCTCTTTTTAGGAATTGCGTATCGCGGAAAGAAAGAACCCGACTATACCGGTAAAGGCGTATTAGAAGATCTGTATTCTGCACTGCAGTGGGATCCTTGCGCTTCGGCTCCAATTCAAGCACTCGAGTATGGAGGATCTGCTCCTTTGATGCTCGAATTTCAGGTGGTAGATGATTCTTTTGAGATGAACCATCCGTTGGAGTCTTATTATTCTTTAGGGGAATATCAAGAGGTATTTGAACAAACGAAAAACCAAGATGACCTTAAAGAGATTTTTTACGCTCAAAACCAGGGTTTAGAACACTTGACGCCTCAACAAGGCCGCTTACTTCGCATCAAAAGCCTTTCTGGTGGTTCTATTACCGAAAAGAATACGTTTGATATTCCTGGTTTTCCGCCTCCAGCATCAATCTTTTCTGTACCCCTAATGAAAAAACATGATGAGGTGTGCTCATATTCATCGTTGGGGACAAAAGATTCTTCTTTCAGATTGGAGCAAAACGAACTTAGCGACCAGGAGCAAGACGATCTTAGCGAGCAGAAGCAAGACGATCTTACTGACCAGAATCAAAACAGTGGGATGTTTGATCAGGTTTCTCATGATTTCTTGTCACTTTCAGAAAAAGCTGATGCAACTGCACTCGGTGATGCCTTTCATCGTTTAGCCCAACATGCTATAGATAGCTCATCTGCATACACCCTAGAAGCACCTGATGCGGATTCAATTGCTGCTCAAGTATCTCTTCATTCTCTTACTTTGAAGCAGCAATCTCGTCTTGAAAATGCACTTAAGATATGGCTTGGAAGTGATTATGCCCAAAAGTTTGCCTCTTATGAGTATCGCTATGCTGAAATTCCTTTCATGGTTACTTTTGGTCCCGAATCAAACCTTTACCTTGAAGGAGAAATAGACGGTTTGGCGTGTGATTTCTTGATTGAAGAAGTGACTGATCAGCCGCTCGATAAAAGAATTGCCTACTTAATTGATTACAAAACAGGGGGAAGTCCTTTAGAAGCTGAGGCTGATTTGAAAAAAAAGCACCTTTTGCAAGCGCAATGTTACGCCTATGCTTTACTGAAGGGTGGTTTTGGCTACGTTAACGCAAACTTTGTTCGGGTCGAGCAAAATGACCCCTTTAATCCTGGTCAACCACAGATAGTTACCTATGAGTTTGGGCTCGATCAACTCAGTTCGTTAGAAAAGATAATTTATCAAGCCTATTTGGGGCGAACCGCTGATTAGTAGAGGGTGGGAAGGGAAAATTTCACTTCATGGATACCTTATTTAGTGATTTGGAAAATACCACACGCAGAGCGCACGCACCTTTAGCTGTTCGTATGCGTCCACGCGTTTTGGATGATTTGATCGGACAAGATGAAGCGGTGGGAGAAGGTACATGGCTTCGCAGTGCGATTGAAAACGATACGCTTTCTTCGGTTATTCTCTATGGTCCTGCAGGTACTGGTAAAACTTCACTTGCTCATGTTATCGCCGAGAGTACTCATGCTCATTTTGTTGAAGTTTCGGCAATTGGAGGCACTGTTTCCGATTTACGTCGTGAAATCAATGAAGCAGATAAGCGCCTTATTAATTTAGGAATTCGCACCATTTTGTTTGTAGATGAAATTCATCGTTTTAATCGTGCCCAGCAGGATGCTCTTCTTCATGCGGTGGAAGATGGCATAGTGGTACTTATTGGTGCTACTACAGAAAACCCCTTTTTTGAGGTTAATTCCGCATTGATATCCCGTTCTCGAATTGTGGAACTTCATCGATTGGATGAAAAAGCTTTGTCGCGCATTATTGACCATGCACTAAAAAGCGATGAAGGACTTAAAAACGAATTTACTCTCGATGACTCTGCCCGTAAGTCACTTTTGCTTCTTGCTGGTGGAGATGCCCGAAATATTCTTAATACCTTGGCATTGAGCGCCGATCTTTGCCGTGCGCAAGGAACTTCAGAAATTACCGAAGAAATAGTGCATAAAGCTGTTCCTCAGCGGGCGCTTCCTTACGATAAGAAGCAAGATATGCACTATGACATTATTTCGGCATTTATTAAGTCAATGCGAGGATCTGATCCAGATGCAGCACTCTATTGGCTTGCCCGCATGATTGATGGCGGGGAAGACCCTAAGTTTATTGCTCGTCGTATTTTTATTTTTGCAGCAGAAGATATCGGTAACGCTGATCCGCAAGCAGTATTAATAGGTGAAGCTGCTTTTAGGGCTGCAGAAGTAATTGGGTATCCTGAATGTCGTATAAATTTGGCGCAGGCGTGTGTTTATATGGCGCTTGCACCAAAATCTAACGCTTCTTATAGCGGACTAGCCAAAGCGATGGAAGAGGTAAAAAAAGGCCCCTTACGAGCGGTTCCCGATCATTTAAGAGATCGCCATCGTCCTGGTTCGGATGAATATGGTGATTATCTCTACCCTCATGAGTATCCATCTGGATATGTTTCACAACGCTACTTGCCAGATGGTCTTGAACCGGGAATTTTTTTTACAGCTGGTGAACGAGGTTGGGAGCGTTATCGCATAGATAGCACTTTGCGTGATAGGATGGATAGGTAACAGAAATTATTCGATTCCTGACCAAAGGAGGATCGATGGAGTTTTTTGAATCATTAGTTCCTGTAGGGGTTGTATTGCTATGTTTGGCGGGAATAGTTGCTCTTATTGCGCTGGCATATTTTTTAATCTCGTTGGTTAAAACTATTCAGAGCACTATGACCAAGGTAAATCCTCTGATGGATGAAACAAAAGAGGTGCTGTCCGAAGCAAAAGTTACTCTTGGTGAGGCTCGAGATGCGCTTGAAAAAGTTAAGCCTGCACTGGATCGTGTTGATCCGCTGATGGAGCGTCTTACGTTAACGGTAGATGCTGCTAATTTAGAAATAATGCGCGTAGATCAAATTCTTGAAGATGTTAATACCATTTCAGGAAATGTTTCTAAAGCGACTGAATCGCTTGACACCATTACTTCAGTTCCGCTTGATGCGATTTCTTCTGTAACGGGTAAAATTCGTCAAAAGATAGCACCTTTTATGCAAAAAGAAGATTGTGTGGGAACCGTTGCTAATTCGGTTGATCAAAAGCTTGATTGTGTTGAGGATAGGGTTGCCGATGCTCAAGCAAGGGCAGATGTTAAGCGTGCCGAACGTGATGAAGCTATCGCTCAAAGAAGTGCTGTGCAGGATCACTCGAATCGGATGTCATCAAGCTTAAAAGATGCTTTTTCTGCTCATATTTCATCTGACACAGAAACTCTTAACTAGTGAAATTATTGATAAGCAAAGTATTTTGGTCGTATAGATAGCTAAGCTCTCTCGAGTCAAGTTATCTATACGATCTCTTATTTGTAGGAGCCTTACAAAGGGCGATCGGCCAAGGAACAGGAAACCTTCTATGTCTTTAAATGGACAAGATGCAAATAATTCGCTTCTGTGCGAAGAAGAAGTAAAGACGTTAAAGTCGCGTCGTAGGCTCTATACAGGCGTCTTTATTATCGTTCTTGCGATATTGCTGTATCTAGCAGGACAAGTGCTTAACATCTTAGCGAGCCCCATTGCTATCATTGTTTGGACAACCATTATTGTGTTTTGCCTAAAGGGGCCTGTTAACAACCTGGAGAAAAAAGGATTACCGCGCGTTTGGGGTACCTGCATTTCTTTTCTTCTATTGGTCGTAGTGCTGGTGTTGCTGTTCTGGCTCCTCTTTTCTCCTTCTCTTGGTTTAGGGGGTCAGTTTGCTTCTCTGATTGAGACAATTCCTAGTCAAATAAATGATTTAACCCATTGGCTTAATCAAATGTATGACCAGTATTCCTATATCTTCCAAGACGACCGTGTTAATTCCTGGATTAACGATACACTTAGCGCTATTGGTGGCTGGTTTTCTTCAATTGCAAGTGTAAGTGCTGAAGGCGTGGTGAACGCAGGTTCGAGTGTTGCTAACACCGCTTTGATTATTGGTTTTTCCCTGGTTGTTTCTTTCTGGGTTTTGATAGAACTTCCTGCTCTTGGACGCGAAATCAAGCGTTTGTTTGGTCCTCGTTATCAGGATGATCTTAATATTATTTATTTGACGGGGACTCGTGTAATGGGTGGCTATATTAAAGGAACCCTTTTACAATGCCTCCTGATTGGCGTTGGCTGTGGAATTGGTTATGCGGTAATGGGTATTCCGAGTGCTGCTGCGCTGGGTGTTATTACGGGTCTTTTGAATATCATTCCCGTTATTGGTCCGTGGCTTGGTGGAGCAGTTGCTGCGTTGATTAGCTTGTTTGTAAGCCCTCTTATTGCCCTTGTTTCGCTTATCTATACCATTGTTGTTCAGCAGGTGGTCTACACCTTCATATCTCCTAAGATCATGGGTAATTCAGTTGATATTCATCCTGCGCTGGTCATTCTTGCTTTAATGACAGGATCTGCTCTTGGATTTGCGGTAAGTGGGTTTTTGGGAAGCATCGTTGGTATGTTGGTTTCTATTCCTGCTGTTGCTGCCGCTAAGTCGCTTTTTGTCTATTACTTCGAGAAAAAAACGGGTCGTATTATCGTTTCGGAAGATGGTGTTATTTTCAAGGGAGAGCCTTCTGGTACTGAAGTGAACCCTGTGGCCGACGCAACGGGTGAATTTTATGTACCTGAAATAACTCCTCTACAGGGTAAGCATCGTAAATGATATGATGAACGTTTGTGTATGAGAAATAAATTGCAAGAGCTAGTAGACGAATAGGATTTTGCACATGAAATATATGACTTCTGCTGAAATTCGAGAGAAGTATTTGTCCTTTTTTGAAGAAAAAGGTATGAAACGCATGCCTTCTTCTTCACTGATTCCTGACGATCCTTCGTTGCTTCTTACCAGTGCTGGAATGGTTCAATTTAAGCCCTATTTTCTTCATCAAAAAGAATTAGATCCTGCCTATATTGGTACTACTACCGTACAAAAATGCGTACGCACCAATGATATTGACATTATTGGTACTACGGGTAGACATCAAAGCTTCTTTGAAATGTTGGGCAATTTTAGCTTTGGTAAATATTTCAAGAAAGAAATGTGTGCCTGGGCCTACGAGTTTTCTACAGAGGTTTTAGAGCTTCCTGCAGAAAAACTTTATTTCACGGTATTTGAAGATGATGATGAGACTATCGAGATTTGGAAAAGCCTTGGAGTACCTGAGGATCATATCTCGAAACTAGGAGAAGAAGACAATTTCTGGCGTGCAGGACCTACGGGACCATGTGGCCCATGTTCTGAACTTTATTACGATCAGGGTCCTGAAGTAGGATGCGGAAAGCCTGATTGTAAGCCTGGTTGTGACTGCGACCGTTTCTTGGAATACTGGAACTTGGTCTTTACACAGTTTGATGGCCAAGAAGACGGAACACTTGCTCCTCTTAAGACAAAAAATATCGATACCGGTATGGGCTTAGAGCGTATTGCAGGAATTATGCAGGGCGTCACGAATAATTACGATACGGATGTTTTGCGTTCTCTTGTTGCAGTAGGCGAGCGTCTATCTGGTATTGAATATGGCACCAATCCTGATGTTGACTTATCGTTGCGCATTATCGCTGATCATAGTCGTGCAATTACCTTCATGATTGCTGATGGTATTTTGCCTTCAAATGAAGGACGCGGATACGTTCTTCGTCGTTTACTGCGTCGAGCAATTATGAAGGCACATCTTATCGGTATTGAAGGAAACTTCTTAAATGAATATGTTGACGAGATTGTTCGTCTTATGGGTCATGTGTATCCTGAAATTGTTGAAAACCGAGAACTTGAACGTCGCTTAATTACTGCAGAAGAAGATCGCTTTGGTTCCACCTTGCGTCAAGGTCGTGCATTCTTAGAAGAGGAGCTCGAAGCGTTAGATGGTAAGGTTTTGGCAGGAGAAAAAGCCTTTACGCTTCATGATACCTATGGGTTCCCCGTTGAGATCACAAGCGAAATTTGTGCTGATGCGGGCGTGAGTGTAGATATGGACGGGTTCGAACGCTGCATGCAAGAGCAGCGTGACCGCGCTCGTGCAGCAGGGGTGAAAGATGCTGAGGCAGCTTGGTCAACCTATGGTGGAATTCATGCAGAGGTTCTCAAAGAGGTAGGTCCTACGAATTTCGTAGGTTATGAAAATCTCAATTCTGAAGCTCAAGTTGTGGCACTTATCAAAGAGGGTGAACGAGTAGAAACTGCTTCAGTAGGTGAAAATGTTGAAATTATTCTCGATACCACTTCTTTTTATGCTGAAATGGGCGGCGAAGTTGGTGATACGGGAACTATATTCTCCAACGCAGGTGTTGTTGCTGAGGTTAATGACACCAAGGCTCCTGAAAAAGGTTTAGTTTGCCACTATGCCACGATCGCAAAAGGTAATCTTTCTGTAGGAGAAAGTGTTACTGCTTCGGTCGATGCCAAGAGAAGAGCGGCAATCACGCGTAATCACACCGCAACGCATATTCTTCATGCTTCTTTGCGTAAGGTACTCGGAGATCATGTAACTCAGGCGGGAAGTTATGTCGGTCCTGATCGTCTTCGTTTTGACTTTACTCATTTTGAAGCGCTTACTCCTGAACAAATCAGTGCGATCGAACAGCTTGCTAACAAAGAAATTATGAAAGCTGTTTCGATGCATATTTATGAGACTTCACTTGATGAGGCTCGAGCTTCTGGTGTTATGGCGCTTTTTGGCGAGAAGTATGGTGAAAAGGTTCGAGTTGTAGAAGCTGGAGAGTTTTCGCGCGAGCTTTGCGGTGGATGTCATGTTGGAAATACCGCTGAAATTGGCTTCTTAAAGATTCTTGGTGAATCAAGCATAGGTTCAAACACTCGTCGTATTGAAGCGGTTACGAGCTATGGCGCTTTGGAATACGTTAACAGCATCGAGCGTGAACTAAAAGTTGCTGCTTCTGAGCTTAAAGCTCCTCTCTTTGAGGTTTCACAACGCGCTGCTGCTAATTTGAAAGCGTTGAAAGAACTGCAGCATGAAGCAAAACATAATAAGGGACTCGTATCCGATGACGGCATTTCCATTCTTCTCGAGAGTGCTGTTGCTTCTAAGGATGGCTATCCTGTTGTAATTTCGCGTTGCGAGGTGCACGATGGTGGACAAATGCGAAATCTTTGGGATGTTATTCGTTCTCGTATGGCAGAGCCAGGTGCCGTAGTACTTGCAGCGGTAAAAGATG
>UMLF01061526.1_pt1 | contig 13315 bp, 12 predicted proteins | sample 1966501 | NCBI WGS metagenome assembly UMLF01 (sample SAMEA4836194, study PRJEB28245) | human gut metagenome | biome: gut microbiome; material: fecal sample | place: Denmark | collected 2008 | reverse complement strand
CCGCCGGTGAGGCAGAATGGAGATAGGGTAGTGGCATGCCACTTTCCGCTGGAAAAATGAAGAAATCAGGAACAGAAAGACTAATACAATATATTTTTGAAAAAAAGCAAGAGCTATGTACGGCTTCTATGCGGGAGATGGCCAGACTGTGTCTGTTAGATGAATTGGGGTGCTGCGTTTATGGAAGCCGCACACCGGAAGCAAAAAAAATATTGCAGGCAGCAGAGGCAGCACATGGGCCGGGAAAAGCCTTTATATGGGGGACAGAAAAAGCTTTTTCTCCTGAAACTGCGGCTTTGATTAACGGCAGCCTCTGTCATATGCGGGAACTGGACGATGTGCATTTTGCCATACTTCATACGGGAGCCGTATGTGTGCCGGCAGCGCTTGGCGCTGCACAAATCTGTAATTCCACAATGGAGGAGCTTCTGGACGCTGTTATTATGGGTGTGGAGGTAATGGTACGGATTGCCCAGGGCATGGATTTTCTGAATCACAGAGAAAGAGGATGGCATGGAACTGCCACCTGCGGACCCTTTGGGGCGGCTGCAGCGGCAGGGACTCTTTTGGGGCTTGGCCCGGAAGAGATGGTAAATGCCCTTGGAATTGCCGGAAGCAGAACAGGAGGCACCTGGGCTTTTGCTAAGGATGGTGCCATGACAAAAAGACTTCATCCGGGGATGGCCGCCAGAGACGGAGTGATGGCAGCTTTTTTAGCCCGGCAGGGACTGAAAGGACCTCATTATGTACTGGAGGCTGAGGACGGAGGACTTTATAGAATCATGAGTGAATCCTGGAGTCTGGAGCCATTGGAAAGAGAAGCCAGGCCGGCTTTGGAGGATATAGAATTTAAGTGGTTCGCATCCTGTAAATCCGTACATTCTCCTTTTTCCGCCGCACTGCAGATATATGAGAATAATTCAAAGCAGTCCTTTGAAGAACTGCAGGAGATACATGTCTATGTGAACAGGTCCGCCATAGAGATGGCCGGCGGCCAGTATCAGCCGGATTCTGTGGTGTCAGCTCAAATCAGCATTCCTTATGGAGTAGCCTTGGGGATTCACGGCTACAGCGGCACAGCAGAGGACTATACAGAAAAACGGATGCAGGATGAAACCCTGGGGCAGACAGCAGCAATGGTGCAGGTCCATGAAAGCCCGGAGATGAACCGGCTCAGGAGAGAAGAAAACAGAAGCGCCGCCAGGGTAAAGGTCCGCTGGAAAAACGGGGAAGAGGCAAGTGCCTTTGTAAAGGCGCCAAAAGGTTCTATGTATGCCCCTCTTACCAGAGAAGATATTATAAAGAAATATGTTTCTCTCACCGGGGAAAGCCTGGGAGCAGAAAAATCCAGAGCTGTCTGCGATTTTATCCTGCAGTCTGAAGAAAAGGAAAAGCTGGAGAGCTTATCCGGTATATTTAAGGAGGTAGCAAATGAAAAGTGAAAAAGGAGGTTTTTTTGAACAGATTCAAGGGAAAATCAACCCTGTGGCAGTGAAGTATTATTACGGACCCCGTATGGAAAAGGCGGACCGTTCCTTTCCTTATCTGGTACAGGTAATGGAAGCTCATGTGCTTATGCTGGCTAAGCAGAAAATCATTCCTGAGAAAGCATCTGAAAAATTGCTGGAGGTTTTGGAAGCCTGGGGAAAAGATATTCCCAATTTAGACCCTTCCCTGGAGGATTTGTATATTAACCTGGAGCTGCGGATGAAGGAGCAGGCCGGGGAAGAGATATGCAGCTATCTGCCGGTGGCCCGGAGCAGAAATGATGTGGAGGCTGCTATGTGGAGAATTGAGCTGAGGGAGCTTTTGTATCAACTGGCAGATGCTATTGGAGATTTGACAGAAATTCTGCATAAGAGAGCAGCAGAGACGAAATATGACATATTTCCGGGATACACATATGGACAGCAGGCTCAGCCAATCAGTATGGGGTTTCAATTAGCCGGATACGGAGGGCCTATGCTCCGCCATATGGAACGCATCCTGGAATGTGTGGACAGATTTAATAAAAATCCTTTAGGTGCGGCGGCTATGTCCGGTACAGAATATCCTATAGACAGGGAATTTACAGCCAATATCCTGGGATTTGACGGAGTGTGGGAACATGCGGCTGACGCTGTTGTCAGTGAAGATTATATGATGGAAGCGGCCAATATAGGGGTATTGGTGTTGATAGCTCTGGCAAGGCAGGCGGAAGACATTATCAATTGGTGTTCTAATGAGGCTGGATTTGCAGATTTAACCGATGACCTGATTGATTCCAGCAGCATTATGCCTCAGAAGAGGAATCCGGTAATCTGCGCCACTGTACGTTCCCAGGCAAGGATTATGGCCGGCAGATATGCGGGGATTTCCACAGCATGCTCTGTGGGATTCCAGGCCAGCAGAGACATGACAGCAGCCTGGGAGGATGTGGTGGAATGTGTGAATACGGCAATCGGTATGTGCAGAATCAGCGCCGAATATGTGAAGTCTCTCAGATTTTCTGCAGAAAACATGGAAAAAATTTTGTATAAAGGATTTTCAAATGCAACGGAACTGGCGGACAGCCTGGTTTTGGAAGGAGGACTGCCCTTCAGGCAAGCCCATAAAATCGTAGGAGGCGCAATAAGTGAGCTGTTCCGGGAAAAGAAAGGCCAGGAAGCCCTGAACTGGGAGCTTTTAGACAAATGGAGCAGAGAAATTTGCCGGAAACCTTTGCCGATGACCAGAGAACAGGTAGAGAAGGCTAAAAATTTCCATGTGGCCGTAGAAAGAAGAAACTGCCAGGGAGCTGCGGCACCGGCACAAGTGGAGAAAATGCTGGAGCATCAGAAGGAGTTTCTGGACAGACTGCAAAAGTATATATCCAACAGAAGAAAACAATGGGAAGAGGCTGACGCAGAGCTGCATAAGCTGGCAAAAGAATATATACACAGCCGGTATAACAAAATATCTGTATAGGGAGGATGCTATGAAAAGAAGATTTAGCGCAATCGTATTAAGTGTGTTGATGACAGCCGCCGTCATGATGTCAGGATGTACGGGACAGGAGTCTGGCAGTACAGGAGAAAGCCAGAACAAGACGGAGACCGGGGCAAAGGGGGATGAGACGCTGATAGTCCTTACCGGAAGCGATGCCTCCACCTTTGACCCTCATTTTTGTACAGATTCAGCCACAGAAATTTTTAACAAAAATATTTACAATAATCTGGTGAGATTTAATAAGGATATGGAGATAGAGCCGGACCTGGCCAAGGAGTGGACAGTATCTGAGGACAGCCTCACCTGGACCTTTCAGCTGGAAGAAGGAGTAAAATTTCATGATGGCACAGATTTTAATGCAGAAGCTGTGAAAACTACTTTTGAGAGAGTTTTGGATGAAAGCTTAGGCTCCCCCAGACGTTCGGTTTTAGAAGTTATCAAAGAAATCAATGCTGTAGACGAATATACCGTGGATATTGTCACAGAAACACCCTGTGGTTCCTTATTGCAGCAGCTCTGCCACCCTGTAGCTGCCATTATCAGCCCTGCTGCTATAGAAGAGTATGGAACAGATATTTCCACACATCCTGTGGGAACCGGCCCCTATAAATTTAAAGAGTGGAAAACAGGGGAAGCGGTTATTATGGAAAGGAACGATGACTACTTTAAAGGGCCTCCCCAGGTTGCTGCCGTTGAATTCCGGGTGGTTCCGGAAGATGCTACAAGGGCACTGCTGATTCAGTCCGGCCAAGCAGATGTGGCCCTCAGGCTGCCTGTCACAGAAACTCAGCGTCTGGAAAGCGACGCTAATGTAACCATAGAAGAGGGAAATACAGTCATGACCATGTATGTGGCCCTGAACAACAGCAAAGGTGTGCTGCAGGATGTAAGAGTAAGGCAGGCGATGAACTATGCTGTGGATAAAGATGTGATTGTAAATGATATTTTAGGCGGACTGGCTACTGTAGCAGACGCACCTATTGCGCCGGATACCTGGGGCTATACGTCTACGAAAACCTATGAATGTGACGTAGAAAAAGCAAAGGAGCTTCTGGCGGAAGCTGGCTATCCGGATGGAATCGAGCTGGAGCTTTGGACACCGGTAGGCCGCTATCTGATGGATACTCAGGTATGTGAGAATCTTCAGGCGCAGTGGGAAAAAGCAGGCATAAAAGTGAATATCAGACAGTGGGAGTTCCAGGCTTTGATGTCAGAAGTGAAAAAAGGAGAATTTGACATGGTTCTGTTAGGGTGGAGTCCTTCCACCGGAGATGCAGACCAGGGCTTATATCCTGTTTTTCATTCCTCACAGTTCCCTCCAAATTCCAACAGGGCCTTTTACAATAATCCTGAGGTGGACCAGCTTTTAGAGGGGGCAAAGACAGAGGTGGACGAAGAAACCCGTATGGAAATGTACAAGAATGCAGAGCAGCTTATTATGGATGATGCAGCCTGGACCTTCTTGTATTATCCCAAGCAGGCTCTTACATACAGGAGCAATATTTCCGGAATTGAGATGCTGCCTACCGAACATATTTTGTTGGAAAATGTAGTAAAAGAGTAGGACAGTTACAGGAAGACAGGAGGAGATATTTTGCTGAAATTTATTTTAAAGAAGATTTTATTTACCTGCATTGTTTTGGTGGGAGCGGCTACCTGTGCATTTCTCCTTCTTCATGCAATACCAGGTGATACGGCGGAAGCCCTGGCAGGCCCTCAGGCCACGGCGGAGGATGTGGAAAACCTGCGCCAGGCCATGAACCTGGATAAGCCTCTGATAGAGCAGTATGTCAATTATATGGCAGGGCTGCTTCACGGAGACCTGGGCTATTCCTACCGTTCCAATCAGCCGGTTATGACTTTGATGGCATCTGCACTGCCGGCTACACTGCAGCTGGCAGTGTGCAGTATGGTGATTGCTATTCTTATCGGAGTTCCTGTAGGTATTTTTGCCGCTATTCACCGTGGTAAAATAGGGGATACCATAGCAATGGTACTGGCCTTTTTGGGAGTTTCCATGCCCTCCTTTTGGCTGGCCCTTCTGCTGATTATTGAGTTTTCTGTAAGACACCCCTGGTTTCCTTTTTACGGAAGAGAAGGCTGGAGCAGCTTTGTCCTGCCTTCCCTTACCCTGGGGCTGGGAGTAGCGGCCAATATTGCCAGACTTACCAGAACAAGTATGCTGGAAGTGCTGGGCCAGGACTACATCAGAACGGCCAAGGGAAAAGGAGTAAGGAGACAAAAAGTAATCTGGATGCATGCTCTGAGAAACGCTGCGGTACCTGTGGTGACGATTATCGGGCTTCAATTCGGGGTTCTGCTGGGAGGACAGGTCGTAACGGAAACCGTATTCTCCTGGCCGGGTGTAGGGAGAATGATTGTAGATGCCTTAAATACCCGTGATTTGCAGATTATCCAGGGCGGTATTCTGATTTTGGCCTTTACCTTTACCATGATTAACCTTCTTACAGACTTTGTCTATGCTCTCATAGACCCCCGCATCAGGAATAAATAGGAGGGAAAATTTATGGCTGTATTAAAAAAATTACTGAGAAATCCCAGCGCAGTGGTAGGGCTTTGTATCCTCCTTTTGCTGATTATTGTAAGTATTGTGGGACCCTTTCTGGTGCAGTCTCCTTATGAGCAGGACACGGCTATGAAGCTGCTGCCGCCATCGGGAGAGCATTGGTTCGGAACAGATGATTTTGGAAGAGATGTTTTCAGCCGTATTGTTACCGGCGCCCATTATTCTCTTACAGCCGGATTTATTTCGGTTATTTTAGGCCTGACGGGAGGCCTGGTGCTGGGAGCCTTTGCAGGCTATTATGGAGGTATTGCTGACCAGGTAATCATGATGCTGTGCAATATTCTTCTGTCTTTTCCAAGTGTGCTTTTGGCTATGGCTATCGTGATGGTTATGGAACCAGGCATCTATACACCTATGGTGGCGGTGGGAGTAAGCTCTATTCCTGTATTTGCCCGGCTGGTAAGAGCCCAGTTTATGTCTCTTAGGGAAAGCTGCTTTGTAGAGGCTGTGCGTTCTTCAGGAGCCGGAGACATGAGGATTATATTCCGGCATTTACTGCCAAATTCTATTGGACCTATTATCATACAGGCCACTTTAAGGATTGGCTCTTCCATTCTGCTGGCTGCTACCCTGAGCTTCCTGGGTCTGGGAGCCCAGCCGCCTACCCCGGAATGGGGCTCCATGCTCAGCGCAGCCAGAAACTACATTTGGACGGCTCCTCACCTGGCTATTGTACCGGGATTGGCAATCACCATTACTGTAATATCTGTAAACTTGATTGGCGATGCGCTGAGAGATTATTTAGACCCCAGAACAAGGAATATGTAGTAAAAGGAATGTGGAAATATGGCAAGAAGAGTACAGGTGACACTTACGGGAAATGAAGGAAAATTATTGATTGCAAAGGCGGCAAAGCAGACAGAGCAGGTACGAAAATGCCTGGAGGGGCATAAATTACTGCTGTGCGGGGGAACTACGGTTTCTGCCTTTTCAGAGGAACTGGGATTTGAACCTTTGCGTATATCGGGAAGAATAGAAGCTACCGGAACCCGAACCGCTCTGCAGGTATCCGATGCACCACACAATTTGCTGATTGAAAACGGCATCAGCAGAAATGTAGATAATCAGATACAGGCAGTAATGGAAACCATGGATGCAGATGATTTGATTGTGGTGGGGGCCAATGCTATTGACACTGCAGGCCGGGCAGCCCTGGCCTTTGCCGCCCTTGGAGGAGGCAGCAGGGGATATGCCCTGCACAGTGCTTATATGCAGGGTGTGCCTATGCTGATATTGGCAGGTTTGAATAAATTGATTCCTGATTTAGGAACCGCTCAGGCCCACAGCGGACGAAAGGGGATAGATTGCTCCATGGGGGCAGCTATCGGCCTTTATAATCTGTTTGGCCTTATTATAACGGAGATTAAAGCCTTTGAGATTTTGTTTGGCATAGAAGCTGTAGTGATTGCAGGCAGTGGAATCCATTCCGGTGAAGGTTCCAGAACCTTTGTGCTTTATGGGGAGGATAATAATATTCAAAAGGCCTGGGAACTGTGTCTGGCCATTAAAGGAACCGGGCTGTCTGCCTGTAAAGAGAGCTTGATGACCTGCATTGGCGGATGTAAGCATTGCCAGAGACACCAGGGCTGTTACTATAAAATGACGGCATTGGGTGAGCCGTAAGAATTCCGTCAGGTTCACCTCCTTAGCGGAAAACCGTCTAATGACTGCCATTAGGGAGCAGAAGGAAACAGAGAAAAGTTTTCTTCTGCTCTTTTTGATTGAAAAATATATGTTCAGCCGTTATAATAAAGAATCTAAAACAGGACAACAACTATAAGGTATGGATTGGCATTTTATAGGGAGGTTTAAAGGCCTATGAATGAAAAAACAAAATATGAAATACTAAAAAACAGAGAGCTGTTAAAAGGGTATCATCCCGGCTATGCAGATGCGGAAGAGACTGACCAGCAGCAGAAGCTGCCATCTATCTCATGCCTGAAGGAGGGCCGGAATAAACAGAGAATACCATTGCCTGCAGATTTTTCTTCCCTCTCCATAAAAGGGAATTACCTGGAACTGACTATGGGCAGAGAAAGCAGAAGAAAATATAGGGAGGATAAGCTGACAGTCACAGAATTGTCCTACCTTCTCTGGGCCACCCAGGGTGTCCGCCGGATGGCAGGACATAAAAACCCGGTGACCTTTCGGAATGTGCCCTCGGCAGGCTCCCGGCATCCGTTGGAAACCTACCTGTTTCTGGGAAAAGTGGATGGTATACGCCCGGGTATCTATCACTATTTGCCAGAGAAACATGAGCTGGAGCTTTGGGAAGACAGGCAGGATTATCAGGAAGAATTAGCCCGGGCACTGGGAGGGCAGCCCTTTGCGGCCCAGGCGCCTGTGATGTTTGTGTGGAGCGCCCTGCCTTACCGGACAGAGTGGCGTTATGGGCGGATGGCTTCTAAGTATATTCTCATAGACGCCGGACATGTGTGCCAAAGCCTTTACATGGCCTGCCAGTCTATAGGGCTGGGAACCTGCGCCATAGGGGCCTACAACCAGGAAGAATTGGACGAGCTTTTAGGCTTTGAACCGGGACCTTCCGGAGATAAGCTTTATGAATGTGCCATATATGCGGCCCCAGTGGGCAAAGCAGTATCCGGGTTCCCAGACGTGTCTGTTTAGATATTAAGGAGGAAAGATTTAGTGACTTACTTAATTACTTTTTTAGAAGGACTGATAACGTTTATTTCTCCATGCCTTCTTCCTATGCTTCCGGTATATGTGGCATATTTTGCCGGAGGAGAAGCTGAGGGAAAAAGGCGTTCTCCCCTGTGGAAAGCTCTGGCTTTTGTCCTGGGATTTACCCTGACTTTTGGGGCATTGGGGGCTTTTGCCGGCACAGTGGGAAGCTTCCTGTCCAGATACCAGACAGGAGTCAATATAGTCTGCGGTCTTCTGGTGGTTTTTTTTGGCTTAAATTTTTTAGGTGTGATAAGGATAAACCTTTTTCGGGGAACTGCCGGTCTGGGACAGAGCAGGGAAATGGGAATCTGTGGGACTTTGGTTTTCGGTATTGTCTTTGCCCTGGGCTGGACGCCCTGTATCGGCGCCTTTCTCGGTTCGGCCCTGATGCTGGCATCCTCCCAGGGGTCGGCGGGGAAGGGAATCTTACTCTTGCTGTGTTATTCTGCAGGTCTGGGAATTCCTTTTCTCATCAGCGCAGTTTTGATACAGAAGCTGAAAACCACATTTGATTGGATAAAAGGTCATTATGGAGTTATAAATAAAGTATCCGGAGGATTATTGATTGCAATGGGAATTCTGATGATGACCGGCCTTATGAATCAGTACCTGTCCATGGTCAGCTAGTGTACCGACACGTTCACATTTCAACAAATGACTTGCCTGAATTTCCATCTGCTGCGTTGTCGTCAATGGACGTAGCCACCGCTACGCCTCATTCCTCCGCCTTGCAGAATGAAAATTCATTCTACGTCATTATGCTGAAAATGAACGTGCCAGTACACAGAGAGGAGTCTTTATGAACGTTAAACAGAAATGGATATTAGGAGCGGTAGCTTTGGCGTTGCTGCTGGTGATTGCCGGCTTTGGCTATCAGGAGCTGAAAAAAGAGGTTTCTGCCCAAAATATAGCTTCCCTGGGAACAGAAGCAGACGGTGAACAGGATGCCGGGTCCAAGGGAGAAGAAAACCAGAACGGCGAATCCCACAGCGGTCAGCCGGACGACAGTGAAGAGAACAGCCGGCAGCAGGAAGAGACTGAGGAAAACCAGGAAGAAAAGACCCAGTACCAGCAGGCTCCGGATTTTACGGTATGGAACCAGGCAGGAGAACAGGTAAGCCTGAGGGAAATCCTGGAAGGAAAACCGGCAGTGATAAATTTCTGGACCAGCAAGTGCCCGCCCTGTAAAGAGGAAATGCCGGATTTTCAGGAAGTATATGAGGAACTGGGAGACAAGCTTCAGTTTATCATGGTAGACGGTGTGGGCTGTATGGGAGAGACGGAAGAGTCAGGAAAAGCTTATGTGGAAGAGCAGGGATTTAGTTTTCCGGTGTATTATGACTTAGAAATGAGTGCGGTAATAACCTATGGAATCCAGGCCTTTCCTACCACCTATTTAATCAATGAAAAGGGAGAACTGGTGGCAGGGGGAAGCGGTATGCTGTCAAAGGAAAATCTTTTGTCCATACTGGAGGAGTACCTGGGGGTAACCGTTGCATAGTAATAATAGGATAATCGCAAAAAATCCCGGTGTTCAGACAAAGAGAGTTTGAACACCGGGATTTTGGCCCTTTATAAGAGACAGTGAAACAGGGTATTACCCTGAAAAATATGATAACAGCATGGCCCAGGGCTGTATACCCTGATTTAAGATGTTACTGCATCATGGAAGCCAGCACCTGATTTACCAGTTTACCGTCTGCAATGCCTTTCACCTTGGGCATCAGTACCTTCATAATAGGTCCTTTATCCTTGGGAGTGGGTGCTTCGATGGAAAGTTCTCCTAAAACCTGACGGATAACTTCTTTAATTTCTTCTTCGCTCAGCATTTTTGGAGCAAATTCCTCATACACAGCAATTCGTTTGGTACATTCTTCGATAATGTCCTGACGCTCTGAAGGAGTCAGGTCCAGAGTTTCCTTTGTCTGCTTGATTTCTTTCAAAACCACTTCGTTTTCTTCTGCTTCTGTAAGGTCAGAGCGCTTGTCAATGGCCTTATTTTTCAAAGCAGAAAGCAGCATGGAAAGAGAATCCTTCCGCTCCTTGTCTCCTGCTTTCATAGCCTCTACCATGGCTTTTCTTACTACATCAATTTTACTCATATTTATGCACACTCCTTTTCCTGTTTTACCTTTGCGGCAGGCCTGCACTCCACTTTGGCGGCATCCGACCAACAGTATAATGCCTGACGACATTATACCACGATTTTTCTTTTGGTCAATGAATCCGCAGCAAATTCCAGCGGAAACGGGCGGCCAGGGAACGAATAATAACCGTCACCGCAAGTCCCAGGATTACTCCGGCTGCTTCCCCCATAGAGTTTCTGCACAGCACACATACCATTCCGCCTGCAATAGCAGCGCAGGCGTAAATATGTTTTACCAGAATATAAGGTGTTTCCCCGGCCATTATATCCCGAAGAACACCGCCGCCTACACCGGTGAGCACGCCGATAAATACGAAGAAGAAGGAATTGTTTTCCTGCATGATTCCTGAGGCAGTCTGAATACCTACCACTGTAAAAATACCCAGCCCTGCAGTGTCACACCAGAGCATTAGCCTGTCATAATAGCTGCTCTTGATTTTGGAGTGAAGAAGCATAGGTTTTATGTAAACAATGGTAAAAAGCAGCGTGGACGTTACCAGGGAAACTAAAATATAAATAGGCTTGGAAAAGGCGGCAGGAGGCGTAACACCTAATATAATATCCCGCATCATACCACCACCTACTGCTGTGGTGGCCCCCAGAACATTAACGCCGAAAATATCCATCTTCTTTTCCATAGCCAGCATAGCGCCGGAGGAGGCAAAGGCGATGGTACCGATGATTTCAAGAACAAAAATAAACGTATCCATAGTTAAAAAACTCCTTAAAAAATACCTGATAGACCGGCAAGCCGGTACATGAGACAGTATATCATGACCGGAGAATTGTCACAATATAAAATCCCCGGGATAAGGGCCTGTGCCCTTAATTTGTATGGTTGTTATGAATATTCATTCCGGAATGTCTGTCCCAGGTTGACTTTCTGTTATATCTTTGTTAAATTATTGAAGTATGACGAAAACGCCCGCAAAGGGCATAACAGGAGGAAAATATGCAGAAACATAAAAACGGGAGTTTCACCAACTCTTTGGGATTTGTACTGGCTTGTGTTGGCTCAGCGGTGGGGCTTGGTAATATCTGGATGTTTCCATACCGCCTTGGAGAATATGGGGGAGCGGCGTTTTTAATACTCTATATTTTCTTTATCTGTCTCTTTGGATTTGTGGGGCTTTCTGCAGAATTTGCCATTGGACGAAAGGCGGGAACAGGAACCCTGGGAGCTTATGAAATGTGCTGGTCTTCCAGAAAAAGGAAAAAGGCAGGTAAAATTTTGGGATGGATTCCTCTTTTAGGCTCTCTGGGAATCGCAGTAGGATATTCAGTTATTATCGGCTGGGTACTGCGGTTTTTGTGGGACGCCGTTACCAACCAGGTGTTAGAGCAGGAAGCTTCAGAATATTTTTCCGGTGTTACTTCTTTCATGGCCAATGTACCCTGGCATGTGGCTGTTATTTTAATTACTGTAGTAGTGCTGCTTAGCGGGGCAGCGGTGCAGATAGAAAAGGCAAATAAGATTCTTATGCCCTTATTTTTTATCCTGTTTGCAGGCCTGGCTGTACGAGTGTTCTTTTTGCCGGGAGCAGTGGAAGGGTATAAGTTTCTTTTTATTCCTAAATGGGAAGCTTTGGCTGATGTGGATACCTGGGTTATGGCTATGGGGCAGGCTTTCTTTTCTCTTTCCATTACAGGCTCGGGAATGATTGTCTACGGTTCTTATCTTAGTAAGAAAGAGGATATACCCAAGGCTTCCCTTCAGACCGCTTTTTTCGATACTATAGCGGCCATGCTGTCGGCTTTGGCTATTATGCCTGCGGTGTTTGCTTTTGGAATCCAGCCTTCCGCCGGCCCTTCCCTGATGTTTATTACCATACCGAATATTTTCAGACAAATGCCCATGGGAAACTTATTTCTGGCAGTGTTTTTTCTGTCTGTAAGCTTTGCGGGTATCACCTCCCTTATCAATATGTTTGAGGCTGTATCTGAAAGCTGGCAGAACAGATTTGGGCTTGGCAGAAAGTGGGCGGTTATTCTGTGCGGTACCATTGCCCTTGTGACAGGCCTTCTCATAGAGGAGGAATCCAGAGTGGGAAGCTGGATGGACTTTGTTACTATCATTATTGTGCCTCTTGGTGCGGTGCTGGGGGCGGTGTCCATTTACTATGTATTAGGTTTTGAAAAAATCAAAGAAGAACTGGAAACCGGAAGAGAGAAGCCACTGGCTAAATTCTTCCGGCCAACTGCAATATATATTTATGTTCCTCTGACTGTCCTTGTGTTTATACTGGGATTGATTTATAAGGGAATTGGCTGATACAGAGAGGTTACAGAAATGAACGGTTTATTGACAATACTTCAAAAGATGCAGGAGATTGTGTGGGGGCCGCCTACCATGCTGCTGCTTCTGGCTACTGGCTTTTATTTTACTCTGAAGCTGAAGGGCATACAGATAACCAGGCTGGGAGTGGCTATCCGCTATATGTTTGTAAAAGAAGAAGGTGAGGGAGATGTATCTGCTTTTGCTTCCCTTTGTACGGCTCTGGCGGCTACTATCGGAACGGGAAGCATTGTAGGAGTGGCCACAGCCCTTCGGGCGGGCGGTCCGGGAGCTCTTTTCTGGATGTGGGTTTCCGCTTTTGCAGGAATGGCTACCAAGTATGCGGAAGGAGTTCTGGCAGTAAAATACAGAAGCATCGACGAAAAGGGGCAGATATGCGGCGGCCCTATGTATTACATTCAAAACGGTATGGGAGACAGATGGACATGGCTGGCAAAACTGTTTGCTTTCTTTGGAATCATGACGGCTATGTTAGGCTGCGGCACTTTTCCACAGGTAAATGCCATAACAGAGTCTACCAGCGAGGCTTTCGGTCTCCCGGTCTGGCTTATAGGAATTGTGGTGGCTGTGGCAGTTGCCTGTGTGGTGCTGGGAGGAATTCAGAGCATTTCCAACACGGCCCAGTTTGTGG
>UMLF01003457.1_pt1 | contig 13410 bp, 3 predicted proteins | sample 1966501 | NCBI WGS metagenome assembly UMLF01 (sample SAMEA4836194, study PRJEB28245) | human gut metagenome | biome: gut microbiome; material: fecal sample | place: Denmark | collected 2008 | reverse complement strand
GGAATACTGGAACAATTCTCTTTGACAACTTCAAGTTTGTCGGTGCAACACTAATACCACACATAACTAAAATAACAACACAGCGTCAGAGCGTATGGGAAAACCTGTACGCTCTAATTTTTTATCAAAAAATGGAGGAAAACACATGGAAGAAACAAATGTAACAATGACAGCAGAGGAAATGCAGGGTGAGCCTGCGGCAAAGGAAAATGAGACAAAGGCGGAGAAGTTTATCCGTATTGGTGAGTACCGCATGAATAAGGCGGTGGATGCTATTGGCAGACTGGAGAATCTTGCAAATCGGGGTTCCTACGAATATACACAGGAACAGGTAGATGCTATGTTTCAGGCATTAGAGGGGAGGGTTGCGGAAGTTAAGGCGAGATTTACGCCTAAGAAAGCGGCTGAGAGTAAGACTTTCAGCTTTGGTACAACAGAATAGGAATGTAACGGGAAGTAAGGGAAAGGCAGTCATGTAGTGTATGTGGCTGCCTTTTTGTCGTATCTATGACAGGAAGGAGAACTGTGTGAGAAAATATGATTTTATATCGGCTCTGGCAAAGGAGACAGCAGCCGAGGTTGTCAAAAATCGTGAGGAATGGATGAAATACCTGACTACAGCGGCAAGGCTGTATAAGTATCCGTTCCGGGAACAGCTTTTGATCTATGCACAAAGACCGGACGCAACAGCGTGTGCTTCCATAGAACTGTGGAATGAGCGGATGCACTGCTGGGTAAACAAAGGGGCAAAGGGTATTGCACTTCTGGACGAGGACGAAGCACATGGCAAGCGTCTGAAATATGTTTTTGATGTTTCAGATGTCCATGCGGCAAGGAGAATCGGACGGTATCCGGAACTCTGGGAATTACATGAGGAACATAAGGAAGATGTAATTAAGCGTCTAGAGCAGACTTATGGTGCTACCGATGATAAGAAGCTGTTTGAAGAAAGACTTATTGAGATAGCTGAGAGGATTGCGGCAGATTATTATGAGGAATTGTTGCCGGATTTGCAGTACATGATCGAGGGCAGCTTCCTAGAAGGACTGGACGAGCAGAATGTCGGTATCCGTTTAAGAGATACTTTATCTGAGAGTATTTCTTTTACACTTTTATCTGCCTGCGGTGCAGATATGCAGGAGTATGGTTCGGAGTTTGCTTTCGATTTTATCCATGAATTTAATTCCATGAACACCCTTGCGGTACTTGGAGATGCAGCTAATGAACTTGCAAAACCGGTACTTTTAGAAATTGGAAGAACCATAAGGGCATATAACAGAAGCCACGAACAGGAACAAACAGAAAATTTAACGCAGAAAGGACTTGCAAATACTTCTGAAATAGACTACAATGCGTTAAAGCGTGAAAGCGAGAGCGGACATGAGGAATATAGTGACAACAATCCAAACAGCGTAGAAAGGGGCAATAGCGATGAATCTGACATACGAAAAGAACGGGGATTATCTGATCCCGACATTACAGGCGGACATTCAGCCGGAGGGAACCGTAACGAAGTACGGAATGATGAGGGAGACTTATCTGAAGGAGAACCACAGGGGCGTGTACTCAGCGTTTCTTCTGAAAGGGACATTGAAAGAACACCTACTGACAATCCAGAAGCAGGCAGAGGAGAGAATGGAGAAGCTGACAAGCCAGATGGCGGCAACCGAGGGAGTGACAGAACAGCTCAAGGAAACCGATCAGATGCTCTGGGTAGCGAAGATGAACAGCATTCGAAACCGAGCAGAGGAAGTGGTTCTGGGAGAACTGGTTTACAGTCTGTAGCAGACACAGATGATCTTCTCCGGGGAGAAGCACCGGAACCCACCTTTACACAACTCAGCCTGTTTCCTTCTTTTGAGGAGCAGGTCGGAACAGTCGCAGCAGCGGAAGCAAGTATGAAATATACCATGCCCGCTGCTTTTTCTTTGCCACAGAATGAGCTTGAAACCATTCTTCGCAGTGGTGGAGGAAAACAACACAGCAGAAAGCGTATCTTTGCAAAGTACACAGAGGGCAGAAATGCCGAGCAGATGGTGGATTTTCTGAAAAATGAGTACGGACAGACCGGAAAAGGTTTTGAAATCAATGGAAATCCCGTATCAGTGTGGTTCGATGAACATGGTATGAGTGTCGGCTATGGAACACAGGCAAAGGAAACACCACTTGTTACTATGAGTTGGGAAGAGGTAGAGAACCATATCCGCTCTATGATTGAAAATGGCACTTATATGAGTGCGAGTGAAGCATTTCTCGTGGATACGCAGGAGCGGAACCGTGTTGCTAATCAGATATTTTTCTTTCTTCGGGATGGCATGGATGAGATACCGGAAGAACTTGGATTAAAAGCCGGAAACTATCCGGAGAGTGAAGCAAAACTCATGGAACTTCTTTCTACCCATGAGGGCAGGGAACAGCTTAAAAATATTTTGGAAGATGCGGCAAACCGCCTTGCTTCTGGAGAAGCAGAATTAAAATGGCGGCATGTGAAATCACCGGAATATCTGTTATCGGAGATAGCAGACCTTGACAGAGAAAGGCTGGAATTTCCATTGCCAGATACTGTGGAAGTAGCACAGGAAGATTTTATTACACAGGATGAGATTGACTATGCACTAGGCAGGGGAAGCGGCTATGAGCATGGAGCTTTCCGCATCTATGAGTATTTCATGGAAGGACATGACCAGAAGGAAGCGGTAGCCTTTCTGAAAAAAGAATATGGCATTGGTGGTGGTTCCGGCGGACTGCCGGGTAATGATGATTCCCATAATGAACATGATGGAAAAGGTATCCGTCTGGAGAAAGGCAGTTATGGCAATCCGTATGCAAAAGTGCTTCTGAACTGGAATGTTGTAGAGAAAAGGCTTCGTGAGCTGATCAAAGAGGACAAATACTTATCTCCACAGGGAAAGGAAAACTATAAGGCTTACAAGGAAGAACAGGCAGAAAAAGCAAGACAGCGTGAGCTTTCTCGTCTGGAGCATGGACAGCGGTTAGAGTGTAAGAAAGACATTGATGCACTGATTGCTGAGAAATTCAATGGTTTTGTTCTTCCGAGGAATACCGCAGATGAGATCATAGATAAATATGGCATTGACTGTGTGGAATTTGTTCTTGCAAATACGGTTACGCATTTTGATTATGATGGTCGTTTTTCACGGAACAATAAGGACTGGGCAAAGGACATTGTTGCGGAAAATGAGTGGGAGAACAACGATCTGATTCTAAGCTCACATCCGGCAGTGCTGGACGGATTTACCAATCAGGCGAGAAGATATATCAATGTGCTTCGGGAAAAAGAAAAGGAAGCACAGCAAAGAATCACGATTGATGGATATGAGTGTGTTCTGGTTGATGAGTGGGGCAGTGAAAAAGAGAAATACCTGCTTGGAAATAACATAGAGGACAGCAGTTTTTATTATGCGCAGGTCAATGGGAAAACCTTTGAATACGACCATAAGCCGGAGCGTAGCGAAGTAGAGGACGATTATATCAATGCCATTGCAGAGGAAGATATTGACAGGCACGAAGCAGAAGTGTTTTCACGCTTTGAGGGGACGGATGGTATCGCAGAGCTGGATGAAGTGCAGGAATTAGCGTGGCATGTGGTACATGATGCAGATGATGAATATGGAAATCCGACACAGTGGAGTGCCACCTTATCAGAGGGAGTATTTCTTTGGATTGATAAGAAAGTGGACGGATATGCTATTTATGATACGGCAGACACCACCCGTCCGGCATTGGAGACATTTTCGACTTTGCAGGAAGCAATGGACTGGGGGAATGAGCTTGCAGAAAGTGGCAGGGAAGCAGAGACGGAGTTCTCTGATGAAAGGGAACAGACCGAAGATGAACTGGACAACATAGACACGCAGGCTGCCCGTGAGCGTCTGGAGAATGGAGAAGCAGAGCAAGAGACTGAAGATATGCTGTCGCAGGTGCTTACCGGAGATTGGGAGCCGCTTACACCTTCGTCAGAGGAAAAACAGCCTGCATCAGAAAGGCAATCAGCACAAGAAAGGGCGGTATCAGCACCAGATAAAAGTAACGCTGTCAATTTCCATATCAGCGATGACCGATTGGGTGAAGGCTCTCCAAAAGAAAAATTCCAGAGAAATGTTGCAGCAATCAAACTGTTGGAGCAGATCGAGGGCGAAAACAGATATGCTACATCGCAGGAACAGCAGATTTTATCCCAGTATGTCGGCTGGGGTGGTCTTGCCGATGCGTTTGACGAGAGCAAATCAAACTGGTCAGCAGAATATCACCAGTTAAAGGAACTGTTATCGCCGGAGGAGTACCGCATGGCAAGGGAGAGTACCTTGAATGCCCATTACACAAGTCCGGTCATTATCCGCCAGATGTACGAAACATTGGAGAAAATGGGATTTTCCAAAGGGAATATACTGGAGCCTTCCATGGGCATCGGCAACTTTTTTGGTATGATGCCGGATTCCATGAAAGAGAGCAGGCTTTACGGAGTAGAGCTTGACAGTATCACAGGACGCATTGCAAAGCAGCTTTATCCGCAGGCAGATGTGCAGATCAAAGGATTTGAAAAGACCGATTATCCGAACGATTTCTTTGATGTGGCAATCGGAAATGTACCTTTTGGTCAGTATAAGGTGGCAGATAAGCAGTATGATAAAAATAATTTCCTGATCCATGATTATTTCTTTGCAAAGACATTGGATAAGGTGCGTCCCGGAGGTGTGGTTGCTTTTATCACAAGCAAGGGAACCATGGACAAGGCAAGTCCGGAAGTCAGAAGATACCTTGCACAAAGAGCAGACCTGCTTGGTGCAGTGAGACTTCCGAATACCGCATTTAAGGCAAATGCAGGAACAGAAGTGACTTCGGATATTTTATTTTTCCAGAAGCGTGACCGCATGGTGGAGCGTGAGCCGGACTGGGTACATCTGGGAGAGGATGCAGATGGCATTGCAATGAACGCTTACTTTGCAGAGCACCCGGAGCAGATCGTAGGAAAGATGGAAATGGTATCCGGTCCTTATGGCATGGAAAGCACCTGTAAGGCAGATGACAGCAGACCTTTTGCGGAGCAGTTAGCAAAAGCACTTGAAAATATTACAGGACAGATTGATACGATTGATCTGGATGAGGAGCTTGCGGATGACATGAGCAGGCAGAGTATTCCTGCTGATCCGTCCGTCAAGAATTTCAGTTATACCGTAGTCGATAATGAGGTATATTACCGTGAAAACTCTGCCATGAAGCCTGTGGAAGTATCGGACACCGCAAAAGAGCGTATCAAGGGCATGGTGGCAATCCGTAACTGTACGCAGGAATTGATTGATATGCAGCTTGAGGAATACTCCGATGTAACAATTAAGGAAAAGCAGGCAGAGCTTAATAGCCTGTATGGTAATTTCTCTAAGAAATATGGTCTGATCAATTCACAGACGAATAAGAGAGCCTTTAATCAGGATAGCAGTTATTGCCTGTTGTGTTCTTTGGAAAAACTTGATGATGAGGGCAATTTCAAAGGCAAAGCGGATATGTTTACGAAGCGTACCATTAAAAGGGCAGAGGTTGTCACAAGCGTGGATACTGCAAGTGAAGCGCTGGCAGTATCTTTAGCAGAGAAAGCTAAAATTGACCTTGATTTTATGGGAGAGCTTACCGGAAAAGATAAGGATACACTTACTGAGGAGCTTCGTGGTGTCATTTTTCAGAACCCGCTTACCGATGTCTGGGAGACAGCAGACCAGTATCTAAGCGGCAATGTGCGTGAGAAACTTGCCATAGCAACAACTTATGCGGAAAATCACCCGGAATATGCCCCAAATGTACAGGCTCTTACGCAGGTACAGCCGAGGGAGCTGGACGCATCGGAGATTGAGGTGCGTATCGGTGCCACATGGATTGATCCAAAGTATATCAATGATTTTATGCGTGATATTTTCCAGACACCGGAACATTTATTCCGCAGGGATACGATAGGTGTGCAGTTTTCGGGTGTAACCGGAGAGTGGAATGTAAAGGGCAAAAATGCGGACTTTGGCAATACGCTTGTCAACATGACATACGGTACAAGCCGGGTAAATGCCTATAAGATACTGGAAGATTCCCTGAACCTCAAAGATACGAGAGTATATGACACCATTGAGGAGGATGGAAAGGAAAAGAGAGTCCTCAATAAAAAGGAAACCATGATTGCAAGCCAGAAGCAGGAAGCAATAAGGGAGGCATTTAAGGACTGGGTATTCCGTGATCCGGAACGTAGGCAGACACTTGTGGCAAAATATAATGAGCTTTTCAATTCCACCAGACCAAGAGAATATGACGGTTCGCATCTGAAATTTCCGGGCATGACACCGGATATTGAATTAAAGCCGCATCAGAAAAATGCGGTTGCCCATGTGCTGTATGGAGATAATACCCTGCTTGCGCACTGCGTTGGTGCCGGAAAAACCTTTGAAATGACAGCAGCGGCAATGGAAAGCAAGCGTCTGGGACTATGCCAGAAGTCATTATTTGTAGTGCCGAACCACCTGACTGAACAATGGGCAAGTGATTTCCTTCGGTTATATCCCGGAGCAAATATCCTTGCGGCAACGAAAAAGGATTTTGAACCCGCCAACCGTAAAAAATTCTGTTCCCGTATTGCCACAGGCGATTATGATGCCGTTATCATCGGGCACAGTCAGTTTGAAAAAATCCCGTTATCACAGGAGAGACAGGCAGCAACTATTGAAAGACAGATTGATGAGATTGAGCTTGCTATTGATCAGGCAAAAAGAGACAACGGGGAGCGTTATACCATTAAGCAGATGGAAAAATCGAGGAAAGCATTGCAGGTGCGGCTTGACAAGTTAAATGACCAGAGCCGTAAGGATAATGTCGTGACTTTTGAGCAGTTGGGTGTAGACAGGCTGTTTGTGGATGAGAGCCACAATTACAAGAACCTGTTCCTTTATACGAAAATGAGGAATGTGGCAGGTATTGCACAGACAGAAGCACAGAAGTCATCTGATATGTTTGCCAAGTGCCAGTATCTTGATGAAATCACAGGCGGCAAGGGTGTAACTTTTGCGACCGGAACGCCAATTTCCAACAGCATGACGGAGCTTTATACGAATATGCGTTATCTCCAGTATGGTACGCTTCAGAAGCTGGGACTGGGACATTTCGATGCGTGGGCGGCTTCTTTTGGGGAAACACAGACCGCCATAGAACTTGCACCGGAGGGAACCGGATACCGGGCAAAGACAAGATTTGCGAAGTTTTTCAATCTTCCGGAGCTGATTGCACTTTTCAAGGAGAGTGCGGACATTCAGACACCGGATATGTTAAAACTTCCTGTGCCGGAAGCAGAATATGAAAATGTGGTTCTAAAGCCGAGCGAGTTCCAGAAAGACATGGTAGCGTCCCTAGCGGAACGTGCCGAAGCCGTCCGGGACAGGCAGGTACAGCCTTACGAGGACAACATGCTAAAGATTACCAATGACGGAAGAAAGCTGGCACTTGACCAGAGGCTGCTCAACGATATGCTGCCGGATGAGGAAAATTCCAAAGCGGCAACCTGTGTGGAGAAAGCCTATGAGATATGGGAGAACACCAAAGAGCAGAAGTCAGCACAGTTGATTTTCTGTGATCTTTCTACACCGAAAGGCGATGGCACTTTCAATGTGTATGAGGATATAAAAAATAAGCTCATGGAAAAAGGAGTGCTGGAGAATGAGATAGCATTTATCCATGATGCCAATACAGAACTCAGAAAAGCGGAGCTGTTTGCAAAAGTAAGAAGCGGACAGGTTCGTTTTTTATTAGGTTCCACCGCCAAAATGGGAGCCGGTACGAATGTGCAGGACAGACTGATTGCATTGCATCATCTGGATGTGCCTTGGCGTCCTTCTGATATCGAACAGCAGGAGGGAAGAATCTTACGACAGGGCAACCAGAATGATAAGGTCAAGATATTTCGTTATGTTACGGAAGGTACATTTGACAGTTACTCATGGCAGCTCATAGAGAATAAGCAGAAATTCATCGGACAGATTATGACCAGTAAATCTCCGGTACGAAGCTGTGAGGATGTGGATGAAGCGGCACTTTCCTATGCAGAGGTCAAGGCACTTGCCACAGGTAATCCTTACATAAAAGAAAAAATGGATCTCGATATTCAGGTATCGAAGCTGAAACTGATGAAGGCAAACCATGCCAGTCAGAAATACAGGCTGGAGGATAACATCACACAGCATTATCCGCATCAGATCGCTATTTTCAAGGAACGTATCGAAGGTTTTACCGCTGATATGGAAAAATGTGCGAAAAATAAGCCGGAGGATAAGGAGCAGTTCTTTATGCAGGTGGGCGGAAAGCCATACACCGATAAGAAGGAAGCTGGAACTGCAATCATAGCCATGTGTAAGGAAATCAAAGGCATCAATGCTAGTGCGGATGTAGGGGAATATCTTGGATTTAAGCTGAATGTAACCTTTGATTCTTTCAACAATAAATTTGTAATGAATGTCAAAGGAGCCATGAGCCATCCGATGGAAGTTGGCACTGATCCGCTCGGCAATATCACCCGTATCAACAATGCGTTGGAAGCAATACCGGCACAGCTTGAAGAGGCACAGACGAAACTTTCTAATGTGGAACATCAGCTTGAAACAGCAAAAGCAGAAGTAGACAAGCCGTTTCAGCAGGAAGCGGAGCTATCTGAAAAGCTGGAACGTCTTGCAGAGCTTAATTCTTTACTCAACATGGATGAAAAGGGCGATGATGCGATTGGTATGGATGATGAAGCCGCAGAACCGGAAAAACCACAGGAAACTGTGAAAACAGTGGATAACAAAAGGGACGAGGTCGCAGATATGCCAGCAAAGCAGAGTAATCTTGGGAAAACGGCTATGGGTGGTAAGCTGTCAGACCGACCGGCAGAACGGACTTCATTGCAAGAAAAACTCGCAGCAATGAAGGCAAGGGTGTCCGGGACACCTGCAGGAAGGGATTCAGCGGATAAGACAAAGAAAAAAGAAGAAATTTTATAGGAAAATCTATTTTATTCCTAAGTTTATTCCCAACCTGTCAGCATTATTTGGGTTGGGAATATTAAAAAGTGTTATAGCAGTTTATGTAATGGCAGTCCGTAGTGACTGCTTTTTATCGTACAAGATGGAGGTCGTTTATGGCAGACAACAATACAGAAAAACAGCGTGTGCAGGAGCTTACGGACAAACTGGAGCAGGGATTGCAGGACTTATTCAACAGCGATAGTTACCGCAATTATCTTAGTACAATGTCAAAATTTCATAATTACAGTTTTAACAACACGCTCTTAATTGCGATGCAAAAGCCTGACGCTACGTTAGTGGCCGGATACAAGGCTTGGCAGAAAAATTTTGAGCGTCATGTAAATAAAGGGGAAAAGGCAATCCGTATCCTTGCACCTGCACCATATAAAATCAAAGAGGAGAGGGACAAGATTGATCCGGTCACACAAGAACTTTTACTTGATAAAGACGGAAATCCGCAGAAAGAGGAAGTCGAGATAACAATTCCGGCATTCCGGGCAGTATCCGTTTTTGACCTATCTCAGACGGACGGAAAGCCGATACCGGAACTTACAGCAAAGGAGCTTCTTTCAGATGTGGAAGGCTATCAGGATATGATTCGTGCGGTAGAAGCCATTTCGCCAGTACCGATTGAACTGGAGGAGATAGCCGGAGATTCCAAAGGCTACTATGACAGGGAAGCAAAGCGGATTGCGGTGCAGGAAAACATGAGCGAGAGCCAGACCTTAAAGACCATGATCCATGAGGTGGCACATTCCAAGCTGCACAGCAAGGAAGTGGAGCAGGATGAGCAGAAGCGAAAAGACCGCAATACCAAAGAGGTGGAAGCAGAGAGTGTGGCGTACACCGTTTGTCAGCATTTTGGTATAGATACCTCTGATTATTCTTTTGGGTATATTGCAGGATGGAGCAGCGGAAGAGACACCAAAGAACTTAGATCTTCCATGGACACGATACGGAGAACCGCTTCGGAGCTGATTACCGGGATAGAGGAACAATTACAGGAATTGCAAAGGGACAGGGAAGTATCACAGGAACAGACAAAGGAAAGTATTCTGCTCATACAGAATACTGATCTTTCAGAGTTTAGTCTGCTTGATGTTTATGGTATGGACAGACCGGAACTGATGCAGGCACTATCAGAAATGACGGATGACGACAAATTGAGCATACAGGCGTATTTGGAAAGCAGGGGTGCATGGACAACGGAAATCGGCAATCAGGATTCTAGAGAGTATGGAGAGTATCATCTGGATGTGCGTTATAACACGGATACGGATGAGCTGATTGATATGAAGGAGAGAAAGGCAGTCTATGATAAGTCAATGGAGCCAATCAATGCCGATGATGTGGTTGTCAAGTTCGCTTCCGCCTTTGAAAGCGAATGGGAGGTCTTAAAAATCACAAATATGTCGAGGGAAGATGTCGGAAAAATGCTCAAAGATATGGCTTCTCTTGATGAAAATGAATGGGATGGAAATTACCTTTCATATATGGAAAAGCAGGGAGCGGAAATCACGTTACTTGCGTCTAGTAGTAAGGGATTGAATGGAAATCTGCCGGATTTTTGGGATTATGAATACGATTTTGATGCAGGTCTGACGGATGTGGAGGAACTGTCTGCCATGCAACAGGCAGAGCATATCATTAACCGGTTGGAACATGGACAGCCTGCCTTTTCCGATGATGAAAGAAATTTGATTGTAAATTATGCTTATAAGTTGGGTAATGTGGAGAAAACAAGGGAGCTTGCAGAACATATCTATGCACAGGAAGTGGATGGAAATCAGGATGTTGCATTAGCAATGATTGATGCACAGGCAGAAATCGACGCACTTCCGGATAGCATGGTAGGTGTATCTGAAATGCAGGAATATGGCTATACATGGAATGAAATGCTTCCGTTGACGCAGGAGAGGGCATTGGAACTGTTCGACGGTGACTTGCCTGTGTATCTTCTGCATACAGACGGTTCAGAGACTACTGTATCCGACAGAAAACAGATTACAGAACATGACGGGATGTGTGGTATTGAAAAAGAGGACTGGATGAATGAACGAAAGATCCAGATGATGCAGGAAGAACTTGCAGAGAGTGATTCCAACAGGGAAGCACAGCTTTTGTATGGGAATACCGATAAATATGGTATTTATCAGTTAAAGGATGATCCAGAACTGGATAAATTCCGCTTTACTGGAACAGAAAGTTTGAAACGTATGGGTATTACCAAAGATAATTTTGATGCAGTATTGCCGGAAAATTATAAGCTCGTGTATATGGGAGAACTGGCAGAATTGCAGGGGCAGACACAATCGGAAACATTGGAAGCAATCTATACAAAGTTCAATATTGACCACCCCGCAGATTATAAGGCTCATTCGCTTTCCGTCAGCGATATTGTAGTATTGCATGAGGACGGCGAGAACAGCGCACACTTTGTTGATTCTTTTGGATTTACAGAACTGCCGAAGTTTATGTTGACATTGGAGGGCAAGGAGAACGAAATACAGACAGAGCTTGCGGTACATATCGCAGATCGCTATATCCTTATGCACGAATGTGATGATGGATACGATTACTCCATTCTGAATGAGCAGTATCATTTACTGGATGGCGGTGTATATGACAATCCGGATATTACCATTCAAAGAGCAATGGATATGGCAATTGCAGACCTGAAAGAACCACGCTTTTCAGCGGTTACAGAGCAGTATTATCGTGATGAGTATTTGCAGGGTGAAGTATATGCGGGTTCAGAGGTTGAGATTGTAGATTACGAGAAGCTTTCAGAAAAAGCGGAGGAAGCGGAACGGGCAGACTTGGAAGCAAAGCAGGCAGAATTTAGAGAGAACAATCCGGATGTGGTTGCAGATTTCCGGGCAAAGACAGAAGAATTGTTTCATAGTCTGGACGGACAGAGCGCAGAGGATATAGAAAAGACGGTATATGCTTATGTGCAGTCGCAGATTGACGAGTACGGTCTGGATGCAGAAATTGTGGATGTGGTAGTAGCCGGGAGCCGGTGCAGAGGTATTGAAAAGGAAAATTCGGACTTGGATGTGGTTGTGGAATACACCGGTTCCACCAGAGAAGATGACCTTTTCAATATGCTGCATGAGGACAGCATTTATATTGCAGGCATTCAGGTAGATATTAACCCGATTACAGAGGGAAAAACCGGAACGCTGGAGACATATCTGCCGGAGGTGGAAACTTATCTGCAGGAGAAGGCACAGCAGGAACAGATCAACAATCAGCTTGTCACGCAGGGGAAAGAAGTGATGCAGGAACAAAACACACTTGCATCAGAAGAAAAAGTGCTGTCTGAACTGGAAAAAGAACCTATGATTGAGCCGGAGACAGTCCATATCACATTTACAGTTGCGGAGTGTGGAGAATTTCATAATATGGGCGAATACCATGAGGGCATCGAAACGATTGAGGAAGCAATGAATCTCTATAATGCCATTGATCCTTCCCGTATGCATGGGATTCCTTCGATTGGTGTCAATATGCACATTGAGGGGACAGGGGAAGATGAGCAGTTAGACATTGTAAGCGGCAAGAGCATTGATGTTGATTTCCTGAATTATGCACCGGAGCTTCGTGATACTCCAAAGGTACAGGATGCAATTAAAAAGCTGATTGTGGCATATCCGGAGAAAGATGTGATTGATGTGGAGACAAAAGAGCAGAAGATACAGACGCTTGCGGCAGAGCTTGACCAGTTATCTCAGGACATTGATCCGTATGGTTATGCCGACACCGTAGCAGATAGAGAAGCACAGGTACTTATGATTGTTGATGATATAAGAAATGGCAACATTGAACCGCTTTGGGATTTTTTGCAGACTGCCATAGAGGAAGGAACAGACGAGGACAGCGAAAGACAGGCAAAGGAATTGCTTGCAAAGCTGGCTGAGTATAAACCGCTTGCCAAGATCGAGGAGGTTGAGGAGCAGAATTATAACATGATTGATGACAGGCTCAACAATGGCGTGGAGAAATTCAATCGTGAGGAAGAAAAGAAAGAACAGCAGGAAAAGCCACAGGCACGTTCTTCTCTAAAAGAGCGGCTTGCTGCCAAACAGAAAGAAGTGGCGCAGGGAAAGAATAAAGATGCCAAGGAACAGGATAAGACTAAAAAGACGAACAGGGAGGAAATATAGGAATATGAATCATCCATTTACGGTAGAAGAAATCAACTTCATGTGTGTTTTTGGGACATCAGACAGAATGAAAATGATGGAAGAAATCAGACGGGTAATGCTGCACATAAAGGACCGTGATATGGAGGAGCTTGCTGGGCAGGTGTTGAGAAGGCTAGATGGAATGACAGATAAGGAATTTTTGAAAATTTCTT
>UMLF01012335.1_pt1 | contig 13473 bp, 10 predicted proteins | sample 1966501 | NCBI WGS metagenome assembly UMLF01 (sample SAMEA4836194, study PRJEB28245) | human gut metagenome | biome: gut microbiome; material: fecal sample | place: Denmark | collected 2008 | reverse complement strand
GAAGGATGTCTGGAAGCTTTAAAAGCTGCTATTGAGAAAGCCGCTCCCCTTCTGACTGACAAAAACGCTACCCAGGAGCAGGTAAACCAGGCAGCCAGCGATGTGATTGACGCCATTGTAAGTCTTATCAAAGATGCCGATCTGGCCTCCCTAGAAAGCTTACTTGAGGCAGTGGAAAGCCTGGATGAGGGCAAATACACCTCTGACAGTTATCAGGCTCTGAAAGATGCCATCGATGCCGCAAGAGAGGTTCTGGCCGATCCCAACCGGGAAGAAAGTGATTTGGCAGAGGCTTACACAGCGCTTGCAGACGCAGTGGCGGGACTACAGATGAGAGGCAATAAGGCCGCTCTGATCGCTGTCATCCAAAAGGCAGAAGAAATCCTTGCAAACGCATCCGCATACACGGAATCCAGCCTAAATGGTCTGGAATCTGTTCTCGCAGACGCGAAGGCAGTAAACGAAGATCCCGATGCCGTGGCAGCCAGAATCAACGAGGCCACAACCGCTCTGACCACCGCTCTGACAAAAGTTCGTCTGAAAGGCGACATCGACAGCGACGGCAATGTCACCACCAAAGACTCCTCCGCTCTGTTAAGATACAATGCGGAAATGTCTGATCTGGATGAGGCACAGCTGGAAGGCGCAGATGTAAACGGAGACGGCAGCGCGGATACCAAGGACGCCGTTCTGATTCTGCAATATGCTTCTGAGAGGATCTCAGCATTCTAAAGATTCAAGGTGAAAATTTTCTTTCTCACCCTCACAGAAAGAGAGTGGGCAGACCATAAACAAACGGTCTGCCCACTCTTCTTTTTCCCTGTCTAACTCATCTTTGAAAAAATATCCCGTGGCTGCATTCGTAAAACCAGAATAGCAGATATCCCCGTGGAAAACAGAATAATTAAAACTCCAATCCCGGTAATCTGCGCAAGTTCCGTCAGACCGATGCTTACTTCCACAAGAGACTCTTCGCTCTGCTCTGTTTCCTGATGGGTTCCCGCGACCTGCTCTGTTTCTTCCGTCTCCCTGGCAAACTGTTTATCCACCATCTGACCAGTCACTCCGGAAGCAGCCGTGGCAATGGCCCATGCGAGAAAGAATGCCAGTACTGCCACGGATAAATTCTCCAAAATATGCTGTCCCAATAATTCCGCCTTTCGGATACCCACCGAGAGATAAATTCCAATCTCGTGTACCCTCTCCCGCATCCACAAAAACAGAATCAAAGACAGCATCACCGCGCTGATAACCACAATCACCAGCACCATCACGGTCACAAGGCCAGAAAGCCGCTCCAAAGGCCCCGCAGAATCCTCATAGGTCTTATTATTCTTCGTAATCACATATTCATCCCATGGATAGTCCGGCAGCTGGGTAATTCCTTCCACAATTTCATCCAGTTCCTTGGGGTTTTCCACAAAAAAAGCGACTTCATTGGTATAGCTGTGGATTTCCCGCCCGATCAGCTCCTCATAGACCTCACGGATATAAGCAGTATCGGTAAAGATAAAGTTTTCCTCCATATCGCACTCTGCGGGATCGCCTCCAAAAGAAGAACTTCCCTGCCTGTTCTCAATCTGGTAAATCCCCGCTACCTCAAGGGGATGGGCTGTAACCTGTATTTCTTCCTCACTGGTAAAGTCCTCCGTATCCATTATCATAGAAAAACGATCCCCGACCGAAAGTCCGTTTCTCTCGGCCAGCTCCTGTGAAATCAATGCCTTTCCATGGTCCTCCGGAGTAATATGGCGTCCCTGGGTAAGTTTGAAATATTCCAGTACAAAATACTCGTTCAGACTGGTGTCTGTATTTCCCAGAACCCTGGCCAACTTTGCCTTTTTATCTCCCTCCGAGGTAAAGCGCCCCGGCTCCAGTTCCAGTTCCTCGGCCAGCATATACCGGATATCCTGCCCATTATAGGCCTTGATGCCTCCAAAATTCATGATATCTTCCACTATACCGTCTTCCATATTTCCTGTATAGCCCTGCTCCCGGTCTATGTCAATCTTAAAGTATCCTCCCATCGTCTCGCGCAGGTTCTGCATCGCCGCCGCAGCCCCGTTTCCCACCGAAATGCAAACCATAACCAAGGTAATAATCACGGTGAGAATTGCCAGTAAAATAATCGTCTTTTTTCTATTACGCGTCAGATAAAGAGACGCCCGCTTCCATACCTTCATCTATAACCTCCCTCCATTTCCCATATCTTCATCCGGCCCTTATGGCCGTAAGGCCAGATAGATCTCCTCCGCCAGAGTTTCCACACCGCATTCTGAACACTGCTTCTCATAAGTTATCCGCACCTGATGTCCGCAGATTTGAACCGTAACATCCTGATTTGGCACATCCCTTTCCACTTGTTCCCGCCCCGCTAAGAGAAAGATCAAATCCGTTTTATAGTGATGTTCCATAAACTGTACAACCTCTTTCAAATTCTGTCCATCAGAAAGTTCCCGAAGCCGTACATCATAGCCAAACGTTTTGCTGACCAGTCCCGACGCCTGTATCTGATATCTGCCATAAAGTTCATCCATCACAGACCGGCACACCTCATAGACCCTTTTCTCATCCTGCCCATGCATCCATACCAGCGGAATCTCTCTTCCGGGCTCCTGTTTCCATCCCGAAGCAGCGCCCTTCCACTTCTGCGTCACTGGATAAGCCCTTAAAGAGCAAACCGCCTCCTCTATATCCCGCTTCTCATGGAGCCATTGGTTCACCTTTGCCGCGGCTGCCGGTACCGCGAAGCTGTTGGATGGAGCGCAGTGAAGCCGGCGCAGCGAGGAGATCTCACAGTTTGCATACACATTTGCAAAGTAAGGATCTTCCTTTTCATAGGCCAGCTCTCCAGGGGAAAGCAGGTTTGCCCAGTCGGACTGGACCCCCAGAACAAATGGATAAGCCGTTGGAACCGTCAGGAATCTACGGTTATCCAAAGCCGCCAGCAGCACACTTTGCGCGGCCAGCTTTTTTGCAGCATCATACAGATATGCAGAGTCCGATAAAACAGAAGATACCGCGCTCATACAGACTAAGTCTGTCTGAAGCTCCAAACATAGCTCAAGTCCTTTCCGGAAATGCTCAATCTTCCCCAGAGACTTTCTTTTATTACCTCCTTGATTGGGCAAGATCTGTATACTGATCAGCTCATAATCCTCAGCCAGATCATCCAGAACTCTGGCGCACAGAGTTCCATGGGATGTTTCTTCCGGCGCGTTCCCATCCTCACAGATTTTATAAGACGCAAAGCTCTTGCAGCGCAGATGTTTCGGGCAGATACCCGTATCCAAAACCGCAATTCTGCTCATTTTCTATAATCCCCTTACAGTTCCTCTAAACGATGCAGCTTTCCATGTGTCAGTTCAAACACCACGTCTGCCTGTCTGGCCACCTCATTGGAGTGAGACACAATAACCACGCATTTGTCATACTCCTTTGCCGCCTCTTTAAAGACGCCGGTAATCTCTCTGGCCGTGTCCTCATCCAGATTCCCTGTGGGCTCATCGGCCAGAATCACAGGATTCCCGGAAGCCAGCGCTCTGGCAATCGCCACTCTCTGCTGTTGTCCGCCGGAAAGCTTCAGCACGTTCCTTTTCGCCTCCTCCCTGGAAAGTCCCAGCTTCTCCAGCACAGGAAGAGGCTCCTGCCTTGCCGTAAGCTTTACATTCTCCTCCGGTGTCATATAATCAATCAAGTTGTAATTTTGAAACACAAAAGAAATATGGCTGCGTCTGTGTTCCTCCAGATCCTTCTTGCGGATTTCCTGGCCTTCAAATAAAACAGCTCCACCCGTGGGCACATCCAGTCCTCCCAACAAAGAAAGCAATGTGGTCTTTCCACATCCCGACGGCCCCAGTATCACATACATGTTGCCTCTTTCAAAAGACTCCGTGATATCATTTAAAATCAGTTTGTCCTTCTCATAAAAATACGAAAGATGTTTCAGTTCCAATACACCCATTCGGATACCCTCCTTTCAAAAGTCAAACGTTTCGCTTCCCGCGCACGCCGTTAGCACAAGATATCATTTTTCTTTTATTATACTAAATCTATTCAGATAACGGAATCCTTTGTTCCTGAAATGCCTGTTTCGGTGCATGTTCATCTTTATGCACGTTATTCCATGTTTCATGCACAAAAAGAAGCCGCAATTTTAATATGTGACATTTAAGCAACCCTTCCTTTCCCTACGCATACTTCCTTATAAGTAAACAAATACATCTTTACATGGATCGCAGCAGCTTCTTCGGCTCTATATCCGTAATCTTTATTGAAGCGAAAAGTACGCTCACGCTGGACACTCCACAGACTAAAACCGCCATCCGTATTACTTCATAACCGCTCACGCTATGCTCCAGCTCCACCTTTCCTGCCGATACCTGCGTCACAACGGGATTCTGCCAGTAATCCACCTCTGCTTCATAGGTTTCTGTGTGAGCTTTGGGTTCCGTTGCCTGTTCTGCAAAATCCACGCACTTATCAACCATCTTTCCCGACAATGCTATGGACAAAATCAACGCCGCTGCTGCTACCGTTAGGCTTTCCGCCAGCATCTGGCCAATGACATTTCTTCTGCCCATACCCAGGGAAATCAAAATTCCCGCTTCATGCATTCTTCCCTGCGCCCACAGTCTCATGACCAGGTAAAGGACCATGCCCATTCCCACCGTCCCGGCAATGAAAAGCAGCAGGGCAAAGGTCCGAATTTGTCCATATGGCTTTGCTGACGCTTGGTACGCCGTATCATCTGCTGAAAGCAGCAGCCCATCCACGTTTACTTCCTCCAGGGCACCTACCTGCCCCATAATCTTTTCTGTCTCTTCTGGGTCTTGTACAAAAAAAGTGACCTTTGTATAATCCTTATTTTTCGGAAACATGACGGTTAAATTCTCTTCTATAATATCATACGTGTATAAATCTGTATAAATGTTGTTTTCCATTATCCCCTTTTCTGGCGTATACTCCGAGATCGCCTGTACAAAATTCGTATGAAACAGGCCTACAATTTCAAGCTCTATCGGCGCTCCCCAGGTTTTGTCGGGCTCATCGCTTGGACGATAGTTCCCTTCCTTTGTCTCTATGATAAAAGTGTCCCCTATGGAAAGTCCGTTTTCCTTTGCGAGCCATTCGGATATGACGGCCTTGCATTGATCTCCTGGCTGAATATTTCTTCCCTGGGAGATTTCAACCGCCCCCGTCCGGAAATTCTTTTCCAAATCCCCTTTCTCACAAGGCCTGACCCAGGTTGTATGCCTTCTTACTTCTAGTTTCGCAAGAGGAAAATCCTTAGTAGGGGTACTTTCTGTCCACGTGCCCGGCTTTAAGTTCAAATCTGTATATGCCATCTGCTCCAAACTGTCTATACTGTAATCGATTACCCCATCCACATCCAAAATTCTTTTGATCATTTCAGGAGTTATTTTCGGACCCGCGTATATTAGAGAACTATAACTGGTATCTGCTCTCTTATAATAAACCTGGTTATCTACATCCGACTCTAACACGAATCCTGTTCCCAAAGTCTTTCTCAAATTTCTTATTTCTCTATCCGCGCCCACCTTTAGTGCAATCCCTATCATAATAAAACATGACATCATAAATATAAGAATTGTTAGTAACATGGTCCGCCCCCTTTTGCGGGAAAGATATAATATCGCTCTTTTCCAAACAGACATCCTTCCACCTTCTTTCCATAACCCAAAACTCCAGGCTTCTCTTTACAAAATGTTTTCCTTTCTCCCAATCATCTGGCTTTCTTCAGAAAACGTCAATCTATTTTACTTTGCCCTATCTCTTTTTACCTAAATGAAAATTTAGCTGTATCATTTACATAGACCGCAGCAGCTTTTTCGGCTCTATATCCGTAATCTTTACGGACGCCAGGAGTACGCTTACAGAAGAAATACCACATACCAGAAGCACGGTAAAAGCTATGGTCTCCATTGAAACCCGATGGTTTAGCGTGACCTCATCCGCTGAGACCTTCGTGACCGACGGGCCTTCTGAGTAATCCACCTCCACTTTATAACTTTCCTGGTTCTCCTTAGGCGCTGTAATCTGCCGCGCTAACTCCGTACACATTCTGACGGTCCCTCCGGAAAGTACAATGGACATCGTCAACCCAATGGTTGTTACCGTCAAACATTCCACCAGCATTTGCGCAACGATCTTCCTTTTTCCAATTCCCAGGGAAAGCAAGATTCCCGCCTCGTGTATTCTTCCCCGGACCCAAAGCCTCATGAGCAGATAAAGAATCATGACAGCACCGGCGATCCCCACACCCACAAGAAGCAGGGCAAAGGTCCGAATCTGCCCATAAGGCTTTGCCATGGCCTTATAGGCCGTATCATCCGGCGATATCAATAACCCTTCCGCCTGCTCCAAAGCCTCCGCCTGCTGGAGAATTGCGTCCAGCTTTTCCGGATCGTCAACCAAAAAGGTAACTTCTAAATAACCCTCCTCTTTTCCGGATCTGTTTGCGTATAAATTCTGTTCCAACACGTCATGGGTATCCAAATCCGTATAAATGATATTTTCCATGTACTCATCCGGAGAAGTATATTCCGATGAAACCTGCTTAAAATTCATATGAAATATTCCTACGATCTCAAGCTCCACCGGCTCTCCCCAGGTTTTCATAGGGTTACTGCTTGGTTGAAACGCTCCCTCTTTTGTCTCTACTACAAATGTGTCCCCAACGGATAGATTATTTTTTTTCGCCAGCCATTCCGAAATCACGGCGTTAAAATGGTCTCCCTTCTGAATGTTTCTTCCGTCTGAAATCTCTAACGCCCCTGTCCGGAAGTTCGTATGCAGTTCTCCTACCCTACAGGGCCAGATCCTCGTTAGCTGCCTTAATACCTCTAATTCTTCTGCGGAGGCAACTTCGCTTGGCTCATCATTCTCCCATCTGCCCGGTCTTACCTTAAGACCTGTCCATACCAAGTCCACTAGACTATCAACACTATAGTTTACCACTCCCTCTATCTCTAAAATTTCTTCTATCAACTCCTCTGTCACCTTAGGACCTGTATAACCAACATAGCTGAATCCGTTCCCTTCCATTTGTTTCAGATATATTTCATTTTTCGTGTCCGCTTTAAGTACAAATCCGGTTGCGAACTTTTTACGCAAAGTAGTGATCTCATTGTTGGCGTTCCCCATCAAAGCTGCTCCTACAAGGATAAAAACAGACATAACAAAGATAAAAATGATTAAAAATAAGGTTCGCCCCCTTTTGCGGGAAAGATATACTATCGCTCTTTGCCAAACAGCCATCCTGCCACCTTCTTTCCATAACCCACAGCTTTCCTATCAATACTGCAAACTTCTCTTAAATTTATTATACTAAACTTTTTCATTTTTCGGAATACTTAGTGCATAAACGACTTATTTTTGTACATATTTATTCTTACTTATCGAACTTTTCCTTTTCCAGAGACGTAAAAAAGAAATGCCACAAAATAAAATAGTTCTCATCATATCCCAGTATCGATCCTTACGTGGGAAGATTTTCATCCATTTTACTATGCCGCATCTCTTTTCAAAAAGCTTAAAACATTATCTTATAAATTTTACATAGAACTTAGCAACCGCCTGGGCTCTATATCCGTAATCTTTATCGAAGCAAAAAGTACGCTCACGCTGGACACTCCACAGACTAAAACCACTGTTAAAATCAACTCATAACCGGTTGCGTCATACCTCAACTCTACCTTTTCCGCTGAAACCTGATTTACAACCGGTTCGCTCCAGTAATTTACCTCCGCTTTATAAGCTTCCTCCCCTGCTTTCGGTGCCGTCACTTGCTCTGCAAAGCTCATACATGTATCCACGATCGTTCCTGACAGCAGCAGGGACAAAACCAAGGCTATCGCCGCTACCGTTAAATTTTCCACCAGCATCTGGCCAATGATTTTCCTTCTTCCCACGCCAAGGGAAAGCAAAATTCCGGCCTCGTGCATCCTTCCCTGCACCCACAGCCGCATCACTAAATAAAGGATGATTCCGATTCCAATCATACCGGAAGCCAAAAGAATCATGGCAAATGTTCGAATCTGCTCATAGGGCTTTGCCGACGCCTTATATGCCGTGTCGTCCACTGAAAGCAAAAGCCCGTCTACGTCTACCTCCTCCATGGCTCCTACCTGCTGCATGACCTCCTCTACCCTTTCCGGATTGTCTACAAAAAAGGTAACTTTTGTATAGTCCTCATCTTCCGCAAACACCTCTGTTAGATTTTTTTCCAGCACAGCATTCGTGCGCATGTCCGAATAAATATTGTTTTCCATAAATCCAGTTTCTGCGGTATGTTTGGAAGACGCCTGGGTAAAGTTCATATGGAAGAGTCCCACAATTTCAAGTTCTACCGGATCTCCCCAGGTTTTTAAAGGGGTATTGCTGGGAATATGATTTGCTTCCTTTGTTTCTACCCTAATGGTATCCCCCACGGAAAGTCCATTTTCCCTGGCAAGCCATTCGGATATGACGGCCTTGAACTGATCATCCTCTTGAATATTTCTTCCCTCGGAAATCTCAATGGCTCCTGTTCGAAAATTCACCTGCAATTCCCCTTTTTCGCATGGTCTGAGCCAAGTGGAGTGCCTCCGTACCTCTAATTTTTCTATAGAATTATATCCACCAGGAGTACTATCTGCCCATAAACCTGGCCTAAGTTCCAAATTTGTGTATACTGCATGTACTTGACTGTCTATGCTATAATCCGTTACCCCATCTACGGTTAATATCTGTTCCATTAATTCCGGCGTCACTTTCGGTCCGGCATATACTAAAGAACTGTAACTAGTATTTGCAGCTTTATAGTATACTTCATTACCTATATCCGCTTCCAAAACAAATCCAGTTCCCAAATTCTTTCTCAAATTGCTTATTTCTCTGTCCGCGCTATTCTTTAAAGAAATTCCAACTATGATAAAACAAGACATTGTAAACATAAGTATAGACATAAGTATTACCCGTCCTTTCTTACGTATAAGATATAGTGCTGCCCTTTTCCAAAAGCACATGGCTCCACCCCCCATTTCAAAACTTTGAAAGTCTATTTTAATTTTAAGGAGGCTCCTAAACAGAGCCTCCATTCATCACATCATAAGGATCTTACTTAATTTTAATCACCAATCAACTTATTACATTTTTAAAAGTCAGCATTTTTAAAACCATTTCTATAGTTATTCCATTCCCGATCCCAAGTAGTATAACTATTTGTTGTCTGATCACTACAAGCACAACTTCCTGCAGGGCAAGCACATCCATAAGCAGAGCAGGAACCATTCATTGCCTCTACCGTCTTTTTCTCTTCATGAAAGTTCTTGTTAAGCTTTTTCATAGTGACACCTCCTTTCTAATCCTCATGATGTATGAATCATGTTTTTATTAGGCTCAACAATGCCTCACTCATATGATCAATTTTCATAACTGTATAATCATGATTCTTTAAAATATCCACTGCTGGAACCTCCAGCCCTTTTTCTAATAAGTCAAAGATATAAAGAAAATCTGCAGGCTTAATACCCAATTTTGTATCTAGAAGACTCATGTCATCAGACTCCACTTCATTTCCCGTTACCTCAAACACAACTTTTCGTATCAATTCTATGATCTCTTGTTTTGTATACTTCATAGTTTGCCCCCAAATCTATATTGCCTCTGCATTTTCCTCAAGCTTTCCAACAACCAATTTTTCCATTGCTGCTGTAAGTTGTTCTGTATTCCAGACTTCTGCTAAAAACTTTCCCAAATCATCTGCTGGATTATAATGCTTCTGCGCATATTCCTTACTTAGAAATGAATAAATCATTTCAATTCTCCCATCTATCATTTCATATTGTGTTCTTCCCACAGAAACCATATCCACTGGAAATCCAAATTTTTCTTTGCTATGATAAGCTACCTGTTCTATTCCTTTTCTTATGGGAGCATCTAAATAGTAAGTACAAAATACAGCACTGTCCACGGAGACTGCGCTTCCAATCACCAATGCATACTCGCCAAAATGGTGGAACTCGTACTTTTCAAATTCAGCAATCCCCTCTGGTACGCCTATGAGAAAAACATCCGGCTTTTTCTCCAATTCTAAACTGTATAAATATTCGTTCATCCGAAGTACTTTTTCTGCCATCGCTAAATGCTCATCAAATAAAAACTCCGGTAATGTATAACTTCCAAACAAAGCCCCAAGAGGATTCGAGGAAATCCACACCCCATGATATCCGTCTCCATCCAAAATCTCTTTTAGAAAAAGCTGATTTTGAAATTTATTACAATGTTTTCCCATTCCGAATACCACAATTACAGGAGTCTTTATCATGTACTTTCTTTGCTCCAAAACCTCCCATCCTCCAGGCTCGGAAAGGGTTACTTTATGAGTTTTCTGAAGCAAGGTATACTGACCCTGATAAGACTTCAGCTCCAGAGTCTTCGCAAGCTGCGGTACAAGGACTACCTGAACCCCGGCAGAAATGGCTTTTTCCATCATCTCATAGTATTTTTCCGTTTTACAGTTTCTATAATTCTCTAATAACACAAGCTGATCGCATTCTGCCAATCCCTTTTCAAAGTTCCCGCTGCTTCCCAGTATATTATTTAAAGGATCTACCAGTACTGCATCTTCCTTATAAGAAGATATACCTAGAATGGTTACATCCTTTAATCTGGATCTCTGTTCTATTAGTAAATCCATATCCGGGTGATACGGGAAAAACCATATATTTTTCATCTCCACATCTCCTTTGCTTCTGGTGTATAACCAAACTCCCTCAGTACACACTGCTGGTATAACTCAAACTCTGTTTCTTTCTTATTCCCTCTACAGACCTCCAACTTATCCTTCTTACAAGGCCTGTCATTTCCGTGAAATTCGATTTGATTGGAACACATGAGACAATTACGCAAGTTCCAGCACTCTTTGCACTCTTCCTCTGTCAGCTTTCCCAGATTCAGTAAGTTTTTCATCCGGTCCAGGTAGAACCCATCATCCACGGAACCGATCTGGTAATAATCCAGATTTTCATTTACTCGTTCACATGGGAAAAAACTTCCGTCATAACGCACAAACAACCGAAGTATCCCTGGCATACAGGGCCCCGCCTGATATTCCATTGGACCTATTTCTGTCTTTTTATGTAGGCTTTTCCATCTCCGAACAGCTCTTGCTCTGGAATCAACCATCAGACGGCTCACATACTTCCTATCTAATTTTCCAATCATAGAAAATAAGGTTTTAATATATTCATAACTTCTCACCTGGAAGTAAGACTCCTCATAGGAAACCTCATCCTTCAGTCCAACGGATACCATATTATTAAACAGGATGGCATCATTGTTGATTACATCGCTTGCATTAAAGTATTCCAATACGCATCCCAGATCCATGTACGGATTCACGGTGGTGAAAAATTTCACACAGTCCTTCACATAATCTGGATATCGCTCCTCCAACTGCTTTACATGATTCATAACCAGATCAAAGGAACCCGATCCGTCCGGAAATTTTCTGCAGGCATCATGCTCTTTCTTAGAACCATCCAGGCTAATGCCAATGCTAAATCGGTTTTCTGCCAAAAACTCTGCCCGTTTACCCTCCAATAGCGTGCCGTTTGTAGTCATTCCCAACCGGACTTCCTTGCCCTCATTTTTCTCCTTAATATACTCCACACATTTGGTAATCAGATCAAACTCCAAAAGCGGCTCTCCACCGTAAAATCCAATGGCCACCTCAGAATTTTCCACACTGTGATCAAAGAAGAAATCAATGGCCTTTTTGGCCGTCTCAAAGCTCATTCTCTTAGAAGAATGCGTCCTGTTTCCCTCATATATCCCGGAATATGCGCAGTACTCACACCGCAGATTACACTGTTGTGTAACCTGTAAAATCAACTGCTGCAGTTTCCGTTCAGAATTATGCTCAATAATATCCGTCTGAGGATGCCGCAGCTCTTTTACGATATTGGGCTGAAACATCCCCTGCTTTTGATATTTCGCAATCGCAGCGCTCTCTTCCGGTTTCATAAGTCCCTTTTCCACCTGTCTGAGCTCCTGATACTCTTCTTCTGATACGGCCACCACGGAATTGGTATGCCGGTCATATACATAGGCGTTTTTATACGTCCGAAAGGTTCTGAAAATTATAGAATTTTTATCTGTCATGCTCTCCTCCTTCAGATTTATTCAGTTATCACGGTTCTCTTGTTGCTCTATTATACTAAATATTTTTAAATATTGGAATACTTTGTGCGTGAATTGTATATATTCGTGCACGATTAATTTCGTGAACGATTTTACGCTTTTCGTGCACAGTTATTTACTTTTGTCTTCTTTTTTATTATTATAAAGAAAAACTACGTTTTTCATTCCTGAAAGGAGCCGACTATGAAAATTCGTGACATTTATAAGCTGTTTAAGCCTTATATCTCCGCTATATGTATCATGATATTTTTTTCTATATTAGTATCTGTTTTTAATGCTGTAACTCCCTTTGTGAACCGTTACCTGATTGACCTGGGTTTAATTGAAAAAAATAGTAAGATTGTCTTCTACTGCGTCTTGTCTTTGATTCTACTCTACTTGCTGGACAATATCGTCCAGTATAGTCAGACAAGGCAGGAACTTCAGGTGGCAAACTCCATAGGGAAAGCCCTGAAAGTAAAGGCTCTGACCCATGGTCTGAAGATGAGTCCTAAGTACTATGAAGAGCAGGGATTTTATAAAACTATTGGGGACGCTTTATATAACATTGACAGCATTATGAGCATTATCAGCAGTAATTGTATGATCATTGTGATGATAATATGCAAGGCTGCAGGGGCTGCGGTGGGGCTATTTATTCTGAACTGGCGTCTGGCTTTGATCCTTGCGCTGTTAATTCCCATTAAGGTTTTGTTTAACCTGTGGGTACGGGCTGAGGCGGAACGCTTGGGGAAACGTCTGATGGAGGCCCATAAGGACTACAATTCCTGGTTTTCTGATATTCTTTCGGGGATTATCGATATAAAACTCTGGAATCTCCAGTCTGAAAAAACCAGGGAATACGGAGAATATGTGGAACGCATCAATGAGGCTACAAAGGACCTCTCCCTTTTAACCGCAAAAAATACCCGTGTTATGCGCATGATTGAGCTGGCCTTTACCAGTCTGATGTATCTTCCCGGCGTGATGTTTATGATACGTGGAGAAATCACCTTGGGCAGCCTGGTGACTTTTTTATCCTTTTCCTCTTACCTGCTGGTACCTATAGACGCCATTATGGATTTGCGGGTGACCTTAAAGAAGATCAAGCCCAGTGTGGAGGATATCCGGAAATTTTTTGATCTGGAAGAGGAAAATTACGGGTCTACTCTGCTACCGGAGAAGGTGATCTCCAAGATTGAATTTCGCAATGTCTCCGTTCGCTTTGCCCATCGCATGGTTTTACAAAACATCTGCTTTAGCGCGCGCCGGGGGGAAAAGATCGCC
>UMLF01065380.1_pt1 | contig 13490 bp, 8 predicted proteins | sample 1966501 | NCBI WGS metagenome assembly UMLF01 (sample SAMEA4836194, study PRJEB28245) | human gut metagenome | biome: gut microbiome; material: fecal sample | place: Denmark | collected 2008 | reverse complement strand
CCGACAAGGCGGTCAACCCCACCAATTTCATGGGGGCCACCAAGCGCTTCTGTGAGATGATCCTCCAGAGCCGCCGGGAGAGCGCCACCGAATTCTGCGCCGTCCGGTTCGGCAATGTGCTGGGTTCCAACGGCTCTGTCGTTCCCCTGTTCAAACGGCAGATTCGGGAGGGCGGCCCTGTCACCATTACGGACAAGCGGATCATCCGCTACTTCATGACCATCCCCGAGGCCGCCATGCTGGTGCTGGAAGCGGGGGCCATGGCCCACCAGAGCCAGATCTTCGTTCTGGACATGGGGGAGCCGGTGAAGATCCTGTCTTTGGCGGAAAATCTCATCCGGCTGTCCGGCCTGGAGCCCTACAAGGACATTGACATCATAGAAATCGGTCTGCGGCCCGGGGAAAAGCTCTATGAAGAGCTGCTGATGAAAAGTGAGCAGCTGACAAAGACAAACAACGAAAAGATTTTTGTGGAGGAGCAGCGGCCCATCACACCGGAGGAGATCATGGACGATCTGGTCTCCCTGGACCACATGATCACATCGGGGGCGCCCAAGGAACACCTCATTGCCCTGATGAAGCAGCTGGTTCCCACCTACCGGGACCCCGAGTCCGTCAATGCTGAGGCCATTCAAAGCCGTACTGTGGGAGAAATTGATCCGGACTGCTTTGACGAGGAGGAGCCGGATTTTGCCCCTCCCGAAAATTCGACTTCCAGCCGAATGTATCTTGGTGTATAATCAAAGCCTCTACAGCCAGACGAAAACATCCCGGAGCGCTTCTGGCTCCGGGATATTTTCTTACAGGAATCCATATCACAGGTGATGCTTATGAAACGCTGGAAAAAAATACTGTTAATTGTTGTGCTGGTATTTGTTGCCGTCCTTGCGGCTTTGTGCATCTGGCAGCGGGACAATCTCAAAGCCCTCTATACCGCTGTTACGAAAGACGAGACCGCTATCTTGCAGGATATGGCTCAAAACAAGAAAAACCTGGAAGATGCATTGACCGACCACAACATTACGGTAATGGCCCCCACCATTGAGCAGAGCCAGGCCTTGATCGACGGAACTGCCAGCGTGGACGATATTAAGGCAGAGATGGGGCTAACCAGCGAAACCACAACCGAGCCTGACTCCCAGCCATCTCAGACTCCTTCTTCTCCCTCTGGCGGCACATCCAACCAGGCCCAGGCTGAGCAGCTGATTAACAGCTGTGTGTCCGAACTGTATGCCTGCGAAGTGGATCTAATGGCCCGCCTGGGCGCAATGAAGCAGGAGGCCCTCAACCTGTGGAACAGCCTCAGCGCCGAGGAACGCACCTCCAGCAGACTGCGGGAGATCGGCATGAATGGTCTGAACCAGTGCTATGCGCTGGAGGTGGAGATTGACCAGACCGTGCAGTCTATCTTATCCCGCTACCGCACCAAGCTGGAGGCCCTGGGGGCCGACACCAGCGTGCTGGATGCCCTGTGGGACTACTACTGCAATGAGAAAAATTCCCAGAAGGCATATTATATGAATAAGTATATGAACTAATCGAAAGGACATTTTCTTGTCTTTTGGGGCTTGAAAATGTCCTTTTTATCATTTTTCTGTCATAGCAAAACATTTTTTGAAACAGCACGGTCTTCAACCTTATTTCTCTGTGCATTTTATCAATGAGTTTAAGTATAATTTCATTGACATATTCGCTAATTTCAGATAAAATGATTCTGTATTATTAAGTTTTATGTTGCCTAAATAATTTAAATTTCTTATTCCGCTGAAGCTCAGGACCATGGTTGTGTTTCGAGGATCACTCTCAGATGGCAACTTGGTCCTCTTTGTTTTTTTCCCTCCCGGGTATAAAGTAACATCCCTAACATAGATTATAATGGGATACCACATAGTGCATATTTATTTGAGTAGGTGAATAGGAAGATGATAAGGCCAAAGTACGATCCTGCGACGCACTTTGTTGCACAGGCTGCACGCGCCATTTTGGGGTCTTACTATGAAGATCTCGTTCTATTTTTTTTAAGGCTGTATTGGCACTGTGACCAGCAGGACCTGCTTTGGCGCGCTCCTTCAACCACACCGAAATTTGTTGTAGCTTGCATTACACGGCGCAGCAATGTATTGCTTACGCTTTTTACTTCAATTTTGTGCTACTATGCAGCTTTACCCAAAGAAAAACAGCCAAAATTTTTTAGCTCAGCGGGTTTGACTTGCGAACGAATTGCATATCTGGAGCAGCACTATTTCATTACAGATACCGCTTTGCTTGCCCAAAGTCAGGAAATTGGGGATTATTATCTGTCCCATCATGAACTTCCCCAAATCATTATTTTTGACGAGTTGCTTTTGCACGGTAGAGCATTAAACAACTTACTCAGCCAGTTTGAAAGCCCCATTATCGATTGGGTACAAACCCACTCTGAGTCTGAGATCCAGTGGGATGCTGCTCAATTTCGCCAGCAGTTATTGAATCAGATCCAAATTCTTGTTTATATACAGAACAACGACGAATTACTTTTAGTGGCACGCTATCAGCAGCGGTTGACCAGTCAACATATTGCACCATTGGCACAAGTGCGGGAATTATCCAAGCGATTCAGTATGTTGATTGAAGTCTCCGGACAGAATAATGTAGCGTACAGTTGGTCCCTTCGTATTCCCTATCTCTCTCCCGCAGCCGAAAGGCTTCAAGACTGTCAGCCGGGACAAGGTGGCTTTTTCCCCAGAATTACGGTTCGTCAATATAATGAAGTTATTGACTATTTGCGTCCGTATCCCGATACCAGCCGGCCCAAAGCCATCTGTTCCATCCGCTGGAAGCATTCCTGTCTTGGAACAGCGGAAGAAAACAATATGCTGATGCTGGTCCCCTATATAATCTTTGAGAAATACCCTCTTCAGCGTTTGTTAACCTTGCATCGGCGGATTACTCAGGATCTGAGCGACTTAAATCTATCTTTTTTGACCTTTTTTGATCCTTATATAGAGACGAACAGCACATTTTATTTTAGATGGCTCTCTGAAACCAGCGAATTGGTTCTCAACAGTCTTGTTGCCCACAGTTTTTTAAAGGCACAGGGAGTAAGCGGTCTGGAGTTGTCCCAGGCTGACCTATCTTTTTTAGCCAAGAATTACGCTTCTTTTGCTCATCGGAGTGATCAAATTTCCTCGCAATTATCCACACTCTGGCAGTGGGGCGAAGCACATTGTGAAGACGGACTGTTTGAAACCTATATGGATCTATTGCTGTCTGATTCTGTTCCTATTTGGACATCAGAAGTCCCTTACTCTGAGATGAATCCTGTCGATCTTAACGCCCCTGCGCAATCTCATCTTGTGACTGCAGTAGAAAACACTATTATCCATATTGCCACCGAGGCAGAGCGTCACGCATACGACAAATATCATAGTGTGATTCCTTTGGGAGACGCAACTTTATCAAACTGGGGCAACTATTACTCTATCCGCACAATTTTGGAGCAAGCAGACAATTATCTTCATGAAACCGCTTCCGTTTCCCAATTTCTCTCTCTTTTGGCATTAATTATTCACCAGATGGATTTGGGAATTGTAGGTATGAATCCTGAGTATGAATCGGAAGGTCAACAGGTCTATACCGTAACCCGGGCCGGTGAACAGGCATTGTCCATAGAGCCGATGCGCTATCAGACTTTTATTCCTGTGTTACTGGAAATCATAGAACGCTGCCGCCAATATCAGATGGATCTTCACGAGGAAATTCTGCGCTTTTTCTCCACAATCTCTGATGTTTCAGCTGAGTGGGCTCAGCAGCTGTATGAGTTCGTGGAAAAAACGGAAAAATTTGGCGGTGGTTTAGCCAGTTGGACTGTCGCTCTTTCCATTCCAATGCATACAAAGCTGTTTCGAAGAAACGTAGAGCGGAAAATTTCAGATGCTAATGGTGTCAGTATAGAGAAACAGATGTTATATTTAGAAATGTACGCAAAATTCTGATTTCGCATATCCAAATCTGAGCCAGGCAGGAGAACATCCAGCCTGGCTCTTTTAAAAAGGAGAACGGAACTATGGAGGATAACATGACGCGTTGGGAAAACCAGGATCCAAAATGGAAAATCATCATTAAAGAGGGTACAGAGTACCAAAGCCTGGTGGAGAATGTATACTGTCCCAATACTTTTTTCCATTCCAGCTACATACAAGCTGTTGGGTGCGTAGAGGACATTCTTCGCGTAGCACAAACAGATCCTTGGGAAAAAATTGACCGGCTACGGGACCGCAGTTCTGATCTAAAACTTAGCGATAAACTACTCGGATACCCCAACAATGTCATTGCCTTCTGTGCGGAACGAGGTCAAGGGAAAACCAGCGCTATGGTATCCTTTGCCCAGGCTTTATCGAAGCTAAATCGCAGAGAAAATCAGGAACAATGGGTACGCATCTATGGCAGCACTGCTTTAGCCCCAGAATATCAATTTGAAGTATTTAACAGTATCGATCCCAGTTCTTTGAATAATCAACAATCTATTTTAGATATCATTCTAACCCGCATATCAAGTCGCTTTGAAGAGTATTGGGAACAACAGTTCAATCAGTGCTGTTCTATTCGAGTGCAGGACGATGCACTAAATCAGCGTCGTTACATTCTCCAATCGCTTCAGAAATGCTTCTGCAGTCTTCAAGCCCCAAACAAGGAATATCTGATTGACGACGACGCATTGGAGCGGATCATGGAACTAGGTGAGAGTGGAAATATCCGTGGCTCGCTCTACCGGCTGATTTGCTCCTATCTGAATTTTACACAGCATACAGAGAAATCCTATTTGGTCCTTCAGATTGACGATGCCGATCTAAGTTTGGGAGATACCTTCCAGTTAATTGACCAAATCCGACGCAACCTGGTCATGCCGCGGGTCATTATCTTGTTGGCCGCCAATATGTTTCAATTGGAAAGTACCGTGGAGCAGCATTTCATTAAGCAGTATCAGCAATCCATTCAACTGCACGGCATGGTATCCACAGAAACTTGCCACAACATTGCGGCTCGCTACCTGGACAAGGTGATCCCAAGCACCCGGCAAATCTATTTGCCTGACTTGGGTAAACTGTTTGCCCGAGAATACAAGAACATCCAGATGCGGTACATAAGCCGTGAAAATAGCCAAATCGATTTCTTGACCGATGGAGGCCTTCGCTATCAAGAACAACTGCTCCGATATATATATGAACGCACTGGCTTGGTCCTGCTGGATCCCCAAAATCACCTTCACAATCTGCTACCGGGCAACATGCGCGAACTGGCCCAATTTCTTCCTTATTTTCAAGGGCTGCCCCAATTGAAAATCGGCTATCGTGACTTGATCAACGCCTATATTGACCCGACTACTTTGAACCATAAGGATGTAGATATCTGGCTAAACAACTTGGATCGCCTGAAAGAATATTTAATCAATAATTGGGCCCCTACCAATCTTCGTGCGGAGGGCCATCAATTTTTGAAAGAGTTGTATCGATATGAGGATGCCAACCTACATCGATACGTACTGGACTTCCTTCCAGATTATTATGCCAGTGAACGACTCCGTTCGATCGCCTTCTTGGGAATCACTTCATCACATAAGGAAAACAACCGCCAGCAGTTTATTGAGCAGTGTCGTGCTCGAGGTCTGCGGTACTATACTGGACCAGACGGGTGGCAACATGCGTCTTATGTGGATGTAATGGAAGCTTTAAATATTTTGAGCCGACTCCCCGATGCCCAGCGGCATTATAAGTTTATCTATGCTGTACGTCTATACTATACCATCTGGATGCACCATTTGTTGTTGGAACGTTTTCAAGGTACATCTTGGCAGTCACGGGGATTATTGGATTTTCTCTGTGATATCATGTGGCGAAGAGATGATATCCAAACTACTTTGGTGGGAATTCGATATGGGCACTATACTTTGGATGCAAAAGAATTACTTTCTTGCCTGGGGCGACTTACCAGTCAAGGCTCCATCAACCAACAATGTCTTGGCTCTATCAAGGCCTTTTGCCGACGGGAGGTATTGCGGCACGGTTTTTATTCTGCCACTCCCATTCAAAGCCAGGACCTGCTAGAAGACTCTCCCAAACAATATCTTTCCTTTCATTTCTTTTACCCTCTCCTGCTTGACCTGGAGCTTTTGACAGAAGAGGAAAAAAGGCCCTCTGTCACAAAAGCTGATGTAAAAAATAATCCTGTGCTGCAGGACCGTATTCTGGGTTCCATGATTCTGCTGCTTAATTGGGATATGCAGTATATTCTTTCCCGAGGGTACATGGGAGAAAGTGAGATTACTGACAGTGGATCAGAACCTGTACTACTTCCTCTGCTGTTTAGATCTATCTTCGGTAACAATAAGGCAATGGAAAAAGCATTTGAGCTGGTGAAACAGGCCACCGGAAAACCGTGGAACGCGGATCTGTTCCGATATTACTTCAAAACTGATAAAGCGGATGTAGATAAAAACATGGCTTTAGAAGGCAATGAACGTATGGATCCAACTGTTCTGACACTATATGCTATCCAATTTTGCATACCAGAATTAAAACAGCATCTCGTCTCCTATTGTAAAAATGCAGTCAGACGTCTGGAAAAAAATCTCGCCGTCCTAAAAAATAAAAAATTTGGCCAGAACATATCCATTCGCAACCTCTATTTACTAAAGTCTGAACACGATCCGAAAGATCCTAATGTAGAGGCAATCAACGCACTGTATTCCACTGCAGTCAATGCCGACACTCCCCTGTGGGCCTTCGTCCAAATGCAGAGTCCTAACCCGAACAAGATTTCTTGTAATGAACCATTGGTTAATCTGTCTCCTGCTGAGCTAAAAAAATATGTGAACAATGTCACTTTACTTTTAGATGAAGTAATACCTGAGCCCGTAAAAGAAGTTTCCGCTATCCAGCCACAGGAACCTCCCCTCTGCCGAAACTGCCAGGCAAATATTGATCATCTGGTGGGGCAGTTACAAGAGCTTTTCTCGAATGTAGCTGTTGTTAAACTGGAGCCGGTCAATCCTACCAATTCATCGTCTAATAACTAAGCTGGAGGTGAGCATATTGGAGATCCGGGCGCATATCCAAGCATTGTTTCAGCACCTTCAGCCGGAAGTCTTACTATCATCCCTGGTAGGACAGGATAGTCGAGAACTCTGGGGGGCACAAGGCATTCCCTTCCAAGTGGACAGCCGTTCTATCTCCCTGGAATGTTATATACACGGAGCCCGTGCCGCATTTTCAGAACGGAGCGATGATGAACTACGGCAATTCTATTGGGACTTGAGCGATTACCTGCAAAGCCAACCCGCCGCAGGAATTTTATCCCTACTGGCACTGGAAGGGCGTCATCTGCTTCATCTGTATGGTGATGAGCCCTTCTGCCGCCTGGATACTCTTTTGGAGTGGCGGGATTTGTCTCTGGATGTGGGCCAAGACCTACTTGTGTGTGCTGCGCTGGCTCAACAGGATATTGAAAACAGCAGTACCCACAGTGATTTTTGCTGGCCCATTGCCATTCGTACCAACGACCCAGAACTGAAGACGATCTTGTGTCGTGGTTTGCCCGAAAACCATTTCCATCTGTATGGTTCAACCCAAGGTTTTCCCTTAACCTGGGGATTCCTGATGAACCATCCGGAAATGGCCAGTCAATATTTCTTACAATCTGCCTTTCGAGACAATCTCCACTCCGGCGGCGGCTGGGGAACACGAGATAATGCCATGCCTTGGAAAAAACGGATCTATTATGCCGCTTGGCTGCGGGCACTCCTCTTTACACAAATTCAGCCAGGATATCGCAGTCCAGATATACCAGCTAAAGAAGCAGACAAAAAAGAAATCTTCCTTCCAGATTTCCATTTTTGTATGGACCAGGCTGCCGTAGTGCGTCGTATGGTCGAAACGGCCCGCTTTCTCTATGGCGTCCCTCTTCAGCAAAATGGTAATAAGAAATGTTGTTTGGATTATGCCATTCCACCACAGGTGGACCAGACTAGCTCCGTGCGCTTTCTCAGCGGCGAACGGCGTTTCTTATACGACTGTTTTCGCCAATGCTTCTCGGGACGCTTTTCTCAAACTCAAAAAAATTTGTTTTATCTTTATTTGTTGCTTAAGCAGAGCTTTCGAGGAGAAGTCGTACAAACCAACCGCCGTTACGGCTTTCGCAACTTTGCTTCCTATACCCATCGAAAAGACTTGATCTGGGGAAACCGTATGGAATATTGGTTTGAAGCAGTTCGTCTTGCCATTAACGCTACCTTGGAACAGCATATTTCGTCCTTAGAACTACGTATAGTGCCGGGAAAAACCAGGCAAAAGATACTCCAGCAAGTATTTTCGCCCGATCAAATAAGCCAATACCAGATCGGGAACGATCATGACACCTCATCTGACCGACGTCAACGTTCTGTCGAACAAGACCAGGTTTTCTACGTTCTACACTATGCAAAAACCCCTCTTCCCAGGTTGACACAACCTCCTAAACCTGCACTTTTGACCCTTCGTCACGGCAAATACCGTCGTATGGTAGAGCGTCAAGCCCAGGTAATTGCTGCCAGTCTGGAACGCAACAGCTACCTGTGCGCTCGTATCCGAGGCATTGATGCCGCATCCCATGAGATCGGCTGCCGGCCTGAAATCTTTGCTCCTGCCTTTCGTTTTCTGCGTCACTTTCCAGTTCGTTCTAATCTAGTTGTACATCAGGAACGCTATTGGCCGACCTTGGCTGCTAGTTACCATGTGGGAGAAGATTTTTTAGATCTTCCTGATGGTCTGAGAGCTATTGATGAAGCAGTTTGCTTCCTGGACCTAGAACGCGGGGATCGCCTGGGCCATGCCCTGGCTCTTGGTGTAGAACCAGAAGAATTCTACCATTTGAAGGGCTATCGTGTAGTTTTGCCTGCTCAGGATTTATTGGATAATCTAGTCTGGCTTCAATTCCGCAGCCTGGAGTGGGGTGTAGCTATTCCAAATGAATTGCACAGCCGGCTTAAATATCAAGCAGAATCATTACTTCAGGAAATATACGGAAATGTCTGTCCAAATGTTACTTTACAGGAATACTTCCAGAGTTGGACTCTTCGCGGTGACTCCCCCGAACTCTATTATAATTTTTATCCGGAAGATAACGACTCCTTTTTCCGCCACTTGCAAATAAAACGTTACAGCGCTTCTCGTTTTGATGCCTTTCGAATCAATAACCACATCTGGTCTGAACGCAATCTCAACACTTATCGCGCCAACGGCAGGGTGCGGAATTTGGTTCATTGCTACCAGTACCATAATTCTGTGCGTTGGGCAGGACAAAAAAATCAGTCCTACCAGGTGAATCCAGACTACATACGACTGGTACGCTTAGTTCAGGATTGCATGATGCAGCGACTCATGGCCCATGGAATTTGCATTGAATGTAATCCCTCTTCCAACTATTTAATCGGCACCTTCCGACGGTATGATAAGCACCCTATTTTCCGCTTTAACAGTTATAATCTAAATCTACCTGGCAAGCAGAATTCTAACGGAGATATGCAAGTTTCTATCAACACAGATGACCAAAGTGTATTCGACACCTCTTTGGAGTATGAATACGCCTTGCTGTACTGCGGTATGAGTCAGTATGTGGACGAGAATGGAGTTCGTCAGATCAGCAATGACGCGGCTGACCGCTACCTAGAACACGTACGCACTATGAGCGCTTCCATGGTATTTGCCAAAGCAGTAAAACAATTGCGTTACCGTTTTCTTCCCTGAGAAATTTAAATCATAGGGAGGTATCTACATGGAACAAGAGGGAAAAAGTTCCTTATTACATCTCATCCGCCGTTTCACAATCATTGATTTTCTTGGGTATCTAATTCCAGGATCCATTGTTACATTAAGCTTGAATTATCGTTTCAATGGTATATTCAAAGCGCCTTTTCAAGATTTCTTTGGTGAACAAACTGTGCTACTGGCGCTTTATTTTCTTGTCCTTTCCTATTTAGTCGGAACTGTAATTCACGAGATTAGCAAACCTTTGGATTTACTGATAAACAAGAAACTCTATCGCCCTCAGAAAGGACGTGAAGCTCTCGGAAATACAAAGTATTATTATGAACAAATATTTCTTTTGTCTCCGTCCAGTGGTCAAACATCTTCAGTTGCCAGTGAAACAACAAACGATCAAATTCACTTTGAAAAAATTTATCATTGGATTCAACCACGATTGGATGATACCAAAGTTCCTTTGTTTCATGCTTTTTCTACTCTGAGCCGTACCGGCACTGTCACCGTTCTTGTAGTCGCACTTCTATATTGGACGGCTCCTTCCCTTCAGCCTTTCAAATTCTGTACGTCTTTTTTTCTACAAGTTTTCTTAGTAGTTGCGCTGATGCTTCTGCTTATTGGTCGGTGTTACCGCTTCAAGAAAACAAGTATGAAGTATATCTATGATTATTTTGATTTTATCTGCATAGAAAAACAAATAGACGCCCACGCGCGGTAAGGGGGTCTGATTTCACAATCGCTCTGTATTGTTACCGTTTTGTTGCAGACAACCCTCCCGCTATTTCTATCTACCAAACTATCTACCATTTTTCATATCTATAATTTTTTCCTTAAAAAAGCAAGAAAACAGGCATGAAATCGTTAGATTTCATGCCTGTTTTTGGTGGAGGCGGGGGGAGTCGAACCCCCGTCCGAAAACTCTTCCATGGGAACTTCTCCGGGCGCAGACGGTTATTGCGGAGGTCTTGCTCCTCCCGTTCCCCTCGCCCCAGGCAAGCCGTCACGCCTGAGGGTCAGGTAAGCTTCATTGTTCATGGCCGGCGCAAAGCTTTGCCGGCGCACGTGCACCACTAAACGACGCCTGATCCCAGCTCGTGGTCCTTCCGGGTCAGACGGCCGCCTTTAATTAGGCAGCGTAAGCGTAATTATCGTTGTTCTTTAATTTATAAAGAATGCCCGTTTTAAGGTGGCCAGGCGCCACCGCCCGCTATTCCCACTTCCGCGTCCCCGTCGAAACCGGTACGCCCCCGCGTCGTCGCAAGCTTCATATCCCTCGCTTCCGCCGCTCGGCGAAAGCTTGCTCATTCCGCTGCTCCTCCTTTTCCAAACGAACCCGCTTGCGCTGGGCTTCGTTTGGAGTAACGGGAGAATGAGGTGGGAACTTCTCCTCCCCTCGAGGGGGAGGAGAAGATTCCATATTGCATTAAACTTTTTCAGGCTCGGGATAGTCCACACCGAAGGTCTCCACGGTGACCTTCTTCATGCGCTGAGGCTGGCGGGGCTTGTCGTTCCAGTCCCGCTTGGTGGACACGATGGCGTCGGCCACCTCCATGCCCTCGATGACCTTGCCGAAGGAGGCATACTGGCCGTCCAGGTGGGGAGCCTGCTCCACCATGATGAAGAACTGGCTGCCCGCGGAGTCGGGAGCCATGGTCCGGGCCATGGACAGCACGCCCCGGTCGTGGCGCAGCTCGTTGGGGAAGCGGTTCTGGGTAAACTCGCCCTTGATGGAGTAGCCGGGGCCACCCATGCCGGTGCCGTCGGGGCAGCCGCCCTGGATCATAAAGCCGGGGATGACCCGGTGGAAGATCAGGCCGTCATAGTAGCCCTTCTGAATGAGGCTGATGAAGTTGTTGACGGTGTTGGGAGCCACGTCGGGGTACAGCTCCGCCTTCATGATGCCGCCGTCCTCCATCTCGATGGTAACAATAGGATTCTGTGCCATTGGAAACACTCCTTTTCAGCGGAGAGAAGCCTCCGCAAACTCTTTAATACCGGGTATTCCGGGACTTCATGGTGCGGTCCATCTCCCGCTTGGCGTCCCGCCGGGCGGCGGATTCCCGCTTGTCGTAGAGCTTCTTGCCCTTGGCCAGGCCGATCTCCAGCTTGACCCGGGGGCCTTTGAAGTAGACGCTCAGGGGGATGAGGGAGTAGCCGTCCTGCTTAATGTGGGCAAACAGACGCATGATCTCCCGCTTGTGCATCAGCAACTTGCGCTGGCGCAGGGGGTCCTTGTTAAAGATGTTGCCCTTTTCATAGGGGCTGATGTGCATCCCGATGACCCACATCTGCCCATCTTTAATGTGGCAGAAGGAGTCCTTCAGGTTCACATGGCCCTGGCGGATGGACTTGACCTCGGTGCCCGCAAGCTCAATGCCGGCCTCATATTTCTCTTCAATGAAGTAATCGTGGTAGGCTTTGCTGTTCTTGGCCACCATCTTGACCGCCTCCGCCATAGGGCACCTCCTTCCCGGAAAACCATAGATGAATGGTAAATTAGTATACCATGTTTTCTTATAAAAAGCAAGGCGGAGCTGCCCCCTTGACAACTGTCCGAAATCAGACTATACTGGCAGCGTCACTTTAAGTCCGATTTCGGACTATTTGGAGGGAGTTTATGTCCGAGCTTACCTTTCAGGAGTTTATCCGCCGCTATAACGGCTTATACAAAGAAAACAACGAGATCTATCACCGTCTGGCCCGGCACTTCGGACTGTCCGACACTGCCTTCTGGATCTTATATACCCTACGGGAGATGGGGGGCAGCGTCAGCCAGAGCCAGCTTTGCGGGGAGCTGTTTCTCAGCAAGCAGACCATCCACTCCGCCCTCAAGCAGCTGGAACAGGGCGGCTTTCTCCAGCTGGAGAACCTCCCCAACAACCGGAAAAACAAGCTGGTGCGGGTCACCCCCCGGGGGGAGCAGCTGCTCTGCCAGGTGGCCGACCCGGTGTTTGCCATGGAGGAGCGGACCTTTCTCCGCCTCTCCCCCCAGCAGCGCCAGGCCCTGCTGGAACTGGATGAGGCTCTGCTGAACGCCCTACGTCAGGAATCCAACCTGATTCTTGAGCAACCCAAATCACCCTAAGGAGTTTTTATGAAAATCAAGTTATCCGACCACTTCACCTACAACCGATTATTGCGCTTTACCCTGCCCTCCGTGGTCATGATGGTGGTGGCCTCCATTTACAGCGTGGTGGACGGCCTGTTTGTCTCCAACTTAGTGGGCGACCTGGCCCTGTCCGCTGTCAACATCATCTTCCCGGTCACCATGATCATCGGCGCCTTTGGCTTTATGCTGGGGACCGGCGGCAGCGCCATTGTGGCACGAACCCTGGGCGAGGGCCGAAAGGAATTGGCCCAGGAGTACTTCTCCATGCTCATCTACACGGTGCTGGTGGTGGGCGGGGTGCTGTCGGTGATCAGCGTGGCCCTCACCGAGCCCATTGCCCGGCTGGCCGGAGCCAGCGACCTGCTCATCGACGACTGCGTAGCCTACGGCCGGATCATGCTGGCGGGCAGCGTGGTGTTTATGCTCCAGGTCCTCTTTCAGAGCTTCTTTGTGGTGGCTGAGCGGCCCCAGCTGGGCCTATTCTTCTCGGTGGCCGCCGGCGTGACCAACATGGGACTGGACTATGTGTTTATCGCGCTGATGGATCTGGGCATTGCCGGGGCCGCCCTGGCCACGGTGGCAGGCTACTGCGTGGGCGGCATCATTCC
>UMLF01045995.1_pt1 | contig 13492 bp, 8 predicted proteins | sample 1966501 | NCBI WGS metagenome assembly UMLF01 (sample SAMEA4836194, study PRJEB28245) | human gut metagenome | biome: gut microbiome; material: fecal sample | place: Denmark | collected 2008 | reverse complement strand
AAGCCTCCAGAAAGTCCTCCATGCTTTGCATTTCCTCTACTGGTTTTGTGGAAACTCCGTAATAAGGCCCCCTCATCAGCCCGATCATCCGATCCTCCAAGGGAAACGCACAGTCTGTCTGATACCCTTCCGGTTTGGGCTGCAGGGGATAATTCCCCTCATTCAGAGCCAGCTCCAGGGGACGCAAAAGGTTCATCCAAAGCTGTCTGAGTCCCCCCTCAAAGGCCGGAATATTAGGGTCGTTGCACCCCCAGAATCCATATTCATAAATCTCCGGCGCATCCACGTGGAAATAGTTTAAGGCTGGTATCATGGTCTCATCATTGTAGAGCACCACGGTGGCATTGTCCCGCATCGCTTCACAGCACATCCGCCAGAACTCCTTATCCATTCCCTTGTGATACCGGACCACCACAAATGGGTCCCGGATTTTCAGATTCCATGCCGCCTGGAGAATATCCTTTGACAAATCGCATACAGCGGAGGTTCCGTCTGCCCTCCAGCCTCCCAGAGTCAAATAGTTGGGATCATCAAATGCCAGCTCCAGCGTTTCCTTGGTGGCATCCACATCCAGCGACATGTGATCGGTCTGGGCCATGATCTCATTATTGCGGAAGAAAAATTCTTCCAGCAGCGCGACAGCCCGGTCTCTTGTCAGACTTCCTTCCGCTATCTCCTTCTCATAAAGAGGACGCAGATACCGATCCATACAACTGTAATTTAAAACCCCGCAGCCGCATATCTTTTGAAGTATCAGCACCAGCAGCCACAACTGCTGGAGAGCCTGGGTAAATGTAAGAGCAGGCCCTTCGCTGATTTGTCTCAGATTATCTGCCACTTCCTTTCGTCCAAGCCTTTCCGCTTCCCTGGCATAGCGTTTTATATACTTTATGATGGCTTCATAACACAGGATCGCCCCTTCCAGGAAGTATCTCTGCTTCTGATTGCATCCTTTTTGCAATTCTCCCTGCGCACGCTTCTTCAGCCCCTGAAAGCCCTCTGTGATGATGGCCTCCCAATCCAACGCAAGATGACCGAAACTGGGAAACCAGTAGGGTCTGCAGCGCAGCCAGGCTTCTGAGTAATAGAACAATGCCTTTTCATGCCTCTCTTCCACCGGAATATCCCACCATCTATGATAGGTGGCAAGGATATCCTGCTTTTCCTGATCCGTGGGAACCCTCATAGTCATCTCTCCCACAATCTCCATTTCCGGATCCACAATGACCGAAATCTTAGATAAGATGTAATCCAAAGTTTTGGCATACCGGATTGCGTCTGGCTCGTTTTCAAACAGGCGCTCGCTCTCCAGCAAATATTGGATCCGTTCCATGGTGGCTGCATTGGGATCTCTCGCAAACCACGCATCTAACTTGGCCTGAAGCTTCTTATTTTTCAGCATCTTTTTGTCCTCCTTCTCTCTTACTGTCCCGCAAATCTATAATCGTTTCCAACATCCGCATCCGCTCTCCGGAAGGGGCTGTAAAACGTCTCATCCGAATACCCATGCTCTCTGCCTTGTCCATACCCAGATCATGGTATGGAAGCAGCCGAATCCCTGTAACATTTCCATACCCCTGAATCCATGCCAGCATCTTACGCATGTTCTCTTCCGTATCATTAATCCCCTGAATCACCGGGACGCGTATTTCCATATTTACTCCTAAGTCCAACAGCTTTTTCGCATTTTCCAAAATCAAATCGTTGGAAACTCCAGTATACTTTTTGTGCAGATCTCTATCCATCATCTTGATGTCATACAAAAACAAATCCGTATAGGGAATCACGTTTTCCAAGCAAGAAAAAGGCACATTTCCGGCGGTATCCACCGCCACATGGATTCCTTCTTCTTTCAGACGCTTCGCCAGCTCCCCGGCAAAACTACTTTGCATCAGCACCTCGCCGCCTGAAAGCGTTACTCCCCCGCCCGAGTTGTCATAATATGGCTTATCCCTTAAGAGGATTTGCACAAGCTCTTCCACCCCGTATTCCTGACCCACCAGATCCAGAGCCCCATAAAGACATTCCTCCACGCATGCGCCGCACCGGATACACTTCTCTGCGTTGATTCTCCTTTTCTTTTCCACATAAACGCCCTTAGGGCAAACCCTTTCGCATCTGTGGCATTCCACGCATTTTCCAGGCTGATACCGCATCTGTTTTTCCCCCAGATAGGACTCGGGATTATGGCACCAGGCGCATCTCAAATTGCATCCCTTGAAAAACACGGTGGTGCGGATGCCAGGGCCATCGTGGGTACTGAATCTTTGTATCTGAAACAGCAATCCCTTCAATCTTTTGTCACCTTCTTCATTCCGATATCATAATGTTATAATGTTATGACATAATAATATATTCTTTTTCTTTCCATGTCAATAGAAATTTCTCTGTTTCCTGCTTTTCCCGGAGAACATTACTCCGGGAACACAGTAACCTCAAACCGGTTGCGGTCTCCTCTGTAACGGGCAATGGAAAACTCAATAGGGGTATCGTATACATTATATCCCGTGGATTCAAAATACTGGACAGGCTTTTTCGGTTTTATATTTAACAGACTGGCATCCTCCTTGGTCGCCTCCACAGCCTCAATCTTTCGCTCAATTCGAAATACCGCAGTCTCTGTTTTTTCCCCAAGGATTTTATATAAGCGCTCTTTTTCCAGATCATGTTTTAAAACAAAAGCGCATAAACGATACGGTAAATAGGTTTTGATCGTAACGATGGGCTCCCCGTTAGCCATACGCTTTCGAAACAAAAAGACAGCCTGCTCATCCTTCCCCAGCCCCAGCTGCTCTGCAACTCTGCTTTCCGGCACAATCACGCTCATTTCCAAGACTTCCGTGGAAGGAACCATCCCCAGTCTCTCAATCTGATCGTTAAAGCTTTCTATTTTCTTCACAAAGCTCTGCTCAATCTTAGGCTTAGAAACGTACGTGCCCTTCCCCTTAACCCGATACAGCCATCCTTCCTTTACCAGTTCCACGATGGCCTGTCTTACTGTAGTCCGGCTGATCTCAAACATATTGCTTAACTCCGCTTCCGTGGGAATTAATTCTCCAATTTTATATTCTCCCTTTTTTATCTGATCCAGCAGCAGGGTCTTAAGCTGATAAAAAAGCGGTATCAAGGAAGATTTATCCATTTCATTTCCCTTTAGCGCCATATGGACCTCCTGTACTCTATTCGCAACATATGGTAAGGCGATTCTTTGGAATCCTGTTCCTGCATATGCTTCTCAATATCATAATGTTATGACATTATGATAATACGATATAGCTCTGCTGTCAATCTTTTTATCCCTCTGTTCGCAGTTCCTCATGGGGCCGTCCTTCGTTTGCCCGATAAATATCCGCCTGGTTTAATATCCCGCCTCCATCCGCGAAAGCCGGAAAAAGAAATCCCCACACTCCGGCCTGCCCGGTTCATAGTCTCCATACACAGGACAGATGGCACAGATAATGTATTCAAACATCTGCTCCGACTCCCCCAATCTTTCATGGTCTGCTGCCTTTACCGGGACGTCATACCGGTCGTGAAACAAATAAACCGCATAGTCTTTTTCAGACTGATAGTTCTCTGTCACCAGTTCATAAAACACATCCAGCAGAGCGTCATTTTTCAAACCGCAGGCTCGAATCCCCATCAAAAGCTGCCACACACTGTCCTTTTCCTATTTTAAAATTAATTCCGGCTTAAATTTCAGGTAATCACCGGAAACCAATCGATACTCAATCCCGTCCACATATCCCTGCAGGCTATCGTCATAATGCGCCTTTCCATGACAATGGGAATAAATGACTTTCGATACTCCATATTTTTTTGCCATTTCCGTAAAGGGGCTTTCCTGTTCTCCAATGGAAGTGGGAGGATAATGCAAAAACATGATAAATTTTTCATATCCGGCTTCCACCGCCTGCTCAAAAGATTTACCCAGACGCTCTATCTCCCGTTTACGTATCTTTATAAAATGCTCGTAAGTATCCTTCCCCTCATAGCAATATCCTTTTGTCCCAACCAAGGCATAGCTTTGGTAAGAATAAAAATTATTCTGCAAAAATCCCAGTCGCCCTGCATAAAGCTCATTTAAAAGAGCCGTCTTTTTCACATCCCAAAACATGTCATGATTTCCTCTAAGAAGGATTTTTCTGCCCGGAAGAGCCTGGATAAACTCCAAATCATCCCGGCATTCCCTTAGATTTCTCCCCCAGGAATGGTCCCCTGTAATCACAATCGTATCCTCCGGGTTGATTTTCTTCCTGCAATGCTTTTCTATCTTTTTTACATGGTTTTTCCACTCTGTTCCAAACACAGACATGGGCTTCTCCACCTGCAAGGACAAGTGAAAATCTCCCATTGCATACAACGCCATTTGCCTCCCCTCCTTTCACGAAAAGAATGTTAAAAATCTGTCCGCTTCCTGACATCCATACTCGATTATAGAAAAAAACCAAACCATTTGCAATGTCATTTCTTCCAACTTTTCTCTCAACACTTGTCAAAAGTCAAGAAGTTCAGTAAAATAAGGAAATGTGTAAAGTAGTACCATACCACGTTTATCAACAGAAGGAGTGCCTTATGAAACGACCTTTCCGATGGGTCTGCCCCATCCTTTTTCTATGTTTATGTGCCATTGTGATCTGGTTTCTGCACCTTTTTACCAAGGTGAACGATACGATGCTCTATATAAACTGGGAGTCATCTGTAAAGATTGACCCTGACGGTTCCGAACAGCCCTTTGTATGGGATGCCTACAGCAATACCTCCGGTTTGGAAGGTACCTATCAGTTTCAGGGGAGGCTCCCCCAGGGACTTTCTTCCGGCTACCTGCTGTTTGAAACCTCTGGGGTTTCTCTGTCTTTATCCCTAAATGGAGAAGAAATATACCAATCCTCCTCATTCCTTCCGGAACAGGTATCCGCGATGCCCCAAGCCACGGTTCCTCTGCCAGAGGACGCCTCAGGGGAACTGGAGATGACCTGCGAAATTTTAGACGGAGAACACTCCATGTTTCCTCCTCTGGTTCGCTTTATACCAGACGGTCTCAAGGACACGGAAACTTTTGCCATTGCCAACCGCATCGGTTTTTCCACCGGAATGTCTGCCCTGATCTTTCTCTTAACCGCCGGATTATTTTTGTCTGGAATTACGCTGGGAAAGCCGGATTGGAGCCTGATTCCTTTGATTCTTGCGTCTGCGGCAATGGTTGTCTACCGAATCTCCCAGGGAGAAGGCGCCTATTTTTTGCCTCAGTGGGCCACAGATCTTTTTAGTCATCCGGAAATCGGCCTTTTTACTGCCGCCTCGCTCATCCTCTACCTGGTCATGAATCCAAGAAGGCGTTTCTGGAAATACATAGGTCTCTTCACTGCATGGAGCGCTGCCGCTATGCTGATTAGCTACCTTGCTTCTCTGGCAACCCAAGGCCCCCTGTCCACCTATATCAACAGCGCATTTTCCGCCTTGCTTCAGGCAGGCATTTATGATGGCCTTTTGTATTGGTTTACCCTATGGTTGACAGCGGTGTGCACGCTGGTTTCCGCCTATGTGGCAGTCCGTTCTTTCGCCGATAAGAGCATCGAAACCCGAAATCTGGCCTTGAAAAATAAAATGATTCTGGAAAGTTTCCATAAGATTGAAGAGAATATGAAGGAAGCCGCCGCCTTTCGCCACGAATTACAGCACCAGCTTACGGCTCTGGAATGTTTGTGTGAGAAGAATGATTATCCTGGAATCAAAGCTATGATTGACCAATGGAAGCAGAACATAGAAAAGCAGGCTGGGGCCGTGATTACAAAAAATCTAGTGGTAAACACGATCCTCCAGGAGGCCTCCCAAAAGGCGACGCAGTACAATATTTCATTTGACGCCCAGGTCTTTGTACCCAGAGACTTAACAATTCCAGAGCAGGATCTGTGTTCCCTTCTTATGAATATGCTGGATAACGCACTGGAAGCCTGTCAAAAAGTAGAACCTGCTTCCAGACGTTTTATCCACTTCCGCGCCAAAGTAGTTCACGGGGCACTGGCCATCCAATGCGAAAATTCTTTTGCGGGAGAAGTCAGGAAAGACCAGAAAGAAGGGCTTTTGACCACGAAGAAAGACGTGGCGAATCACGGTTTCGGCCTTCGGCAAATGTCAAAAATAGCGAAACTTTATCATAGCCAGCTAGATGTCCAATATACCACGGACGGCACTTTTTCTATCCGAACCACCCTAAAGCTGCCTGAGGCATCCGGCCAGAAATTTTAAGATTTCCCTTTGTTTCCTTCATATTCCAAACGGTACTCCCGGCATTTTACAATGCAAACTTATACAAAAGTTACCGCCGCATCTACGATATCTTGTTCGTAGATGCGGCGGTACATTCTTGGAAAGTTTGTTTTACTTTCCCGCCTTATCCATGCTCTTTAGAAGGCTGCAACTTTCTCTGCTGTGTACTGTAAAAGCAATGTCGCATCCTTCGTATCAACCACGCCGTCACCATTCACATCTGCACTGGCAGCCGCTTCTGCGGAAAGTGCGGTCAGCTCTGCATTGGCTTTCAAAAGGCTCGCGCTGTCACTTGTGGTTACGGTACCGTCGCCGTTCACATCGCCCAGTAATCTGGCTTCTGCCACTTTCAAGGTTAATGTCTGCACTGCTTCGTTTACCTCACTCTGTACTGCGTCTGCGTCATCATATACAGCCTGTGCTGTCTGCACTGCTTCCGCAAGACCTTCCACGGTTCCTGCCACATAGGCATCCGCATTCGCCAGAACTTCCTTTGCCTTTGCGAGTATAGACTCCAGAGCCGCTTTATTGCCCTTCATCTCAAGATTCATAATAGCCTGAACCAAATCCGCATATGCGTCTGTGATATCCTGATCATCTCTGTTCTGGTCTGCCACTACCGCCTCGCCGGTTCCAATGGCACCTTTCAGAATTTCCAGTGTTTCGCTGGTATAGTTTTTCTCCAATAGCCCTTTGGCCGCCTCTATCAGACTTTCAAGAGATGCAATATCTGCCTTCTTGGCCATCTTAAAGAGTTCATCCAACACCGCATCGGCTGCATTGTTTACTTCTTCCTGGGTTGCATCTGTCTTTGCCAGTACATCCCTTCCTGCCTCCACAGCGGCAGCCAGTGCTTCTGTTTCTTCGTAATTTTCACTGAGTGCCAGAATCTGTTCCGCAGCATCTAAAGCCACTTCCAGATGCAGTTTCTGTACGCCGTATTCCATAGCTCCTATGGCTTTCACAAGATCCGCGACAGCCTGGTCTACTTCACTCTGGATTGCCTCATCGTCGTTCAAAACGTCGTAAGCTTCCTTAAGGGCCGCCTCCATACGCTCTGCGCTCTCCTGGGTATATACGGAAAGATCCGCCGCTGCCCAAACCTCATACAAGGATTTTAAAGTGAGCTTAATGCTTTCGCCCAAAGATGCATCCGGTTTTGGTAATGCTGTCTGAGACGTGGTGCTGTTTCCTCCCAGCGTGTTTCTGAACAGGGAAGCAAATGCTGCTGCCGACCAGCTGAAATTGGTGGTATGAAGCCCTTCCCCTGTCTCAGGATTGTAATTCTCGCGGATGGGACCGTCTCCCAATAACCCCTCCGTATTGTCAAACAGCTTGTAGGTCATTTCTCTGGCTTCTTCCAGATATCCGTAGTTCTGCATCGCTTCCACGCCAAACATAGCCTGGTCTAACCAAACTGGTCCTCTCCAGTATGTGGATGGTGAAAACTTATCGTTATCCTTGGATGCCGTTGGAAACGGTACCTTGAGGTTGAACTTGTTTTCATCCACCATATTTTCGACAACTCTGTCTGCTATTTCCTGAGTCGCCATATTGGCCCACAGCGGCATCCAGCCTTCTGTGCCTTTTCCACGGTTCACAAGCAGTTTCTTAACGCTTCCGTCTTCATTTGTCTGCAGGTCATAATAGAATCCGGTCTCTTCATCGTACATGTTCTCATTGACATATGCGAGAAGATCCTCTGCCTCCTCTTCGTATTTCTTCGCATCCTCACTGTAGCCAAGGATTTCTGCGATAGATTTTAAGAAGCCTTTCTCTGCATAGAGATAAGCATTTAAGTCAACGGACTCTTGATTGATCGAGTAACCAACTACTTCGCCATCCTCATTCTTGTTCTCATATACCAGCACTCCCACGTCGTCCGGGCCATTTCCTTCCACGTCAAAGCGGGTCGCATTGTCCATACCACTCTCCCATGCCGCTGCTTCAATGATGGCATCGGAATCAAACAGCTTATTGCCCTCTTCATCGGTTGCGATAACAGTCTCGCCCTCTTCGTTTCTTACCCACTGATAATGCGCGTCGTCAACCATAGCTCCGTACTCTGCAACACCATTGTGATCCACGTCGCGGTTTGTATACCACCAGTTGTGATAAGCAACCAGCTTCGGGTACAGCTCTTTCAAGAACTCCACATCATGGGTCTTCTGATAGATGTTATAAACAGACCATGCTGCCAAAGGCGGTTTAGAGTTACGCTCGTTCCAGTTGCCACCCTCGCCTCCGCGGGCTTCGCTCTGGTTATAGAAGATACAGTCTACGATGGCCCCCGCATCCTGAGGACGAAGCTCATCATCTTCTGTAATCTGGTAATCAAAGATAGCTCTGACACTATCCTGTGCAAGCTCTCCGTCAAATAAGGAGGCTCCGATAGCACCTTTCCAGGTATCCCATGCCCACAAGCCAATAAACCACTGGTAAGACATGGACGGAATAATGCCATCGTGCTTTAAGGCGCCTGCTGCGCTTCTCCAGTTTGTGGCAATGGTTTCAATTGATTTTACTGCCGCGTTCTGATACTCTTTACCGACAGGCTCCACATCGGAAAGTACGTTGTCTAAGTATCCCTGCCAGCGTTCCTTATTTTCCGCAAAGTATCTGTCTCCATTATCCAGCATGTCTCCAATCTTGGCTTCTTCTACAGCCGCCTCCTCATCGGTAAACGTGAAGCTCTGGGTGGACCAGGTTGTAAATGTATCTCCCGCTGCAATGGAAACAGGCGCATCCATTGTGGTTTCATAGGAAAGCAGATCTTCACTTACCACTGTGGTTACCGGCTGATCAAATGCAATCCGGAATCTGTTTTCCTTTGTGGTAAACAGGTTCCATGTGTAGCGTACATCAGAAAAATGAACATCTACGCCATCCTCAGTTGCTGCCAGGGTGGCACCCAGATCATAGCTGCCCTGGAAACGATCAAAGATGGTACCTTCCCATTTTAACTGAAGTTCCAGTGCGTCTTCTGTCTTATTTTCAATGCTTGTCTTAATCACCGCGCTTCTGTTGGTTCCCATAATCAGCTCCAGCTTTAGGATAAATGCATCGAACTCATAGCTTTGTACCAGTCTTCCCGGATAGTATACCGCATCCACCTTGGACGTGGTCAGATCGTATACGTTTGCGTCCTTATCGCTGACTACAATCTTGCTGATTGCATCCGACAGGTTCACAGGATATTCCTCCCCAATGACAACTGGGCCTGCAAAGCCACCGTAGAGATCCTTGGCTTCCAGATCATGTAAATAATATCCATGCCATGCGCCCATATCGGAGAAATTGTTGTAATTGTTCGTTCCGCTGTAATTGGTTGCCGTATGTAAGCCGTAAATATTGTCGCCCGGATCGGCAAAGATGTTTAATACATTGCCGAAATCCTCAATACTTGCGCCGCCTTCAGCAGCCGCCTGCATCGCAGGAATTGCAGGGATACTTCCGGCCACAACCGCAACGGTGCACAAAGAGCAAATCCCTGCTTTCAATACTTTTTTCATCTTCATTTCTTCATCTCCTATTCCTTTTAAAACTAACGCTTACTCACCACCAAGAATCAGCAAAGGCTCCTTTCGCTGATCCTGGCGGATGTTTTCCCCCGCCTATCTTATATGCATATTAGATAAACAGTTGTTTTATATTATACTATAAATTGGCTAATTCTGTCAATTTAGCGTGGTAAATCGCCCGCTTATTCGTTTTAATAATTAATAATTTTTTACAAATATTCACCATATTTGGTCAAAAAGTCAATCCTATTTTTATATTTTGTTTTTATTGACATTCTGCCATTTCGAGCTATAATTAAATCGAATAAGAAAGAAATGCGAAGAACAGGACAAGACTTCCCGGACAGATATGTTTTCAGAGAGTCTCCGGATGGTGTGAGGAGACAGCATAGTCAGGGCGGCTATCACCTGCGAGCAGTCAGGGCGAAAGGAATATCAGTAGCCCGGACCGGGATTCTCCCGTTATAGGGAAACCTGTTAACCCGACAGGCAAATTCTTGAAAGCAGCTTCCGGCAAGGTTATATTTTCAGGGAAATGCAGTTGGGCGACGGGATGGAGGGACCGGAATATCCGGTAAAAGAAGTGGTAACGCGGAGAGAGCAACATTCGTCTTCTGACAGAGTAATCTGTCGGAAGGCGTTTTTTTGTTTTCAAACAAATTATCACAACTTCCAATTTACGTCATATTTAACAAAGGAGAGTGAACTACCATGAACACACTTGTAATCGTACTCATTGCTGCAGTATGCCTTATCGCAGCCTATGCGCTGTATGGACGATGGCTGGCAAAAAAATGGGGCATCGATCCCAGAGCAAAGACCCCCGCTCTGATACACAATGACGGGCAGGACTATGTTCCCACAGACGGTTGGACTGTATTTGCCCATCAGTTTTCATCCATTGCAGGGGCCGGTCCAGTGACCGGAGCCATACAGGCAGCCGCATTCGGATGGCTTCCGGTTCTTTTATGGATCCTCCTTGGCGGTATCTTTTTTGGCGCAGTGACGGACTTCGGAGCACTGTATGCCAGCGTAAAAAATGACGGAAAGTCTATGGGCCTGCTGATTGAGAAATATATCGGAAAGGCAGGACGCAAGCTATTTCTTGGCTTCTGCTGGCTGTTCACTTTGATTGTGATTGCGGCGTTTGCGGACATGGTTGCAGATACCTTCAACGCCTATGTGATTGCGGACGGCGTACAGACTCTGTCCGAAAATGCCACGGTAAACGGAGCCGCAGGCAGCATCTCCCTGTTTTTCATTCTCTTTGCGGCAATCTTTGGTTTGGTTCAAAGAAAAGTGAAATTCACAGGCTGGAAAGAGGTTGTCTTCGGACTCGCGTGTACAGTTCTCGCATTCATATGCGGAATGAATTTGCCGGTGACCTTAGGAAAAGACATCTGGGTGTACATCGCTTTCGCCTATATTTTCCTGGCGGCCGTACTTCCTATGTGGTTTGTCATGCAACCCCGGGATTACATGTCCACCTTCATGTTTGTGGGAATGATTGTCGGCGCAGTGATCGGCCTGGTGTTCGCCCATCCTGTCATGAATCTGCCAGCTTTCACCGGTTTCCAGAATCAGAGTCTGGGTACTCTGTTTCCAATCCTGTTTGTAACCGTAGCCTGCGGCGCCGTTTCCGGATTCCACAGCTTAGTATCGTCCGGAACCTCTTCAAAGACCATCTCCAATGAGAAGGATATGTTAAAGGTAGGATACGGAGCTATGGTATTAGAAAGCCTCCTGGCTGTCATTGCCCTCTGCGTGGCGGGTGCCGCGGCAAGTGCGGACGGGATCGCCGCTGTAGGCACTCCGTTTCAGATCTTTTCTTCCGGAGTAGCCGGATTTTTGGAAATGTTTGGTATCCCGGTATTCGTAGCACAGAGCTTTATGACCATGTGCGTGTCCGCTCTGGCCTTCACCACTTTAGACTCTGTGGCGCGTATCGGACGTATGTCTTTCCAGGAGCTGTTCAGCGTGGACGATATGGAACACGCAGAGGGCTGGAGAAAGATACTCTGTAACAAATACTTTGCCACTCTGATTACATTAGTATTTGGATATATCCTGACACAAGTAGGATATTCCAATATCTGGCCTCTGTTTGGAAGTGCAAACCAGCTTCTGAGCGCTCTGGTCTTGATTACACTCTGTGTCTTTTTGAAAGTGACCGGAAGAGAGATGCGAACCTTGATTCCGCCCTTCGTAATCATGCTAATCGTAACCTTCACGGCACTGATACAGAGACTTCTGGCACTAATCCATGCATTTTCGTCCGGCACCGGCGTCTTCATGGTAGAAGGGTTGCAGTTAATTGTAGCAGTATTGCTGATGATCCTGGGAGTTACCATTGTAGTGACCTCAGGGAAAGAACTTGTAAGACAAAAGGCCGACAAGCAGTCCTGAAAATCCAGGATTTATTTGAGGTTTCCCAAAATCTCCAATGTATAAAAAACACAGTGTCCGGAAAAGTCCCTCTTCCCGGGCACTGTATTTTTACGCGGCTCTATGGGCAGGGGTTTTCCCCAATATCTTTCTAAAATGCCCCTTTGCACTCTTAAAAATATGGGCCATCCGCTTTGGTAGTCTTTCTTATTTCTTCCTTTTTGGTAGTCTTTCTTATTTCTTCCTTTAAACGCTCCAGCAAATGGGCAATCGCGAACATAAGGGTCTCATAATGCATATATTGCAGCGTATTTTTATCCACAAGAATCTGCAAACTTGCCGGAAATTCTTCATCCGATTCCCAAAAGCAAAGGAGTATGGGAAGGAAAGGAAATAGCTCCAGTTTATAAGCCACATCTCCCTTTTCCACTTTTTCTCCTCCGCAAGACTCACAAGCACAGGCCAACGCATCTGTTTTCCCGTCAAAAAAATCTCCTGCATTTTGAAAAAAATGGTTTCTTTTCGCCAAAGTGCCGCCCTGAACCGTCGCAAGACTTCCCACGTTCACCCACTGGTGAGCTAGGCCACAATTCTCTTGGGAATGACAAAGGACATCATAGATAGTCATTACTTCATTGTAATCTGCCTCTCTCTCTGTCTGAAAACCATCCTGCGTCCAACAGACCCGCCCGCTTAACCTGCAAATCCGATATTCCCGTCCCAAAAAGCGGATATAAAGATAACGCTCATCCTGTCGCAGTCGGAATTTACGGATCATCGGTTCCTGATCATATTGTAAAAATACATCCGCCATCTGGTTTTTCATTCTCTCATAATTGGAAATCCTGCCATCTGCTTTCATTTCTTACCATCCTTTTCTATATTATTCTCCTATAAGTCCCCGCTCCGTAAGAAAATTCTCCGCAGTTTCATCCAGGTCTTTGCCCAACACGTCCACGTCGTAGGTCAGATTGACCATATCCTCCGTGGAGATCTGCCCCTCCAGAAGATTTAAAACCTCCTCCAGATTGGGGGCAGTCTCTTTTACACGCTGGAACACCTCGTCCCGAATCAGAAACGCACTGTTGTACTCCGGAAAGAATGCCTGATCATCTTCTAAGACCCGAAGCTTCGCCTTCCGGTTCAGGCCATCGGTGGCATAAACCTCTGTCACCTGGAAGTTGCCATTTTCAATAGCGCTGTATTTCAATCCGATATCCACAGTCACCGCGTCTTTAAAATCCAGCCCGTAGAACTTCACAAACGGGCCATACTTCATGCTGCCCTCCTCGGTGAAAAATTCATGTTCTGCGCCA
>UMLF01059987.1_pt1 | contig 13527 bp, 16 predicted proteins | sample 1966501 | NCBI WGS metagenome assembly UMLF01 (sample SAMEA4836194, study PRJEB28245) | human gut metagenome | biome: gut microbiome; material: fecal sample | place: Denmark | collected 2008 | reverse complement strand
AAAATTTCCACCACGTCTCCTCTTACCCGGAAAGTTCCTCTGCGAAAATCCATCTCATTCCTGTCATATTGAATATCAATCAGCTCCCGAATCACCTGGTCTCTGTCCTTTTCCATTCCCGGCCTCAGGGAAATAATCATTTCCTGATAATCCTCCGGGCTACCGATTCCATAAATACAGGAAACACTGGAAACAATAATCACGTCTTTTCGCTCACTCAAAGACGAGGTAGCTGATAGACGCAGTTTGTCAATTTCATCATTCACTGCAGAATCCTTGGCAATATAAGTGTCCGAGGAAGGGACATAGGCCTCCGGTTGATAGTAGTCGTAGTAGGATACGAAATACTCCACCGCATTATTTGGAAAAAATTCCTTAAACTCCCCGTAAAGCTGTGCCGCCAGGGTTTTATTGTGGGCAATAATCAAGGTCGGTTTATTCAACTGCTGAATAACATTTGCCATGGTAAAAGTCTTACCCGAACCAGTAACACCCAAAAGGGTCTCACATTGATTGCCCTCCTTAAACCCCTTCACCAATTGCTCAATGGCCTGAGGCTGGTCACCGGTGGGCTGGTATGGCGCTTCCAATTTAAAAAGTGTTTCTTCCGTCATAAATGGTTTACCTCTCTGTTTTTACAATGGAATTACACGAATTTTTCGTGTAATTCCATATCATATCTGATAAGGAAAAAGCGTTTACACGATATTGGTTGTAATCCTTCATGATATATAACTGGAACTCAGGAGAAATCCAGGTTGCAAAAGACATCGCAATATCACTATGAGCATATGTCCCGCCATAGCGTCCTGCTTTTGAAACAATACCGATAGCATTCATCTGTGTAATCCACTTTGTCGGTGTCATAACAAAACGATTTAATCCCGCTTCATTTTTAACCGCCTCGAATTGCACACGGTTAAAATCTGGATTATGCAGTTCTTCCCAAACGCCTAAAAACTCAATCGTATTTCTATTTCGCATCCAGTTTTGAATCACAAATCTCGGGTCATCTTCATTTCTATATTTTGCAATATCCGTTAATGAAATAAATTCATTTTCAAAATTTGTAGTATAGATTCCTATGTCAATACCTTTTGCATGGATAGTCTCCTTAACAATTTTCGCCATAACTATTCTCCTCTCCCCACATTTCCCTATATGCTTCAATATAATCCCTAATACAACCGGGATATATATCCAAATACTTTCTGCATACCCTTTTATACAATCCCAAGATTTTTTCATCACATGCAAAGTCCAGTAAATAATCTAACAAATGTGACAATTCATCTTCTGACACAATTTTGCTGCACACATCTTCAACCAACGGCAAACAAACCTCATAGGCTTTCTGATGTAATTGGACTATATGCTCTGCAATTCGGTAAATATTTTCATCCATTAGATTACCTCAAAATACTTAAGCGCCTCCGTTATCGCTTCTGCCTTTTCTTTCGGCGGACGTTTCCTCGTCTGCTTCAATTCCTCTGTCGCATTAGGCGCACCATACATTGTTAATCCCAATGCCCTTTTCACTTCTGCAATATAAGCGGTATGTACCTTAAATCCATACTTCTGCTTTACATATTCCTGTATCATTTTATATGTGATTTTCGGATCCGGCTGATATTTTTTCGCCCGTTCTGCAATCGCATCCAGCGATATCTTATCATCGCTTTCTCCAAATTCCACCTTTACGTTTATAACACTATCCGGTGACTTGTGGGACAAAAGCACGATTGTCTCGACGTGCATATCAAACGAGAACATATCCCCCACAAAATCACGAATATATGGGCATTATTTTTACAGTACCGATACCGTTCGTGCATCTATTTTCCCACAAATTGAAATTTTCTCTAGGAAATGTTTTCAAAATCCTTCAATGCTGTGTCTACTTTTCATCTTATAATTATTTTCATCCCAACTAATTGCTACTTTTTGCAATTCTTCAAACAGTTCAAGATGTTCATCATAATTAATATTATTTAAACATCTACGTTTTTCTGTTAATGTAATTACATTACTCGCTTTTTGTTCCATTCCGTTTTCTCGTTCAGTCCCAACAATCTCTTGCCCTTCATCAGATAAAAACAATTCTAAGAACACTTTATATTTTTGAGTTGTATTGTTCTATTATCTCCGTTAATCTCTTGTCATATTTTTTTGTATACCTTGATGCGGCATCTCCCTTACTAATTATTTCATCTATCCATCTTCTTGCTTGTTGGATGTACTGATAATCATTATCCATTTCATAAATCTCAATTGCAAACTCCGCAAAACGATTTGCATGATAAGCCTTTCGCTTATCATTGTAATAACATTTTTCTAATATCCCCATGGCTTCCTTTCTCTTCTGTTTACCAGTTTCATTTTTTTCATCTCGATTTGCTTCAAATAAAATTATTGCACTTGTATTTTGAATACTAAAATTATTTGGTCTTTGACGTAATGCTTTATCAATATCTGCAAAAGCTTGTTTAAATTGTTTTAAATAGGCTCTACATAGTGCCCATTGTTGCAAAGTATATGGATTTGGTTCATATTCATATAACGCCGAATAAATTTTGTTTGCATCATCTTTAAATAGATCGTAATATAATTTCGCATCGTAAGCACTACGTCTGAATAACTGGTATTGATATATTTTAAATATAGATACCTTTTTTAAGAATTTTTCTATCACACTTGCATAAGCACTTTTCAAACTCTCAGTTTCACCTAAAAGCTTCTTACTATGATACAAAAACAATTTTGAACGAATATCATAATAATCTTGATCATCGTCACACCAATCAACACTAACATCAAGCTCTCTTAATAACCCATTAGCTTCATTCACATATTTTCTAGTTTCTTCGTATGAGTTACAGTCAAAATATGAGAACAAAATATCTGTAGACAAAGCAGACTTATTGCCAGCCAAATAAGTTGCCAAAGCAACCGTTTCAAAAGCTTTTTTATTTCTTTGTAAAATCTTTTCCAATAGTTGTCTGACTCTATATGCGCCCAAGGAATTCGATATATTTTTTAGCATCATTTCCAATATTGAAAATTTTTCATTTTCATCATCCTTATACTGAAAGACAGAACGCCTTATAGTTCTATCAATAGAATTATAAAACCTTCTTGCTTGCTCTTGCGTAAAGTCTTCAATAAAAAGTAGGCATAGTTTCGTATCTCCAAACAAGTGTTTAGATGCTTCAAAAGTATAATCTGTTGCAGTTGCAATTGTTGATATATTTTCTGCATCTGCCAATAATTTATAAGCAATCAAATCTTCCTCACAATCATCTACAAAGATTACCGTTTGAGCACCATCCAAATTATTAAGAATATATTTGCTCTTTTCCTCCGTCAAATTTTTTACAAACAATTTATTGGGGCTAGTTATTTTCAACGCTAATTGCATTAAAGCTGTTGTTTTTCCAGAAAAATCTGTACCAATAAGAACCGTATTCTTGTTACTCAGATGTTTATCATACAAATCATTTACAATATCCAATTCTATAGCTTGATTTGACAAGACAGAATACCATTGCGTTACTCCTTTAATATAAAAATCCTTTGCTGGTACAGCCGGCACTTGATTTATTGATGGAATAAAAAATTTTTTCAATTTCGAATTCTCTTTTATTCGCACTGAAATCTCATTGTCATTTACATTAGAAATCTTTTTTTCTATCCAATCAAACAACTCTTCGGTATTTCCTAAAATAATATTGCATCCTAAACTCTCAAATAAAGTTATCTGCTTTATATTGTTGGGCATACACTGTATCCATATATCTTGTGGTCCATACGATAGTAATTTTTTTACAGTCTTTAATACTCCGTTGTCATGAAATCCATATCCCCAAAATAAAACAGGTGCATTTCTTAATTTTATTGTCGCCTCTTGAAATAAGTCGCTGTTCGCCTGATCTGCCACAGCTAAATCAAATTTACCAAAAAATAATTTATTCTCTTTATTTATTACTTCTCCGTGCAATGGAATATAACAAATTTCTGTTTGGTCTTTCCGAGTTGCACCGTAATATGTCAAACTTTTCAAATAATATTTAGTTCCTGACTCAATAGCCAAATGTACTATATTATCTATATTTGTTGTAACATATGATAGCAAATTGATCTTATTTAAAAGTAAATATTTAGGATTAATTTTATCAACCTTAAACTTATTTCTTAAAAAGTCTTGCAATTCATCGCCATCAGCCAAAGCACACAATGATTCCAAATCATTGCCAAATGTATCATACGGCAAATTAAACTTTTTACATAATTCTAAAGCCAACTCATCCGCAGTGGGCAAGAATTTTCCTTCATCATCAGGTAAACATGAAAATCCAGCTCCCGTAAATAAATTGATACCCGATAACAATTTTTCTGCAAATAAATCCTCTCTATCTATTTTAATATCCATACTCTTTCTCCTCTCACCGCTATTCAAATCTACTCTTTAAATTATTTCAAAATATTTCAGTGCATCCTTTATCGCTCCCACTTTCTCCGCTGTCGGATGTTTCCTCGGCTGTTTCAATTCCTCTACCGCATTAGGAGCGTCATACATCGGCAAGCCTAAATCTCTCTTTACCTCCGCAATATAAGCAGTATGTACTTTGAAGCCGTATTTTGCTTCTATGTACTCCTTTATCATCTTATAGGTAACTCGCTCTTTCGGCTTGTAAGCTTCTGCTCTTTCAGAAATAGCCTTTAGCGGCACTTTGCCCTCTCCCTCGCCAAACTCCACTTTTACATTGATATGACTGTCGGGTTTTTTGTGGGAAAGCATTACCACCGTCTCTGTATGCGTCGTGACGCTCTGATGAACACGTTTCCATCGCCACGTCACACGCTGATGAACACAATTCTGTGTTCCCAATTCCAGTAGTTACTTCTTTATTATCAACAATCACTGCCAGCTTTTTCTCCATCTTATGACACCATTTTTCCTTTCTCTGAATTCTTTTTCTTAAACTGTTCTTTTGCATTTGGTACAATACCACTCTGATTTCCTTTCAGTACAAAAGTCAGTTTATAAGGATCTGGTCTTCCATCTTCATTGTATCCGCCAACCAATACTCGGTCGATGATACTTTCAAAAATCACCCGGTCAAATTCATCGAGAATTTCTTCATTTTCTAATGTCTGACGAAGTTCCGCCATTCGCTTTTCTACATCTTTTTGTTTGTTGATACTCTCGTTTAATAACTGTTTCTTTCCTGCGAGGGTATGAAGCTTGCGATTAAATTCAATCATTTTATCGTCATACACCTCTTTATTGATTGTACCATCAATCAGCATATCTGTCATTCGGCTTTTTTTACTTTCCAAAGAAGAAATATCTTTGTCAAGCTGCTGTCTTCTGCGGATGTCCTCATCATTAGCAAGAGAACTTTCCACCGCAGCCATTACAATCTCCAATACATCTTCAAAGTTTCCAGCCAGAAGACCAAAGGCTTCTATAAATGCTCCCTCCAAAATCACTTCATCAATTGCCTTGCAGTTCGGACAGTTCTTAATTCCATGCTTCGTTGCATTCATACACTGCCACACCGGTTTTTCATACGTGGAATTGCTGTGTCTGGTACGTCTTGTTAATTTGTGGCCACAATAAGCACATTCACACATACTGCTGAAAGCATATTGTCTGGGTTCCATCAAATGATTTGCGATAGTAGTTGTCCCATATCCCTGCAAATACATATCATAAATAAATCTGACAATCTCGGCTTCTTCCTCGTTAACTGTTAATGTCTTGTCTTCCGGATGATAATCATATCCGAGACAACCATTGAAACCAATCAGCTCCCCACGCTTCATCTTCATTTTCAATCCCATCTTCACATTCTGAGAAAGTGACTCCACCTCCTGCTGTGCTAGGGAACTCATAATCGTAAGAAGTAATTCTCCGTTCATATCCATTGTATTGATATTTTCCTTTTCAAAATAAATTGCAATGTTTCGTTCACGGAGCATTCTTACATATTGAAGTGTATCCAGCGTATTTCTTGCGAATCGGGAAATGGATTTGGTCAGCACCATATCAATTTCTCCATTCTGACACTTCTGAATCATCGACTGAAATCCCTCTCGCTTGTCTACCTTCGTTCCTGTAATCGCTTCATCTGCGAAAATTCCAGCATTTACCCAATCATGGTTTGCTTGGATTTTCTGTTCATAATACAGCTTCTGTGATTCAAAGCTGCCAAGCTGGTCATCGTCGTCCGTTGACACTCTGCAATAAGCAGCTACTCGAATCCTCTCCACGTTTAACGCTTCTCTTTTTCCTCTGCCCCTGCTGTTCGGAGCAGTTCTTGTTGCTTCTAAAATTTCCACTCTACTCATAGGCATCCTCCTTAAAATAATTCATACTAAAAATGGCAGCCACACAAGTGCTGTTTCCTGTGTACGCTGACATTGTATCGTCTTTTTAAATTGTGAACCAATGTATGAAAATGTTACGCTATCTGAGTGTCCATATCTCTTAATACAAGATACTTATCCATCAGTTTATTTCTGACTGCCACATATTCGTTTTCTGTAATCATCCCCATACGGATAATCTTTCTCAATACTGCCATACATTTTGCATATTCCATTTCTCTTGTCATACTCTATCAATCCTCCTCTTTTTCTGCTATCACCTTCTTTCGGTGTGATCTAAAGCGATATTCCAAAAGTGGTCGTGATTGCTTCGGCTTCCATTCGTACTCCAACCGTTGATATCCCTACCAACCTTTAGTTCCTGCCAAATTCGGCAAACCTATGGGCTACTCCTGCTCGAGTTCCTTTCCCATCCTTGCGGAAGTGTCTGTTCTCGCTCTTACTACCTTTTGGTAATCGTTATCGCAAGCCTGTTTGTATAAAGTACAGCTCATTAAATTTTCAAAGTTCCTGTAGAACATCAGTTCGTGATATGTTATAATCTTCCTGTAGCCCTATACACTGTCAAATGGCTTCGAGCGGCTACATCTGATGAACCTATCGTAACAAAATGAAAATCAAAATATCATTGCCGGTGACTTGACCAAGAGTTGCCAAAAAAGTGAGGACTAGAATTGATAAACAGATTGACCTTTGCCAATGTGATTGGAATTTTATTAGAAAACAAGAAGAAAACATTTACCCAGTATTGTATGGTGCATTGTATCTTTTCCAAATGTATGAATGATACTGTAACAAGCGCTGACTTAATTGGAGATGGTATGATTCAGATCAGCCGTTGGTGTAGCGGTGAACGTCCAATCCCGAAAGATGTTTTGGAAAAATATGAAGAGCATAACTATTGGGATGCTATGGAGCAGGATTTTCGAACCAAAATCATCCCGAATCTCATCAATGAATTACAGGCTCGTTCCCAGATGGAATCCTTACTGGATGAAAGTATTGAAATGTAGTTTATTCGCCGGATTTATCAGAAACCCTATTATCCGGACGAGTACCATCCTGCACTAAGGACTTTCTGGGCAGAAAAAAAGAATTGTCCGAAGTGACTGCCGCACTCAAAAACAATCCTCTGCTATTTATAACTGGTATTGCGGGTATTGGAAAAAGTGAATTTGCAAAGTATTTTGCAAAGAAGAATGAAAAGAAGTATACAAATATCATCTATTTGTACTACACAGGAAGTTTAAAGAAATGTATCGCAGAACTGGAATTTGCTTCGGATACTGCCGAAATGACAGAAGTCGAATTATTTGAATCACACTATAAAATACTGCAAACATTATATCCGGACAGTCTGATCATCATTGATAACTTTAATGTACTTCCAAAGGATGATGATTTCTTCCGTGAATTCATGAAAAACAGGTTCCAGATACTTGTAACCACAAGATGTAGGCCAACTGCACTCAACGCTCTGGAAATAAAAGAATTGAATAAAGAAAAAGAACTGTGTGAACTGTTTTATCGCAACTGTCCTTCTTCCAAATCTGAACCGGAACTTGTGGCTGAAATCATTGATTTATTAAATGCCCACACCCTTACAGTATCACTTGCTGCCCTTACTTTAGAGGCAAGCGGCATGGATATGGAAGAATTTCTATATGAATTAAAGACTACCGGTATCCGTACCGATATTTCAGAGGAGGTGGAACTTTATAAAGATGAAGCCTTCTCCTACGGAAAAATGATGGAACATCTGCGCAAGTTACTGCAATTAAGTAGATTATCCACAGAACAGTTGGATATTCTTCGCAATCTCTGTTTACTGCCAACTTCCGGCGTATCTAAGCCAATGTTCAAGCAATGGCTACAGTTAGAATCCTTGAATGATGTAAACCATTTGATTCGCTATGGCTTCATTACGGATGGCACCGAAAACAAAACGATTAGTCTCCATCCACTGATACAGGAGATTGCCTTTGATGAAACATTTCCGACAATAACTGCTTGTTCCAATCTGATGAATAGTCTTCATCTCATATGTCTTGTACACGGATTGGAAATACGAAGACCAGAAATGGTTGTTCAGTCTTTGATAAGTGTCATTGAGAGAATCATTGTAGATATACCAGCAGAATATCTGCTCTTTTTACAGGATACATTTCCATATTTTGAGAAATATCTTGTAACAGATTATCTTCTGCGGTTAGTGGAACGTATCGCTTTTATGATGGAACAGCACCACCTGAACACTCCTCGTGATAGGGCATTGCTGTTGGATTATAAGGCAGAGTTATTCGTCCTTAGAAAAGAATATGCCAATGCTCTGAAAAAGAGGTTAAAAGCAATTCAGATTATTGAAACAGATGATACAATGGATGTGTGTGTCATTACATTGCACTCCAATCTGTATAACAATCTATCCAACACTTATCTCTATCTGAAAAAGACGAAAGAAGCTGCGGAAGCATTGAAAAAGGCTTTTGAAATCCGTAAGAAATACGAACATCTCGGACTGATGGAATCTCACGATACGTTACAGCAGATGGCAAACCTTGCAAATATGCTGATCATTGGGAATGAACTGTCGCAAGCACGAGAACTGCTATCTTTGTATGACGCTCTTATTTCAGAATATGAAAGCAAAGAATGCCTGGACTATGGATTCTGCCAGACCATGTTCGGTATCTTATGCTATCGTGAAGGAAAAGCTACCGAAGCAGAGCGCCATTTACTCTCTGCTGAAATGATTATAGCCGATGTAATGGGGACTGATAATGATTATATGGAGACGGTGTACCGGTACTTATATTCTCTTTACACACGATGGAAAAAGCCAGAGTTGGCACAGAAATACAAAGAAAAATATTTAGATGCAAACAAGAATAAATTGAAAATTGCTCCATAAAATACTATTACCACTTTCATAAAAACCGTTTGACATCTTCGATAGCTTAGGGTATATTATTGTCAGTGGTTGTGCTGTGGATGCTCGAGGGGCCCACAGCCGGAGGGGCTCATGCGTGGGCCCCTTTTTTTATCCACAAAACCAAACGAAAGCGAGGTTATCTGATGGCTCAGAAATTTATGACTTACGAACAACAACTAAATAAACTGCAAGCCGACAAAGGCTTGACCATTCCTGACGCTGACTTCGCACGAAAAACATTGGAAGAAATCAGCTACTATTCTTTGATCGGAGGATATAAAGGATTATTCCTCCATCCAGCATCCAAGAAATATAAATACGGTGTTACCTTCGAAGAAATTGTCGCATTTTATCATTTTGATGAACAGCTCCGCAGCCTTTTCTTAAAATATATTTTACAAGTGGAGCGACACTTAAAATCTATGATTTCCTATCACTTCACAGAAAAATACGGAGAATCTCAGACTGAATACTTAGACCCAAATAATTTTGATTACGCCCATCATTCAAAGCAAGTAAAACGATTGGTAGATTCTTTAAGCAAGACGATTGCAATACCAAGCCATTACCACTACATTGCTCATCACGCAAGAAAATACCATAATGTTCCGTTATGGGTAGCAACCAATGCAATGACAATGGGACAAACCTCTGCATTCTACCAGTATATGCCAAATGATATTCAGGTTAAGGTCAGCAAAGCTTATCCGCAATATACAGAGAAACAGTTACACCAGTTTATTACCGTAATTGCCAAATGTCGAAACGTTTGTGCCCACGGAGAACGCTTATTTGACTTCCGTACTACTGACATGATTCCAGATACATTGTTACATAGCAAACTCGGAATTTCCAGCAAAAAAGGATTGTATCAGGACGGAAAAAAGACCTGTTCGCTGTCGTAATTGCCCTCCGTTATCTAATTTCTGATACAGAATTTAAGACATTCCGCAGAAATCTGACTCTTTTGGTAAAAGACATACTCAAAAAATGCCCTCATCTTACAGAAGACCAGTTACTGAAAGAAATGGGCTTCCCTAAGAATTGGGCAAAAATTACAAGGTATAAAAAATAATTTTAGAGAGATACAAGGGGCTGTTTGGAAACAGCCCTTACACATACTTACTCGGATATGGGATGCTATTGCAGTTTACGGCATCCAGCGGCCGCTATTCTGTTTTAGAACGGCCGTTTTCCGAAGCCAACGGCCGCCCATTTTTTAGTTAGAAGGGGCTGTCGGGAAATAGATAGTTCCAAACAGCCCCTTTTCGGTCTTTCTCGCAACCGTTCCACTCAAAAGTGTAGCCACTACCCGCCGAATGAATAATCTAGAAATTCATTTTCTTCCGGTTCGTTTATCTCCATTTTCGTGGAAGTTTGCTCCGGCTGGGCAGACGCTGCCTGAACAGCCGTCATCGGATATGGGTAAACCATTCCTTTTCCCTGCTGTGTTCCAATCAGCCCTGCCATCAGCATACTCTGCTGCATCTGGTACATTCCGGCAAGTGCCGGAAGATTCGCAAGTACCTTTTGCTCCACCATCTGTACCATTCGTTCTGCAAAGGCATCTTCTTTTTCTCTTGTTTCAAAGTAGGAATCTGCCTTTCTTTTCAAATGCCTTTCATAATAATCGTTGATTGCGATAATAACAAAGGCATTTAAAGACTTGAAATCTTCTTCCACTTCTTTGGAATGAAGATACTCCCAAGCTTTTTTCGCTTCTTCATTTTGCAGGTTGAAGCGGATGTTGTGATTTCTTCTTTCCATCTATCCGCACCTACTTTCTCTGATTCTGATGACGGAGCAGCATATAACAGTAATACTCATATCCTTTCGCATTGGCTCTGATGTCGTGGTTAAAAATGGTTCGCTCCGGATTATATTTTCCAAACTGTTCCACCAGTCTTGCACCACCACCCATAAAATACACTCGCATCAGTTCCTCATTAAACTCGTGGTCACGAAGTTTCTGCATAATGAGTTCCGTATATTCCGTTGCTCCCCGCTTCATCAGCTTGGCATATTTCTCCGGCAAATCTGTCTCACCAGTTCGAAGAAAACTTTCCACCACCTCTGCCATTAAGCAATCTCCGGTATTGTCCTGAATCAGATTGTGGATTTTCTGATAGCACTGAAATACACCTAATTTCTCTGTCCATGATTTACTCTCCATCGGTCTTCCGTTATTGAGATACATCAGATTCATTGTACCATTTCCAATATCCGCAAGAAGTGTGATTCCCTTGAACTCTTTCAGATTCTCTGCGACTGCGGAATAGCATTGTGGCATGACCGTACAGCCTACAAACTCCAAACGATACATCCTGTTCTTATATTTGAACTCCACCATTCGGTTACGCATCAGATATTTGCGAAAATCTTCTTTCTGTGCCTGTACCCATTTTAGCGGAAGTCCTACGGCAAGGTGTATCCTCGCCGTATTTACGGCCTCCTTTATTCCTCTTGCTTCTAATTCTTTAGCAATGGCAGCCAGTGTCAAAATATAATTATCTTCATCTGACTGCTTATCTGCCACAAAACCTTTGTGTCCCTCTCCGATCACATAAAACTTTCCGTCATATTCCAGATAGTCTCTGCTAAGAACTGGTTCGGAATCATACTTCACCAATGCTGTCTTAAAACATCTTCTGGCCGTTTTCATATTTCCATAACCATTGTCTACACCAATGATCATCGCACCATTTACATCATAATCTCTGATTTTTTCTGTCATAACGCACATCCTCTTATTGAAATCTACAAACAATATCTTCTAAAATAAAGTCTTCGGCTATCACTCTTGCCTGTTCTCTTAATCTCCACATCTCCATTGTAGAATCCGGATTCCTTGGTTTATGCTTTTTCAAATAAGCCTGTACCATCGTATCCAATACTTCCATTGCTTCTTCGTTGACCTCTGCTGCCTTTATTCGCAGTTCCCCATCCATATGAAGTTCCAGATATCGCATCGGATATTTTTCTTCCATATAACTCATCCAGATAGTCCCATACTTTCCTACCATCACATTTTTCTCCGGCTTAATTACCAAATTCGGATAGAAAATGCCATCTACTTCCGTATATGTTCCACCCATTTGTTCAAAAATTGATAATTCTTTCTTCATCGTCAATTCCTCCTATCGTTCCATTCCTTTTTTCTTTAATTTCTGCTGTACCGATGGCTTTGTCTGTACCATCTGCTTTTCATGCCATTCCTTTACCAAAGTTTCAATAAGCTCCACCTTTTGTCTCGGTGTAAAATCCTTTGGAAAATAATTCTCAAGGGTATCGGCACGAATCTTAATCTGTTCTCTCTGATTTGGCTTCTCCTGTTCCAAAATGGAATACATCTCATCCATATCAAGCGTTCCCGCCTGACTCATTCGCTTCATTTTGTTTGCCTGTGATAAAGATGGCGTACACTGTTCCAAATCCATCACCGCATGAAGTTCATACTGTTCTTCTTCGGTCAGATAAGAAAGTTCCACTCCAATGGTAAATGCAATCCTTCCGGCATCCACCATATCCAGAATCTTCGGAATCAGATTGGTCAGTCGGATATACCTCGCAATCTGGTTTCTGCTTTCCCCTACTTCCTTTGCCAGTCGTTCATCTGCACGAAGAATATATTTTCCTTCTACAATTTCTTCTTTCTCCAACTTTGTCCCAAGTTGAGACGAAGTCAAATCATTACGCTTCCCTTGAGACTTCATCGCTTCCAATTTCATTTTGTACGCATAGGCTTTTTCACTGGGTTTGATATACTCTCATTGTAAATTACTATCAATCATCGCAATCACAGCATCCGAATCATCCATTTCACGAATCATCACAGGCACTTCTTCAATCCCCGCCCAAGTACAAGCTGCTTTTCTCCTGTGCCCTGCGATAATCTCATAACCATCCCCATAAGGATTGCTTCTTACAATCAGCGGAACTAATACTCCTTTATCTTCGATACTTCGCATCAGTTCAAAGAGCTGAATATCCTGTTCCACCTTAAACGGATGACCTTTAAAGTCATGCAAATCACTGATTTTCACGTTTCCCGTTTGTAAGCCATAGTCGTCTTTCCCAAAAGAACACATTGCTTTTGTCTTCTCCATTTTCTTCCTCCTTTTCATTTTCAGAGATACCATTTGGGTAAACGCCAAATAGTACGTACCTGTTCAAAATCATCTTATGTGAGATAATAGACTCAT
>UMLF01069118.1_pt1 | contig 13555 bp, 10 predicted proteins | sample 1966501 | NCBI WGS metagenome assembly UMLF01 (sample SAMEA4836194, study PRJEB28245) | human gut metagenome | biome: gut microbiome; material: fecal sample | place: Denmark | collected 2008 | reverse complement strand
CCACTGCAGATTTTCTGAGACCACTTTGTCAACAGCTCCACGGTGAGATTTAATTATGTTCCGGCTTGAAAAATAAGTTTTTGCCGCTTTTGTGTCTCATGGTGAGATTCAATTTCAGCCAAAGTCATGCCGCACAGCGGCGGAATAGTAAGGGCCTATCGTCACCGGCGCGTTATATAGCGCCGTGAGCAGATAGGCCCGGATGTTATTGATTTTCGTGGTGGTCTGATTCAGGGATTCGATCACATAGGCGATGTGGGAGCTGTCCAGCTCTAAAAATCGTCGCTTGACTGTTTCCGCAGGCAGAACCTCCTTGCCAATGCGGATGGTGACAGCGGTGCTGGATACCACATCTACGATCAGCTCCAGGAGGCTTTCCACATCGTCGTATGGGTGCTCCCGGAGCAGATGGTCGTAGTCGATATTTTCTTTGATTTGCTCTCTCTGCTCGTATCGCTCCATCTCCAATCTGCCCGCTGCCGCGGTGACAGGCCGCTGGGGGCTGGGGGGATAGGTGGATGGATCAGGATGGTTAAAATCAGGATGATTTAACTTAGTATAATTAGGGTCGGTTTTCTCGACGCCTGCAAGTCGGATTTCTCGATGTGTAGAGGTCGGAAAATCCGATGTCTGCACGCCGGAAAATTCGATGTCTGGAGAGGGTATAAAAGGAGGCTTCTCCGGTTGTGGTGGCTGCGGGGGGACGGAGCCGGTGGTAAAGCGTCTCACATAGAGTTTTGTAGGCTTACCCTGCCCCTGCTTGATGCGGTTGATCAGGCCCACGCCTTTCCGGGTGTCCAGGTCTGCCAGCATTTTCATGGCCTTGTCCCGGCCACAATTCATATCATCGCAGATTTCTTCCACGGTGTAGTAGATATACACGCGCCCATCCTCGTCATACCAGCCGTTCTTGACGGACAAGCTCATACGGTCTAACAGCATACCATACAGCAGTTTGGCGTCCGTGGACAGGTGCTTGAAGCGGGGGTCTGTGATAAGCAGACGAGGGATGCGAAAATAAATAAACTGCTCTGCCTCATCTCCATAAAAATAATCCGATATGCCGGCTTCTGCCATTCTCGGCACCTCCTTTGGGCAAAGAAAAAAGCACGATTGTCTAATCGTGCTCTTTTCTGGATGTTCAATTTTGTCACAAGGGCTTGCTTTTGCGGTGACTGCCTGGTTTTTTCTATTTTTTTGTCTTGGTGGTTATGCGTAATTACCCGATCTGCGCCACACATTCGCTACCCATGCACTGGCCAATGGGGTAGACGCCAAAACCTTGTCCAGCATCCTGGGTCATACAAAGGCCAGCTTCACCGTCGATACCTATACGCATACCACAAGCGATATGCACCAGAAAGCCGCAGAAATTGTAGGCGGCTTTCTCACTGACTATTTAGGAGAGGAGATGGCTCCATGGCAAAACGCAGAAAACGCGGCGACGGCAGTATCCACCTGAGAAAGGACGGGCGCTGGGAGGGCAGATATGTGGTGGGGCGTAATGAAAAAGGATTGCCCATTACCAAAAATATCCTGGCCAAAACTCAGGCAGAGTGTGCAAAAAAGTTGGCCCAACTGCGGGAGCAGCTGGAAACACCTCCACCAGAACAGCCAAAGGCAGGTGTACGGCTGGGGGATTGGCTCAGCCACTGGTACCAGGACTACAAGAAGCCCACCCTGCGCCCCAACACCCAGATGTCCTATGAGCGGCGGATCTACCAACACATCATCCCTGCTCTGGGGCAAATTTCCCTGGACAAGCTGACCACCGGAGACATCCAGCAATTCTACACCCAGGCCAAGCAGGGCGGCAGACTGTTGCGAGCAGAGATATACGGGGAAGGCCTGTCCGACCAGACAGTTCGGGGGATCCACACCACCCTCCATGCGGCATTAAACCAGGCAGTGGAGGAGCAGCTCATTGCCCGCAACCCTGCTGATGGATGTAAATTACCGTCTGCCAAGGCCAGAGAAATGCAGGTGCTGACGCCGGAGGAAATCCAGCGGCTTCTCATTCAGGCCAGAGAGGACGGGTGCTATGAGCTGCTCCTGCTGGAGCTGTCCACGGGCTTGCGCCGGGGCGAAATCTGCGCCCTCCAGTGGGATGACCTTAATTTCAGCACCGGTGCTCTGCGGGTAGAGCGTCAGGTGCATCGAGTGCGAGGGGAACTGGTGGTGTCCCAGCCAAAGACAAAAGCCTCCAACCGCAGTGTTGTCCTCCCCGCCCCGGTTCTAAGTGTACTGGAAACCTACAAAAGTTCCAGTACCTCTCGGTGGATGTTCCCCTCCCCGGTGAAAGAGGACTCCCCCATGGACCCAGCGGCAGTGCGAAAGCGATTGTCTACGGTTCTGGAACGGGCAGAATGTAACCACATCCGCTTCCACGACCTGCGCCATACCTTTGCCACCGCCTCCCTGGAGCACGGCATGGATGTCAAAACCCTCTCCACCATCATCGGCCATGTGTCCAGCACCACCACATTAAACATCTATGCCCATGTCACCGATGAGATGCAGCGCACAGCGGCGGCAAAGATCGACCAGGGAATCGGGAAGAAAGCTCCGAAAACAGAAGCGGAAGCCGCTCCCAGAAAACCCGCCCCCAGCACCTTTCAGCCCCACAAGGGCAAGCGCCGCAAGCCAGGCACCGGCTGTATCAGCCAGATCAACGACCACCTGTGGGAAGGCCGCTACTCCCCTATCTGGCCAGACGGTAAAAAACACGCCCGCAATGTGTACGCCAAAACCAGAGAGGAGTGCGAGGGACTGCTGGCCGATCTAATCCAGCAAATGAATGCGGAGATCACCGGTGAAAAAGAACGGCTGAAACAGGAACAAAAAGTGAGCTGAGACACAGCAAGGCCTCTGGAGCGCAATGCTCCAGAGGCCTTGTATTGCTGTCTGTGGCTGAATGTGTGGTCAACCGCCAACCCGTATGTTTTATCACGACAATAAAGTTCCGTAGATACAACAAAACCGCCCTTTTCTTAACGAAAAGAGCGGTTATTGTGGAGCTGCTATCCGGATTTGAACCGGAGACCTCATCCTTACCAACTGGTTGGGAGCCTTCCAGCCCTTGATTTTCAACGCTTTCCGGTCCTTTTTGCTCCAAAAGGATGAGGTCGGCAGCACTCTTTACTCCGTTGGTTCCGTATAGTCCTTTCCCCATGTGGGTCAGCGTGTGGGTCAAGCTCGCAATGCGGAAGACTCCTCTTAAACCAGACCCCACTGTTTATTTTGATAGTCCAGAACGAGTTTTATCGCGTACTTGACATCCTGCATGACTTTATCGGCATCCTCTTTTGAAATCTCAATTTCCCAGTAACGAGACATATGCGCACCATCTTCATATCCAAGATAATATGTTCCATCTGCTTCTAATATTTTGATGCCACTCTCTTCAAAAATTATCATAATTATACATATAATGAAAACCACCTCCAACCAGGTGGTTTTCATTCGTTCTCCTTCCCTTAAAAATTGTCATCCGCCAAGTATAAAACATACTATGGCATAATCATCTTTCTGTAAATATGGAACTCACTGTGTATTCTCCCACGCGCGGCCGGTCTATAATTGCTTCAGGAATGCCTCCTGCAGTGTATCCTCCCGGAATCCAATATTGATTGGCTCCAATTTCATTCCCGCTAGGAATACGAAGCCCGCTGGGATTAATAATATCTACTCTGACAGGGTGATCGCCCAAGTATCCTGGTTCAAATCCTAACAACTCCTCCAGAATACTAACATCCCCGTTAGCCTTTGCAATTATATCATCTACATAGGTGGAAGGAAATACAAATGTCCCATCCGGCGGTCCTACCTCCCCCGTAGGGGCCTTTGCATAGAATTTTGTTGCGCCACCGCGAAACAAATCTAAATGTTGATCGATATATTCCTGAGAAAGATATGTACTGGGATTCGGCCGCTGGCCTTTTGGTGCTTTAATTATATCATCGATTTGAGAAGGTGTCAGCCCCGCATTTCGAATAAGGTCATCCACATCATCTGTCAATGTACCAGCTGCACGCAGCGCATCGTCGGTGCTTCCAGACAGGATTTCCTTTACGTTGATGGCAGCTTTATACGCAGAATAGACAATTAATACTGTACCAATGATGTCTAGCCAATGCTCCAATGACCAGGGTTCTTCTGGTGCTATTGCACCCGAGAGTGTGTCTAATGTTCCAAATGTAAAAAAGTTTACGATACTATACAGATTCGGATCTTCTACCATCGCATCGAAGTTAGAAACAATGCCACCCCACGCACCACTGACAATTCCAAAGGTCAACCAGTCCAGAAAGCTACTAAAGTTATCCCATTTACGTCCACTACGCTCTGCTTGGGCATTCAGCAGAGCATCAATCAAATTTTCTCCGTCCTTCCAGAGACTCGATAAATAAGACGCAACCGCAGAGGCCAAGTTATATGTTCCATCTTGATCCAAAATGTTTTGGTCGTAATTCAGAACCATGTGCTCTGAAACAATGGGAATTTTTGTAATGCGCTCTGCAGAAATTCCAAATGGAAATGTACTATGGTCAATTAAGTAGATACCACCAGTTGTTCCTCTTCTTTCTGAATAAAAACGCTGAATAAAGGCCTGTTCATCCATTTTATATAACAGTTCTGTCTGGGAGTCCATGACCAGTAGCTCACAGCGACAATTTGGATGCAGTGGAGGAATTGGAACATCCGCAATCGAAAATACATGCCCGTGATAGGCATTACATGTTTCGCAAGTGCCAGCACTCTGTTCGCTCAGGAAAAGGAAACGAGTATACCCCTGCTTCGTAAAATCTTCTAATGTGAGCCAGACCGAAAATTCTTGATCGTACCGATTAAACTTTGCAGATAATGTACGCATTCCTGTTTCAACTTCAAAATATGCTTCAGAGATGGCTGTATCTGTAACCAAATGATCTTCTAGCTCTTGAGTATATTTTGAGATGACCCGGTGAGCAAAACTATGTGGAAATAACTCCATGTCCCGTTCAAACGTGTGACGGAGATAGTATGGAGCTCTGCTATCAACTTTGAATTTTTTGAGATATGTAGCCGTAGCTGTAGTAAGCAATGTCTGCAATTCTTCCTGTTGCGGGGAAATCGTTTTTTCCGTAGTCGTATTCAATCTGCTGGAAAGCTTTTTGTGATAAAGTGAGTAATTCGATACACCGTTTTTATTAGGGAAAGCTGGCCCTGGCAACAGATATGGATTCAAATTATTTGTCATTTGTGGCCTCCTGACATACAAAATATTGGGGCAAAAAAATGTTCTTATATGTAGGAGTAAATAGAAAAAAATTGCACACAGACGTACAACAGTTTAATTACATTGTAAAAAACATAGCAAAAATTAACTCGCTAAGTAAAGAAAAGACACCACCAGCAATTCCCCCACTGTTTGCCCCTGTAGGCCGCTGTGTGGCCTCTTTCCGGGCAAGGCAGTGTAGTTACCTACCCTACAAGGTTTTACGGCGGGTTCCCCCCTTGTTTGCCATTGATATGGAGGCTATCGGGTAACGAAAAAAAGCGGAAGAAACTGTGCCACATCTCCCCACAGTGCGGATAGAAGCCGACAGTCGTGTGGAGACGATTTTACCCACCCTTGGGTGGGGCAAGCAGAGCATTTGGCTTACCGCGAGCGGCTGCCAAACGCCTTTTTGCGGGCAGAAGCCCGCGCCCACTTTCTGCCGCCCGGCAGCAACGCTTCATCCCCGCACCACAAGACCTGCGCCGCAGGAAACAAAATAAGGGTTGTACCCAAGCACCGTAATTGATAACTTTCTCTTAACTCTGCCCGTTTGCCCTGGCTATCCACAAAAATCTTTGGTATGTTGTCTTTCCCGGACAGGGAGCGGCAGCATACCAAATTTTTATGCGGAGGTGAAAAAGTATGGCAACGAGAACCAGAAACCAGGTAATCGCCTTCCGGGTAACCCCAGCCGAGAGAAGGCAGATCAGCGCAAAGATCAAGCGCTCCGGGCTGAGCCAACAGGAGTATCTGCTGGATGCAGCCCTAAATCATCCCATCTATGTGATGGAGGAGCTCAAGCCGATCCTCTCGGAACTGCGTGCCTGGGGCAAAAACCTGAACCAGCTGACTGCCCTGGCCCATCAGGGACGAGTTCAGACTGTCTATCTGCAGGAGCTTACCGCGGCCCTGGGAAGGACCTATGAGGCGGTCAGCACACTGACGGAGAAAGGTCCGGTGATTCATCACGGCGACCTGTAGCTTTATCAAGGAACGCAAGCAGACGGCCGGGAGCATGGGGCGGGTGATCCAGTATGTATCCCAGCCAAAGAAAACCATGGACGAAAAGGGCCACCGCTACCTGACGGGGGTCAACTGCGTGGCAGATGTGGCCATGCAGAGCTTCATGGCCACCAAACACCTCTACGGAAAAGACACAGGCGCCTTCTTCTACCAGTACACCCAGTCCTTCTCCCCAGAAGAATATCTCACTCCCGCCCAGGCCCATGAGATCGGGCTGGAATTGGCGGAGCGATTCTTCCCCGGCTGTGAGGTTCTGGTGGCAACTCATGTGGACCGGGAGCACCTCCACTCCCATCTGGTGGTCAACTCCGTCCATCCGGATACCGGGAAGAAGCTCCATTTCACTCCCAGAACGCTGGAACAGATGCGGAAGGTCAGCGACCAGATCTGCATAGAACACGGCTTGACCACTCTCAAACCATACCGGCAGGAGCACCGGACCCGTGGCCTGAGCGCAGGGGAATACCGGGCCGCTATGCGAGGAGAGAGCTGGAAGTTCCGGCTCATCACCACGGTGGAGGCAGCCATGCGGCGAGCTGGCAGCCGGGAGGAATTCATACAGGAGATGAAGCGACGGGGCTACCAGGTGCGCTGGGAGGAAAATCGAAAGCACATCACCTACACCACACCTACCGGAATGAAGTGCAGAGACGATAAGCTGCACGAGCTAAAATTCAGAAAGGAGAATATGGAGCATGAGTTTGGAATACGAAACCAGGCAGCAAAACAGCGCCTTAGCCACACTCAAACAGCGGGCAGCACCGCCTGCTCTCACGGACCAGAAGCCCAATGTGCTGTACACCATGCCAGTACAGACCGTGGAGCGGCTGGAGGAGGTCCTGCAGCAGACCTTGGCGCTCCAGAAAACGATTCAGACATCCATGGCAGCTTTGGCCACAAAAGAGAGCCTGGAGCCTCTGGCTACGGCGGAACAGCTCCATCAGTGGCTGGAGCAGACACAGGCCCTCAATCAGAAAACCCATCGTGCGATGGGAGAGATTCTCTCCGAAATGAGGGAGGAACACAAACGGGATGGGAGGCAGAGAGACGAGTTTACCAGGGAGCTCTCCGAGATCCGGACAACCTTTCAGAAGGATACTCGGGAGGCGATTGCCTCGCTCCGCAGATGGATCCCCTTCATTATCATGAGTTCAGCGGCGGCGGCAGTGCCGGTGTGCATCCTGATGTGGCAGACGCTGACATAACGGATGAGGTACTTAGGCTGCTCTCCAGGTTGGAGGGAAATAACGATGACTATGTTCTGGATGCTACCACCAGACATAGCCGTGGAGACCGAAAAACACTGGCGAAAGAACAAAGGAAAAAGATTGCCCTGGGGCATAAGGAAGATGACCACGAGCAGGGACAGCAGATGATGTGACGCTGGGGCTCTGCACGCTCAAGTGCGGAGCCCTAAGCGTATTAAAAACTACATCGCTAATCAAAGAATAAGGGCGGAGAAAATAGTACGCCGTTAACAAAGATACCCGCAAAACCTTCTGCCAGGCAATTGTTACTGTTCTGATAACTATGCCCATTCCCTATGGCTATCCATCGGGAAAGCTGGTATTGTGTGTTGCTGCAAAGGAGGCGACGTACGATGAATGACTACATGACTGCTCTCCACCAGCGGTTCTTCCAGGAGCCGGACTTCACAGAGCTGGAGGAAGAAATTGAACAGACCCGCCAGGAGGTGCGAGACTGCCTGGACAAGCTGCAGCGGCGCAAATTGATGCAGCTGGTGGATACACAAAACCTGCTGCGGGAGAAAACCTCTCTGGCCAGCTTCACAGCCGGGTTTAAGCTGGCCTGGGGCATTGCGAAAGAGCTGGAGGCAGACGGTCTGTACTCTTTCGAGTACGAACAAGAACAGCGGGCCTGCAAGGCAGCAGAACAGGAGGTGACGCCTCGTGGCAAAGAAACGGGCTAATGGAGAGGGCAGCATCAGAAAACGGAAGGACGGCCGCTGGGAGGGCCGGTACACCGCCGGGTATGATACCAAGACCGGCAAGCGGATCATCAAGAATGTGCTGGGCAAGACACAAGCAGAGGTCAAGGAAAAACTGAAAAAGGCTCTGGAGGAGTGCCAGGGACTGGATGTGAGCCGCACCGAAGAATACACTGTGGCCACCTGGCTTCGCACTTGGTATGAGCTCTATGCCAAACCAAATGTGCGTACCGCCACAGCCAATCGGTATGAACTCATCATCGAGCGCTACACCATTCCCAGGATCGGAACCATCAAACTAAAGAAGCTGACCACACGGCACCTGCAAAAGCTCTACAAGGAGTTATTGGAGGACGGCAGAATACATGTTGGAAAGGGAGAAACAAAGGGACTGAGTACCACTACCGTCCGCAGCGTCCACCTGATGCTCCATGCGGCTCTGGAACGGGCGGTGAAGGAACGGCTTATCCCCTGGAATCCCACTGAAGATTGCATCGCTCCAAAGCCTCGCAAGATCGAGATGCAGATTCTTCCCTCTGAAAACATGCATGCCTATCTGGAGGCAGCCAAGGCCCGAGACCTGCTCCCCATGTTCTATCTGGAATTGGTCAGCGGCCTTCGGAAAGGGGAGCTGGTCGCCCTGCGGTGGGATGATGTGGACATCCAGAACAAAACCATCTCGGTCAGCAAACAGTATGTCCGCAACCCGGACGGCTCCCTGGAGCTCACCCGGCCCAAGACGGAGAACTCCGTCCGCCTGGTGTCCATCCCGCAGACAGCGGTGGACTTGCTGATTCAGGAACACAACAAGCATCCGGACAGCCCTTACCTGTTCCCCTCCCCGATCACCATGGAAATGTACCATCCGGATTCCGTAGTCAACCTCCATAAGAAGATCCTAAAGGACGCAGGACTGCCCCACATCCGCTTCCACGATCTGCGGCACCGGTATGTCAAGCACACGACAAAAATATAATTCCGAAAAGTAGAAAACCCAAAAAATTGACCTGATAATCTGGTTTTTCTGCTTTTGTAATTAACATAGAGCAAATCATAAATGGCTAGATACCTTAAATTTGCTATTTCTATTCAAAGCTCTTGATAATCCCACAAGGCTGTAGAAAATCTAGATAGTGTAGTTTTTGTTTTGGGAATCGAAACCACCAAAAGTTTTCGAGGACGCGTCATTGCGACATATGCTATGCGAATAAGCTCTGTGTTCAGATTTCCACTATTAAGCACTGTAGGAGTTAATGTATTTGCACCTCTCGTACTATCAACAATTAATAAAGTTGCGTCAAAAGTCTCGCCTTTTACGCCATGTACAGAAGAAAATGTATAATTGGTTTCTGCTCGTTTTTCAAAGTACTCTATTATCCTATGCTTTTTAAAATCTGGTTGTTTTTTATCCCTTGACTGTATCTTGATTATATCTTGGGCGCATTTGCCATCATATGGTTTTATTGTGCCGGAATCTATTTGGTTGGAAATGCTCATGGTCATTTGGTCTTTCCAATCCACTAGAGTAAGATTGGGATGTGGTAATGCTTTTAGCAGACTGATGATTTTGTTTTTCCAAAGAGTTGGTGAAAATCTTTCTTCAGATGTAGCAGTAATTTCATTATGGGATAGTCCAATGGGGTTACCAATTTCAATTTCATAGAGTACTTTTTCGCAAATCCGATATGCCTCTTTTCGATCTGAGCAATGCCATAAGTATGAGGCTTTGGCTAGCAATTCCGTTTCAGGCGTTTTCCACGCATCAGAAATAATGTCAGAATGAATTTTCCCTCGCGTTAAGATCGCAACATTTTGTGGAGAAATGGCAATGTTGTTTTTAGAGCATAATTTTAAAAACGTCTCTATAATATCGCCTTTGCTTTTTCCTTTAGAAACTTGTAGAAGCACTGGTTTACTAGCAAAAGCTGCATTTTCTCCTTTGGCAAGAGCTGGTGATTTTCCAGGTTCACAAAGGATACTCGAAAACGGTTGAACTGCATTGCAAATTAATTGTGAGCTGCGGAAATTGTATGTTAAATACATACAATTCCAATGTGCATCGCTCATTTTCTTGAGAAAGTATTCAGGAGTAGCATCCCGCCATTCATACAATGATTGATCTGGATCTCCTACCAGTATCATTGTCTGAACGCCAGCCCGTGCAAGACACTCTAATATCTCCATTTGTTCACAGGATGTATCTTGTGCTTCGTCAACAATAATGACCGGAAATCGATAGGCAATCTCTTTGGCAATTTGCGGATACTTCTTCATTAACAGCAAAGAAAGTGCTGGAACCTCGCGTTGGAACACCATACCACGTTTTATCAAACTTTTTTTGTAGAGGACGCACGGTTTGGGAGAAACATCACAATCAATGGTTTTTCCTTCTTTTAAGAGCTTTGTCGTCGACCAGTGAAACCATTCTGGATGTTGTGTACACATTTGTTTATGACAAACTGCATATTTCGATTGAAATGTAAGTTTGCTGAAATTTTCATGCACGATTATTGGACGCGTACGATTCTCTTTTTGCATTAGATAGCCAAACCTAAGAAGAATAAAATTGTTTATGAAGCTATCCAGCGTACCAACAAAATGGGGATACCCGATGTCACTATACGCATAAGTTGTATCTGATACTTGATTTCGTATTTCGTCACTAGCTACATTTGTAAACGAAAGTGCTGCAACTCCCCGGTGTGGAAAGCGCCAATCTTCTAAGTATTTAATTATTTTTTTTGCAACGATAAAAGTTTTGCCACTTCCAGGGACTGCACATAGCACAATGCGCCCCTCGGCAGCCAAAAAATCTTGTTGCTCCACGGTTAGTCCCATAGGCGTTATACTTCCTCCGTTACAGAATATACCGCTTTTTTAATGTAATCTGGAACAATAAACGGTTTAGTGATGGCGCAAATATCAGAGCTTTCAGGACGTGGCCAGAGCATAGTGGTTAATTCTCTTTTTAACCGGCGAGCAAGGTTTTGTGCTATTTCGCCTTTATATTTAGAGCGATCTCGAATATACAACCACAGGCAAGCAGCCTTTTCTTCATCAGTATGGAGCGTCGCAAGAACAGAGGCTAGTCTCTTACCAGCTACAGGCTGAGCCTGAATAATTGCCTTAAGAAGATAAGGAATATTTTCCGGATAAGCAGCAAGTTCGTACTCGAAAGTCTTTCGGGCTCCAAAAATATTTATGTGCGCTTTTTGACATAAGGCATCAATACTTTGAAAACGTTCAGAGGGTGTAGTTGCTTTGAGTTTCAAAACAATGGAATCAATATCGTCTGTATCATAATCAATGTCTTTTACAATATAGGTTTCTTTATCTTCTTTGTTAGTACACCTATCATCATCGGTGATAATGGTTGCCTTAATAGTTACTTGGTGAGTATCATTTGCATAGCATAACAGATTTGCAAAGGGTTTAAAAGAAACACCATCTACATTGATTACCTCGACGGCGTATTTATCTAGGGGACGATTTAAATATTCTGCAAAGATCGGGAGTAATAGCGCCTCGCTAATCCCCTCTACAAACAAAATTCCTTTTGCAAAAAGCATTTGAGATTTTGTAACATCAAGATATCGTTCAAGATTATCTCTATCATCTTCATCAATATTACTTTGTGACAGAGAAAGACAATTTACTCGATGTTTTTGCTCATAAAGAAGTACAAGTTTATCTATCCCAATACGCGAAACCAATGTAGGAGAATGCGATGTATATATTACCTGAAAACTTTCACGGTTTGAGTTTTTATCAAAAAAGCCATGTACTAATTCCTGTAATTGTGGGTGCAGATGGGCTTCTGGTTCTTCAACCAATAAAAGGTTGAATAATGCAGTGTCTGCATTTGTTTTCATGTCTCCTAATACAGTGGACATAAACAAGATATTATTATAGCCTAAGCCGTTTTGAAAAAGCTCAAAAGAATTTAATGATAATGTATCTAATAGCATTACAACAGCAGCTGGGAGATCCTTTTTCAGTTGTCTTAGTGCCAAGATGTCAAGATATACTCCCATCTCGTCTTCTGAAGTGTTTTTCGTCCACTCTTCTTCAGAATATGAATCCTTGAGCAGCTGAAATTCCGAATGATTCTTTCGCAAGTACACCCAACGGGGCTTGATCCATGCCCTTAAGGCTCCTGCAATGGCCTCAAAGCGAGGCTCTACTAAGCCAAGTTCTATACTTTGTTTTAAAACATCCTGTTCAATCGTTGAGAGGTTATCGTTGACAATGTGCCCCACTCGAATTAAAGAATCCTTCTTTAAAATTTCACTGTTTGCCATGCGCAAAACATTTATGATTTCTTCCTTCGCTTCGTCTGTATTTGTGGCAGTACTAAATAGCGAAGCCAACTTACTTGACCGTGAGGGACGCATCTCAGTTTCGGCATCTCTTAATGCGCCAAGAAACACTAACTGAATTGCTTCAAAAATATCAGCAGAAACGGGATTCCCTTCAATAGGTCCTCCCCAAATATTATAGCGAATTTTTTCCTTTCCCTCAGGAGTTTTTATTGTATAATACCGAATATGAAATTCTCCCTTGGATGGATTCTCAGGATCCCAAATCTCAAAAAAATCCGGTGATATTTCATCAAAATAAACACTAATAAACGCTTCATCACAACGAACGCCATCATTACGGACATGAAAGTCCGATAAATTGAAGTAAATGTCTTTTTTATATGGTACTGTGGAAAACGCAATTCGCATTGCGTCAATTATCGCTGTTTTACCACAATTATTTTCGCTAATAATAGCATTAACGCCCTTCTTAAAAAAAGCTGTTATGCCTATTTCGTCAAATATTCTAAAATTTCTAATTGTTATCTTAGATATGTACATTGCTTCACCCCCTTTACATATTGTACCACTTATTACTTAGCTATAAAAGCACCGAAAAGCAGAAAACCCAAGCTACCAAGATAGATTTGATAGTCTGAATCATCCGTTTTTATATCTTCGATTATTCAAAGAGGCAATGGATATTGTAAACAATATCCATTGCTTTTAGTAGGGAATTCATACACTTTTTCAATCACAAGATCAGTCCACTCGGAGGTTAGAACATGCGATTTACAATATCTGCCTCCATACTCAGGTCGATTTCCCCATCGCTCACTGAGCAGAGGCGGACGCCATATTTATGAAGGTAGTACCAGTACCGTATGGCGTCCCCAATCTTCCGGCACAGCCGGTCCAAGCTGAACACAAGCACCACATCAACCGTATGCCGCTCAACAGCCTGATTCATTTTCTGTACCCCAGGCCGGTCCATCGTTGTACCCGGCTGACAGTCCTCGGAAC
>UMLF01065711.1_pt1 | contig 13616 bp, 9 predicted proteins | sample 1966501 | NCBI WGS metagenome assembly UMLF01 (sample SAMEA4836194, study PRJEB28245) | human gut metagenome | biome: gut microbiome; material: fecal sample | place: Denmark | collected 2008 | reverse complement strand
TGACGATGGCCATGCCGCTCATCAGCTGGCTTGCCATATCGCCGCTGAACACCAGCTGCAGCATGGCCAGCACGGTGGTCAGGGTGGTCATGAGGATGGGGCGCATACGGGTCTTGCCGGTAGCCACCAGCGCAGCGCGGCGCTCCATGCCGCCAATGCGCAGCTGGTTTGCATAGTCCACGAACACGATGCCGTTGTTGACAACAGTGCCCATCAGCACGATGAAGCCCATCAGGGAAATCATGGTGAGCTGCTGGCCGGTGACCAGCAGACCCAGCAGGCCGCCGGTAAAGGCCAGCGGCACCGTGAACAGCACGATGAAGGGGGACAGCAGGCTCTGGAACTGTGCCACCATGACCAGATATACAAAGGGCAGGGCCAGAGCCATCCACTGCACCATTTCGTTCACCATGTAGTCGGTGCCCTCGGTCTCGCCGCCCAGCGTGGTGCTGCAGCCCTCCGGCATCTCACCGCTGGCTGCGTACTCATCCAGCTTCTTCTGCAGCACGCGGGACTGCACCATGGTGTTGTAGCCCTTCAGCGTATCTGCCGTCACAGTGACAAACTCGGTCTGGTTCTCGCTGGTAATGGCATCCGGTGCGGTGCCGGTGGTCCAGCTGGCGATATCGTTCAGGGTGCAGGTACCATTGGTCACTGTGCCGTCTGCCGACATTTCGGTGGTCTCAAAGGTAAGCTCCATCATGTTTTCCTTGGTGACAGGGTCCAGATTGTCCGTGATCTGGACATCCATGGTGGTGCCGTTCACCGTGACGGGGGTCTGGGCCGTGGCGGTGGTGGTGAGCTTTGCCGCGATCTGCTGGTACACCTGCGCAACGGTCAGTCCGTAGGCGCGCACCTTGTCGCGGTCCACCTTCAGGATGATGGTGGCATCGCCGCTGCCAAGGCCGTTGTCCGCATTGGCAAAGCCCTCGGTATCGTTGACGATCTCCATTACCTTCTCGGAAACGGTGGTCAGCGTTTCCGGATCCTTGCCGTAGACCTTGACCGACAGGCCGGTGGCCAGCTGGCTGGTCAGATCATCGGTCATGCCGTACAGCTTGACCTCAGCGGTGCAATTCTCGATCTGGGACACTGCATCCTCCATGGCCTGCCGGGTCTTTTCCACCTCACGGGAGGAAAGGCTCTTGCTCATCATAACGTTGATCTTGTATCTGCCGTAGGCATTGGCGGAGTTCAGGATATCGGTAATGGCGGTGGGCAGGCCCAGCTGGCTGATATCCAGACCGGCCATGCTGGTGTCGAGGGTGATGCCCACCTCTTCCACGTTTTCTACATTCAGGGCCGCCTCTGCCACCTGACCCGCAATGGCATAGGATTCCTCCTTGGTCAGGCCGTCGGCGGTGGACAGGGTGATCTGCGCCTCGTTGCTGGTGATGCTGGGCAGCAGCTCCACGCCCATGTTCAGCACCTGCCAGCCACTGAACACCAGCAGTACCACCGCCGCGATCAGGGGCAGGGCACGGTGCTGCAGGCACCATTCCAGACTATGGGCATACTTTTCCTGCACCTTTTCAAACCAGGCAAGGCGCTTGGGTTCAGCTTTTTTCAGCACAGTAGAGGATGCCGCCGGGACCACCGTGAGCGCCACGATGAGGGAGGCCATCAGGCAGTAACCGATGCACAGGGACATGGGCATCATCAGACTGCGCACAATGCTGGCCGAGAACACCACCGGCAGGAACACGCACACCGAGGTAAGGGTGGAGGCCACCACCGACATGCCCACCTGTTTTGTGCCCTGCACGGCAGCGCGGGCCGCAGGCACGCCGCGGCTGCGCAGACGGTAGACGTTCTCAATGACGACCACCGAGTTATCCACCAGCATACCAATGCCGAGGGAAAGGCCGGCCAGGGTCATCACGTTCAGGTCCAGCCCGGTAAAGTACATGAGCACCACCGCGAACAGAACGGACAGCGGGATGCTGATGCCGACCACGAGGGTGGGCTTGATATCCTTCAGGAAGATGGCCAGCACGATGATGGCCAGTGCAGCGCCCACCACCATGCTGGTGAGGATGCTCTGGATGACGATGGTGATGTAGTTGCCCTGATTGGACAGCACCACCATGTGCAGGCCGTCGTATTGTTTTTCCAGCTCTTTAAATGCGGTCAGGCAGTTGTCGGAGACCTCGCCTGCACTGGAAGTCGCATTCTTATAGATTTTGAGGATGGATGCCTTTTCGCCGTTCAGGCGGGTGTAGCTGTCGGCGGAGTTATCAATGACCTCCACATCCGCCACATCAGAAAGGCGCACGTCGCCGTAGCCCTCCACATGCAGCAGCAGGGCACCGCTGATATCCTTCACACTGTCGTACTCTTCGCCGACTTTCAGCAGCCAGGACTCGCCGTCCTTATCCTGCACGTAACCGGCCGGCATGGAGAAGTTCTGGGCATAGATGAGCTGCGCCAGCGTTTCAATGTCCAGCTGCTTTGTCACATCGGCCTGTGCCAGAGCGTTGGTCTTGGCCGTCTCGTACTCTGCCTTGGCAGCCTCCAGCTGCTTTTCGTACTCGTTCAGCATTTCACGCGCTTCGGTGAACTGCATATAGGCGTTGAGCTGCTGCTGGGAGAAGCTGCCCAGTGCGCCGGAGAACTCGGTCATCAGCTGGGGCACATTGTCCATGGCCTTGATGGTGCTTTCCAGCGTGTTATAGACCACATTCAGGCTTTCCTGCAGCTGCATCTCATTGGCAAGATCCTCTGCGGTGCTGCCTTCGGAGCCGGTCTCGGTGTTCACGCGCTCCTGCAGCTTCTGCAGGGCGGTAGTGAGCTTATCGGTAATGGTGCGCAGCTCAGCCACAATATCGATCAGAGAGTCGATATCCCGCATACCGGTCTCGTTGAACTTGTCCATGACCTTCTGCAGACCGTCGCGCACCTCGATCAGGGCCTGCTGGATCTCAGGCTCCTTGACCACGGCGATCAGGCTGTTCACACTTTCCAGAAGAGCCTGCGCCTGCGCACGCACCGTTTCCACTGCGGCGCCCACCTCGGTGCTCATCTGGCTCATGACCGAGTTGGACACCGTACTGCCAAAGTTTTTCAGCTGCTTTTCGTATTCCCTGCGTCCGGCGGTGATCTGTGCCTCGGCGCTTTCCAGCTGGGAGCGGGCTTCAGCCAGCTGGGTATCGATCAGTTCCAGCAGCTTTGCGTTGATCTCGTCGATCTTATCCTGATTGAGCTGCACCTGCACCAGCTTTTCCACCAGACCGCTGGACGAAACGCTGGACACACCGCCCTTGCGCTGCACTTCCGGCACAAGGGTGTTCTGGATAAACTCAGAAAGCTCGTACTGGTCGGCACCTTCGCGGCTGACAGCCACCGTCATGAAAGCGTTCATGTTCAGGCTGTACTCAATGATGGAGGGGGTCAGGCAGGTGCTGGGCAGGTCGCTTTTGGCCTGATCCAGCTTGTTGGACACCTTGACCAGCGCGCTGTTCATATCCGTATCCTCGGTAAACTCCATCAGCAGCAGGCTGTAGTTTTCTGCCGATGTTGCGGTGATCTTGGACACGCCCGGCACTGTGAGCGAGTTCTGCAGCACATCCGAGACCTCGCTCTCCACGCGCTCCGGGCTTGCACCGGGATACACGGTGACCACCATCAGATACGGTGTGTTCACGTTGGGCAGCAGGTTCGTATCCATCTTTGTGACCGCCACAAAGCCCAGGATCAGGATCATGACCACTGCAACCAGCACCGTAAACGGCTTTTTGACACTGAATTTTTCCATTTTCTCCTACCGTTTCTCTGCCTTGCCGCAAAGCAGGACAGCTGCTTTCCCTGCGGGAAAGGCTACACTTCAACATTTTTATTATACACGCAAGCCCCCGCCTTGCAAGAGCGGGGTGGGATTCTTTTGCGATTCTTTGGATACTTTCGCAAGATTTTAACATTTGCCGTTCCGTTTTTCCATTTTCCGGCTGCGGGTGCGACCAAATTCGGTCAGTCTTCCTTTATGGATACGCAGCAGGGCAGATTGTTGCACCTTTTTAAAATTTTTCTGCCAAAGCGCCAGAGCCGCTTTTTGTTTTTTGCGTGGAAATGTGCATTTGAATATGTTATACTAGAGTACAGAATGGATCAGCAGGCTCTTTTTCGGGCCTTATCCTATAGATTCGACCGATAAAAACGAGGAACACTATGAAAAAAGTCATCTCCGTCCGTTTCAAAGAGAACGGCAAAAGCTATTATTTTGATCCCGCCGGGGCCGACATCAAAACCGGCGAATATGTGATCGTGGAGACCGCCCGCGGCGTTGAGTGCGGCGAGGTGGTGCAGGGCGTGAGGGAGATCGCCGATGCGGCAGTGCCCAAGGCCCTCAAGCCCATTACCCGCATGGCCGACAGCGTGGATATCCGCCGGATGCGCCAGAACCGTGAGGACGAAAAGCGCGCCTACCGCACCTGTCAGGAATGCATTGCCCGCCACGGCCTGGAAATGAAGCTTGTGGAGGCCGAGTATACCCTAGACCGCTCCAAGATCATGTTCTACTTTACCGCCGATGGCCGCGTGGACTTCCGCGAGCTGGTCAAGGATCTGGCCGGTATCTTCCACACCCGCATCGAGCTGCGCCAGATCGGCGTGCGGGACGAGAGCAAGATGATCGGCGGCCTTGGCATCTGCGGCCAGCCCTTCTGCTGCAGCCGCTTTTTAAAGGACTTCCAGCCCGTCTCCATCAAGATGGCAAAAGAGCAGGGCCTTTCGCTGAACCCCACCAAGATCAGCGGTGCCTGCGGCCGGCTGATGTGCTGCCTTGCCTACGAGGAAAGCGCCTACGAGTACCTGAACAGCATCATGCCCATGGTAGGCAGCACCGTGCGCACACCGGACGGTCTTGGCACCGTGCTGGAGGTGAACCCGGTTTCCGGCTACCTGCGGGTGCGCTGCGGCACCGAGAGCCTTTCGCCCCGTTACTATAAGGTGGGCGTGTGCGAATATATCAGCGGCGGCAAGCGTGCGCCCCGCCGCCCGGACCCGGACGACGATTACTCCGGCGTGCGCAACCCGGCCCCGGTGGTGGCTTCCTCCGACGATGGCGAAAAGCGCTGCGCGGGCGGCTGCTGCGCCCGGAAGCGCGCTGCCGAAAAGGAGTGAGGGACGCGCCGGAGGTTCTGAGGGGTTAGTCTGCTAAAACTAACTGTTCTTCGTGATTTTTGCCAAAAAACTCCTGCAAATTTGGCCATAAGTTAGCCTGTGCTTTTGTGCAACCCAACAAAAAACAGACTTTTGTGTTTTTCGGGTCACGGTTAGTCTTGCCTTTTCTCACCTGCTTTGTTAAAATGCAGGCAAGGATATGATTTCCGGAGAGACATGCACAGCCGTGCCATACATGACTCTTCATACATACTTCGGGCACGGAGATAAAAAGGAGAGTTTATTATGGCACACAAGGTTTCTGACGCATGTGTTGGCTGCGGCGCTTGCGAGGGCGCTTGCCCGGTTGGCGCTATCACCGTTGATGGTGTTGCTTCTGTGAACGCAGACGCTTGCATCGACTGCGGCGCTTGCGAGGGTGCTTGCCCCACCGGTGCTATCACTGCTGAATAATTTTAGCAGCTGCACAAAAAACGCATCAAAAGCAGCAGGCCTGTCCAAAGCAGGTCTGCTGCTTTTTTGTTTTGCAGTAATTCGCACAAATTCCCCGAGCAATTCCACGCATTTTTTTGAGAGGGTACGGCACACTTATCTATGGAACATTCTACCGAAGTCTTGTATAATAGAACTATGGTTTATTGCTCGCCGGAGCATCGTTTTGGCTCCGACGCGCTGCTGCTGGCCCGTTTCTGTGAGCCAAAGCGCGCCCAGAAGGCCGCAGACCTGTGCTCCGGCTGCGGCATCGTGGCGCTGGAATGGCACGACCGCGGCCACCGGGGCCCCTGCATGGGGCTGGAGCTGCAGCCCGAGGGCAGCGCTCTGCTTTCCGCTGCGGTGCAGGAGCAGGACATCGGGCACATTGAGCCTGTCTGTGCCGACCTGCGCGCTTTCCGGCAGGGCGAGGGCAGTTTTGACGTGTGTGCGTGCAATCCGCCCTATTTCACGGATGGGCCCCAAAGCCAAAACGCAGCCCACGCCCTTGCCCGGCACGAGAACACCTGCACACTGGACGATGTGTGCCAGTGTGCGTTCCGCCTTTTGAAGGACGGCGGGCGCTTTGCGCTGTGCCACCGGCCGGAACGGCTGGCGGAGGTGCTGGCGGTGCTGCGGGTCAACCGGCTGGAGCCGAAGCGGCTGGCCTTTGTAAAGAACAAGGCGGACGGCGCGCCATGGCTCTTCCTTGTGGAAGCGCAGAAGAACCGCAAGACCGGCCTGCGGGTGGAGCCGGATGTGTTGATCAGCGCCGGTGCGGCGTTATATGGGAGGTAAACTATGGCAGGAACTCTTTATATCGTGGCAACGCCCATCGGCAATCTGGACGATATGCCGCCGCGCGTAGCGGCCACCTTTGGCGCGGCAGACTTTATTGCCGCCGAGGACACCCGTGTGACCATGAAGCTGCTGAACTTTCTGGGTCTGAAAAAGCCCATGGTCAGCTACTATGAGCACGCCCTGCAGAAGGGTGAGGGCATCCTGCGCCGCATTGAAGCAGGCGAGAGCTGTGCCCTGTGCAGTGATGCGGGCATGCCCTGCGTCTCCGACCCGGGCGAGGTGATCGTGCGGGATGCGCTGGCCCGGGGCATCAAGGTAGTGCCAGTACCGGCGGCTTCCGCCTGCGTCACAGCACTGGCCGTGTCCGGGCAGGACACCTCCCGCTGGGTGTTCGAGGGCTTTCTGCCCGTGAACCGCAAGCAGAAAAAAGAGCGGCTGGCTGAGCTTTTGCAGGAAAAGCGCACCACCATCTTTTACGAAGCGCCCCACAAGCTGCGCACCACGCTGGACGATCTGGCCAATGCCTTTGGCGCAGACCGCAGCATCACCCTGTGCCGGGAGCTGACAAAGCTGCACGAGGATATCTGGAAGACTACCCTCGGCGAGGCGGTGGAGCACTACAAGACCAACGAGCCGCGCGGCGAGTATGTGCTGGTGATGGCCGGTGCGCCGGAGACCGCCGACCCGGAGCAGGAGCTGACGCTGGAGCAGGCAGCGCAGCGGGCGCTGGAGCTGATCGGGCAGGGCTTTGGCCCCACCGCCGCAGCCAAGGCGGCGGCACAGGGCACACCTTATTCTAAAAGCGAAGTGTACAAGCAGCTGCTGGTATTGCAACAGGGCCAGCAGGCTGGTGAATGACAGCATCTCAGGTAAATGGTAATAGAGGAGGACCCCTTTTGTGACAAAGCTTCTGGTTTTGAGCGACAGCCACGGCGGACGTGCCGCCATTGAGCGCGTGCTGATGAAAGAGAGCAAAAGCATCGATGCCCTGATCTTTCTGGGCGACGGCCTGCGGGATCTGGAACTGGCTCTGACGCTGTGCCCCAAGCTGCGGGCCTACTCGGTGGCGGGCAACTGCGATTACGGTGCACTGGAACCCACCGACGGCCTTGCCGCCTTTGACGGCGTGGTGATCTTTTACACTCACGGTCATATGTACGGTGTGAAATACGATCTGGATACGCTGGCAGATGCCGCATCTGCCCGGGGTGCCGAGGTGGCGCTGTTCGGTCACACCCACATCCCCCATGCAGAGACCCGCAGCAAGGTGTTTTTGTTCAACCCCGGCTCCTGCGGCCGGTGTTACACCGGGCCGGACACCTACGGCATCCTGACGCTGGACGAAGGCAAAGTGACCGCCTATGAACATAAAGAGGTACCCAAACAATGAGCATCAATGAGGTGCGCTATCTGCCGGAATGCGGCAGCACCAACGCTTACGTGAAGGAACATTTTGAAGAGTTTGGCCCGGTGGGTGCGGTGTATACCGAGAACCAGACCGCAGGCCGGGGCCGCCTTGGCCGCAGCTGGGTGAACGCCGAGGGCAAGGCCCTGTATTATACAGTAGCCATCCGGGAACCGCTGGCCCAGCCTGCCACCCTGCCGCTGCTGGCAAGCCTTGCCGTGCGCACCCAGCTCAAGCTGCGCTACGGCGTGGACTGCCAGATCAAGTGGCCCAACGACCTTTTGCTCAACGGCAAAAAGATCGTGGGCATCCTGTGCGAGGGCGTGAGCTACGGCTACCAGCAGCAGGGCCGGGGCATTTTGTGCGGCATCGGCATCAATCTGGCCCAGCCGCAGAGCTACTTTGATGCCGCCGGTCTGCCCAACGGCACCTCGCTGGCGCTGCAGGGCGCAAAGGTGGATCTTTCCACCGACCCCGCATGGCTGGCCGAGGGCCTGACCGACTTTGGCTTTGACCGCAACATGTATGTGTTTGCCCGCGATGGCTTTGCCCCCTTCCGGGAGGAATACAAAGCCGCCTGCGTCAATCTGGGCCGCCGGGTTACCTTCGACCTGCCGGACGGCGGGCAGGGTGCAGGCGAAGCCGTCGATGTGGACGAAGAGGGCCGTCTGGTGGTGCGCACCGACAGCGGCGAAGTGCACGTTTTTACCGGCGAAGTATCGGTGCACGGCATCTACGGTGCCGTGTAAAAGCACTCTTTATAATATATGAGCGTCCCGGGAATTTTCCTCGGCTGGTTCAGTCGAGGAAAGACCCGGGGCTTTTTTCAGCTTTGTCCAAGGCCCGCCGAAAGCAGGGAAAAGGAAAGCTTTTCCATCCTTCCTCTGGACAGGCGCGCACGCTGTTAAAAGGCATTCTTTTCCGCAAAGCTGTTCTCCATATGCGTACAGTTTTTGGATCATATGGAATTTTTTCGCACGCTTTTGCCCAAATTTCCCGCAAAATGCTTGAATAAACGAATTTTTTGTAAATTTCTTGTGTACATTTCCAGTTGCCAATTCAGTCATACTTTAGTATAATAGAGTATGTGCCAGCGCGTCCTTTTGGATGGGATGCGCGTGTTTAGGAAATCGGAAAACGGACAGCACAAGCGCCCTGCCCCCAAAAGCAAGGCGCTTGTGCTGTCGCAAGGAGTGCAAGCATGAAAGATCAAGAATCCTTCAAGCCGTATATTCCTGCGGAAAAGATCACCGCAGAAATGACGGCGACCTCTGTGATCATGGGCATCATCCTGTCTGTGGTCTTCGGCGCTGCAAATGCCTATCTGGGCCTGCGCGTCGGCATGACTGTTTCTGCCTCCATCCCGGCAGCAGTCATTTCTATGGGCGTGATCCGCGTCCTGCTCAAGAAGAACTCCATTCTGGAGAGCAACATGGTGCAGACCATCGGTTCCGCAGGCGAGAGCCTGGCCGCCGGTGCCATCTTCACCATGCCCGCACTGTTCCTGTGGGCAAAAGAGGGCCTGTGCAACAAGCCCAGCATCCTGGAGATCACCCTGATCGCCCTGTGCGGCGGCATTCTGGGCGTTCTGTTCATGGTGCCCCTGCGCAACGCCCTGATCGTCAAGGAGCACGCCACCCTGCTGTACCCGGAAGGCACCGCCTGTGCAGACGTTCTGCTGGCCGGTGAAGAGGGCGGTGCAAACGCCTCCACCGTGTTCTCCGGCATGGGTCTGGCAGCCATCTTCAAGTTCATCGTCGATGGCCTGAAGATGATCCCCGCCGACATTGCCGTGGCCTTCAGCTCCTTCAAGGGTGCTCTGGGCATGGAAGTGTACCCCGCTCTGCTGGGCGTGGGCTACATCGTCGGCCCCAAGACCGCTTCCTACATGTTCACCGGTTCTCTGGTGGGCTGGATGGTCATTATCCCGCTGATCTGCCTGTTCGGCGCAAACATCTCCCTGTACCCGGCAGCAGCCGGCACCACCATTGCTGATCTGTATGCAGCAGGCGGTGCAGACGCTATCTGGTCCAACTACGTCAAGTATATCGGCGCAGGTGCCATTGCTACCGGCGGTATCATCTCGCTGATCAAGAGCCTGCCTCTGATCGCATCCACCTTCCGTGATGCCATGAAGAGCATGAAGGGCGGCAGTGCTTCCGGCACCTCCCGTACCGAGAAGGACCTGCCCATGCCCTTTATTCTGGGCGGCATCCTGCTCATCATCCTCATCATCTGGCTGGCTCCGGCCATCCCCGTCAGCCCGCTGGGTGCTCTGCTGATCGTCATCTTCGGCTTCTTCTTCTCCACCGTCTCTGCACGTATGGTCGGCATGATCGGCAGTTCCAACAACCCGGTCTCCGGCATGACCATTGCCACCCTGCTGATCGCTACCATGATCCTGAAGGCCACCGGCAACGTTGGCATCGAGGGCATGATCGGCTCCATGGCCATCGCCTCTGTCATCTGCATCTGCGCTGCCATTGCTGCGGATACCTCTCAGGACCTGAAGACCGGCTACCTGCTGGGTGCGACCCCGGTCAAGCAGCAGATCGGTGAGCTGATCGGCGTTATTGCCGCCGGTCTGGCCATCGGTGGTGTGCTGTACCTGCTGGACAGCGCATGGGGCTACGGCGGTGCCGAGGTCCCCGCACCGCAGGCTACCCTGATGAAGATGATCGTCGAGGGCATCATGGGCGGCAACCTGCCCTGGAACCTGGTGTTCACCGGTGTGTTCCTTGCCATTGCTCTGGAGGTCCTGCGCATCCCCGTGATGCCGTTCGCCATCGGCCTGTATCTGCCCATCTACCTGAACACCTCCATCATGATCGGCGGTGTTGTGCGCTGGTTCATGGACAGCCGCAAGAATGTTGACGCGAAGCTCAAGGAAGAGCAGACCACCCGCGGCACCCTGTTCTGTGCCGGTATGATCGCAGGCGAGGGCCTTGTGGGCATCCTGCTGGCTGTGTTTGCCGTGTTCGGCATCAGCACTGCCCTGAGCATTGATCTGGGCAACATTGGCGGCGTGGTCCTGATGATCGTGATGATCGCATGCCTGCTGGCCTTCTCCATGAAGAAAAAGAAGAACTGATGAGTAAGAAAAAGCAGTCCATCAACTATCTGGACCTCATTCCGCAGCGGGCGGAAACCCTGCGCTGGCACACAGACGAAGCCACCGGCCTTATCACCCTTGAGGTGGAGAACACCGGTGTGTTCAACACGATCGCGCAAAAAGTGTTTCATAAACCGCGCACCACACAGGTGCATCTGGACGAGACCGGCAGCTATCTCTGGCCGCTGATCGACGGCCAGAAGACCGTTGCACAGCTTGCTGACTGCATGAAGCAGCAGTTCGGCGAAAAGGCCGAACCCCTGTACCCGCGCATCATCAAGTATTTCCAGATCGTGGAATCTTACCACTTTATCAAGTTCCTCAACCAATAAGCGCAAAAGAAGCGGCGCTCAGAGCCTGTTGCAAGGCACTGAGCGCCGCTTTTCTTATTTTTTTCTGCTCCAACCTGCCGCATCTGTGGCCACGGCATTTTATCTTCTGCGCCTTCTCTTTTTGAGGTTCAGCGAGCCACCGCCCGCGGCAAGAGTGACCGCCGTTAATGCAGCGAGGATGAACAGCAGTGCACACAGCAGAAGCGCTGTGGCTTTGGTGTCGGTGCGGAAATCGGAGACATACTCCTTGTGGGTCACAAGGTCCACCGTGCCCACTTCATCGCCGTCCAGATACACGGTGGCTGTACCCACCACACTGCCGCTTTTAACGGTGGCCGCAATGCTCTCCGGCAGGTCGAAGGAGTAGGTGACGATATCATCCGCGTGGCCGTAGCCGCTCACCGGTGCGGCAGCATACAGCTCCACTGCCGGTTCAGTGCGGCACTTGGTCAGGTCTACGGTGGTCAGCACGGTCTGGGTGTCCACCAGCGGGCGGTCGGCAAAGCTGGCAAAGGCCCAGTCGAACAGATCATCGCACTCGGCAAAGAGGTGGTCCGGCGTATCGCAGCCAAGGATCACCAGCCCGTAGGTGTGGCCGTCCTTTTCCGCAAAGGCCACGATGCAGCGGCCTGCCAGCGTGGTAAAGCCGCCCTTGACCCACCGGACATACTCCCGGTAGTTGGCGCTCTCGCTGTTCATCAGGCTGTTGGAGCTGCTGATGGTGTGCTCAGCCTTGCGGAGGTTCGTGGCCGGCAGCACATAGCTGGCGGTGCCCGCCACCTGTGCAAAGGTCTGGTTTGCCGCGCAGGCGGCGGCGATCTTTGCCAGATCCCGCGCGGTGGACACGTTGCCGTAGTCAAACAGGCCGTGGGCACAGGTAAAGTTCGTGCCGGTGCAGCCCAGCTCCTGGGCACGGGCGTTCATCTGCTTGACGAAATCCAGCACGCTGCCGCCCACATCGTAGGCAATGACGCTGGCGGCGTCGTTGGCGCTGACGATGAGCATGGCGTTCAGCAGGTCGATGCGGCGCACCGTCTCGCCGATGCGCAGGCCCATAGTGGTGCCGTTGGCGTTCTGGATATCCCGGAACTCCTGGGTCAGCGCGGTGGGCACGGTCACTTCACCGTTCAGATCCTTGCCGCTTTCCAGCAGCAGCAGGGCCGTCATGAGCTTGGTCAGGCTGGCAACATACTGCTGCTGGTCAGCATTCTGGTTCAGGATGGTCTTGCCGGTGTCGGCGTTGAACAGGTACACCGCCTCGGTCTCGCTGGCGGTCTGGATGGGCATGGGATATACCGCAAGGCCCGGCAGTGCAGCAGCAGCGGCCAGTGCCAGCGTGAGCACCAGCGCCGTCATGCGGCGGAAGATGGTGTTTTTGAACATGAGCGTGCCCCCTTGTATCTGCTTGCCGACGCACGGCAAAAATTTTTGTTTTGAAACAGCTCCTACTTGCCGGAAAGGCTCTGGCTTGCTATACTACTTTAAAGAATACCATAAACCAGCCAAAAGAGAAAGAGAGAAAGGCGGTTTTTAACAATGTTTCTGTCCTTTTGTGGAAAAGTTCCCCGCAACGAGGGGGCTGCTTTTGTAGCGCCCAACGCCACCGTGCAGGGCGATGTGATCCTGAAAGCCGGTTCCACGGTGTGGTACGGGGCCGTGCTGCGCGGCGACGACGGCACTTTGACCATTGGCGAAAACTCCAACGTGCAGGATAACGCCGTGCTGCACTGCGATGTGGGCGGGGCCGTGACGCTGGGCAGGAACGTCACTGTGGGCCACAGCGCGCTGGTGCACGGGTGCACGGTAGGGGATGGCAGCCTCATCGGAATGCACGCCACCCTGCTCAACCACTGTGTCGTGGGCAAAAACTGCATCATCGGCGCGGGTGCGCTGGTGCCGGAGGGCATGGTGATCCCGGATAACTCGGTGGCTGTGGGCGTGCCCGCAAGGGTCATCAAGCAGGTGAGCCCCGCACAGGTCAAGGCCAACCTGCACAACGCCGCCCACTATGTGGAGCATGGCAAGCTTCACGCCGCCGAGCTTGCCAAGGGCTGACCCTGTGCCGATTTTACAGTTTTTTGCCACATTTTTTCGTCTTTCCGCCAAAAAGCCGACATTTTAATTGACACCTGCGGTCTTGTCTGCTATAGTGAAATTGGCAGTTTATGTCATTCTGGAATACCAGAATTTTTGTACACCGCGCTGTTTGGTTTTTTTCATTGGGGGAATTTTGTAAAAAGTTCATTGTGGGATGTTTTTTCACAAAAATGTAATGACTTTTCACTTAAAATCGGGTATACTATACCTTGCGGGGAGACGGGGCCGCAACCGTCTTTCCGCACATGATTCCTCCTCACACCAAAGCAATACCCCAAAC
>UMLF01005794.1_pt1 | contig 13636 bp, 9 predicted proteins | sample 1966501 | NCBI WGS metagenome assembly UMLF01 (sample SAMEA4836194, study PRJEB28245) | human gut metagenome | biome: gut microbiome; material: fecal sample | place: Denmark | collected 2008 | reverse complement strand
GGCTTTGCCTTAGGCGGAGGCTGTGAATTAGCTATGTGCTGCGACATACGCATCTGCTCAGAAAATGCTGTATTCGGCCAGCCGGAAGTAGGACTTGGCATCATTCCCGGTTTCGGGGGAACCCAGAGACTGCCACGTTTAGTAGGTCTTTCTGCAGCAAAACAGATGCTTTATACAGGGCAAAATATAGATGCAGAGGAGGCTTTGAGGATTGGCCTGGTCAGCATGGTGTGTCCGGCTGAACTGCTTATGGAAAAGGCTTTATATCTGGCGGATAAGATTTGTAAAAATGCTCCTATTGCAGTGAAAAATTGTAAGAAAGCAATAAATCAGGGAATAGAGTGTGAGATAGACCAGGGAGTAGCTGTAGAATCCAGATTATTCGGAAGCTGTTTTGCAAGTCAGGACCAAAAAGAGGGTATGACAGCCTTTTTAGAAAAAAGAAAGACGAAAAATTTCAGGAACAAATAGGAGGGAAAGGGTGTATGAAAGTTGGGGTTATGGGCGCCGGAACTATGGGGACAGGGATTGCCCAGGTGTTTGCCCAGAGCGGAACTCATAAGGTGCTGCTATGTGATTTAAATTTGGAATTAGCCCGGAAAGGGAAAGATAAAATTGCCCGGAATCTGAAGGACAGAGTAGAAAAGGGAAAGATAAAGAGAGAAGAAGCCATGGAAATTCTTTCTGCTATTTCAGTAGGGGTGGCAGAAGACTGTACAGACTGTAATCTCGTTATTGAGGCCGCAGTAGAAAATATGGAAATCAAGCGCAGTACCTTCCAAAAACTGCAGAGTATTTGTCCCGGGGATTGTATCTTTGCCACCAATACCTCTTCCCTATCGGTAACGGAAATTGGCGCCGGAATTAACAGGACGGTTGTAGGCCTGCATTTTTTCAATCCGGCGCCGGTTATGAAGCTAGTGGAAATTATTCCGGCTTTAGATACTCCTTCCCAGACCATAGCAGAGCTTAAAAAAATAGTGGAGACCATAGGAAAGGTTCCGGTTCAAATAGAAGAATCTCCCGGCTTTGCAGTAAACAGAATCTTGATTCCTATGATAAATGAGGCTGTGGGTATCTTAGCAGAAGGGGCTGCGAAAGCGGAGGACATTGATACAGCCATGAAATTAGGGGCCAATCATCCCATGGGACCTTTAGAATTGGGGGATTTGATTGGACTGGATATTGTTTTGGACATTATGGAAGTGCTTCAGAAAGAGACAGGAGATTCCAAATACCGTCCCCATCCCTATCTGAGAAAAATGGTAAGAGGGAAAAAATTAGGGAGGAAGACAGGGGAAGGGTTTTATATCTATGAAAAATAAGAGGATACTCTCTCTGCATGAGGGCGTGTGTTCTTGTGCAGAGAGGTAAGTATGTTTATGCAGAAATTTCCCAAGGATATAGAGGGAGAATTTCTGCATATTTTATATCAATTCTTTAATGAGTAAGTATGCTTATTTTGCACAAAGAAATAAGCTTATCCTTCCTTCTTTTCCTGCAAAAAGAAAAACTGCATAAAACTAAGATTCGAATTCTGGAAAACTTGCCTAAATTTTTGCTGGAAAACTAAAATAAATTGACAATCTTTCCTGTTTTATATATACTTAATTTGAATTAAAAAATAAGTTTATGGCCGTAAGCTTAATTCACTAAGGTTTTTTGGCAAAATCTATGGTAGGTTATTGAAAAATAGGAAAATCATGGGTATACTTATTTCGATATTAAAAATAAATAGGTGGTAAATATGGCTAAAAAATCTTTGAAAGATGTAAAATTAAATAATGTTGCTCAGGTAATGGGGTGTGTCATGGATTGGGAACCGGTTTCCAGAATCGAAATTTCTGAGAGAAGCGGTCTCGCTCCAAGTACAGTGAGCCAGGCAATTTCATTGCTGATGAAAAAAGGAGTGGTTGAGGAAACAAAAGAAGGAGAATCTACAGGGGGAAGAAAACCGATTTTACTGCGGATAAAGCCGGATTATGGGTGCGTGGTCACCCTGGCTGTGAAACGAGACGGTGTAACTGCCAGTGTGTATGATTTATGCGGACAGCTTCTGCAGACAAAGGAACTGGCCAGTAAGATGCTTGCCGGTAACCGGCTTCTGGATGTTCTCTGCAGATATGTAAAGAGTATCCAGAAGGGGGAAGAAGGTATTCCTGCCAGAATCACAGGGGTGGGGCTGCTTTGCCAGGATGATATTCCGGAATATGATTTGATGACAGAGTTTACAACATCTTTGTCCTCAGACGTACTCCGTATGGAGACTGCATTGGCGGCCAGCTGTGATGTCCGGGTGAAAAAGGAGCTTTTAAACCGTTATAGTTTAGACTATTATTTAAGGACTGTGGATACAGAGTATAAGAATTATGCATACATAAATCTGGGAGAGAGGATTACAGCCAGCTTTGTTTTAAATAAGACCTTGGTGAAAAGCGCAGATGATACGGTTTTCGACATAAGCTCGGCTGTGCTTACAGGGAACTATGCGGGAGCAGAAAGCGGGGCTTCCAGAAGCATTATGCTGGCTCAGGAGCTTGCCCTGAAAAAGCTTTCCCCTGAGATATTATCAGAAAAGCTTTCGCAGGTAATTAAAAGTGCGCTGCTGTTTTTCCCTGTCCGTGATGTATTCATCGGAGGGCAGGCGGAACACTTAGATAAGATAGTGGAAATGGTGGCGCAGAGGTTTCCTTTAAACCCGGTTATCAGAAAGCTGGGAGCAGAAAGGAAAGATATTGGAGGGGTGTTTGCACATCAGATTTGGATGGAAAACTATAAATATCTGGTAGAGACCTTTTAAAAAGAAAGGGCATATATGTTTTCCTAAAGTATGAGGCAGACATCGGTATTGGCAAAAAACAATGAGAGGTGGACATATATGATACAAGGTATACTGATTTTACTGTTTATGTTGGTTGTAATGGGACTTATGGTTACCAGAAAAATGCCTACAGTGCTGGCACTTTTTGTCCTGGCAGTGGGAATCTGTGTGATTGGCGGCGTGCCGGTGATTGCCACAGATGCAGAGGGAAATGCCGCAGGCTTTTTACAGACTGTGATACAGGCGGGAGCCCTGAAATTAGGAGATGCCATTATGGTTGCTGTTTTTGCTGGATGGCTGGGCATGGTGATGGAAAAAACCAAAATCAGCGAAACCATGATAAAGAAAGGGGCAGAATTAGGGGGAGATAAGACTCTGATAGTTACCCTGGTACTGTTTGTTGTGGCCTCCCTGCTTTTCACTACGGTCAATGGACTGGGCACGGTAATCATGATAGGTACCATTGTGATTCCTATTTTGGTATCTGTAGGCGCAGACAAGTTTACTGCTACGGCTGTTATGCTGTTTGCCTACTGCGTGGGCAATAATGCAAACCTGTCTAACGTAAATTCCATAGCCGCAGTTATCGGAGCAGATTTTGACGATGTATTTAAAATCTTAGCCATCTGTGCAGTAGCTGCTTTTGTTTCCGGAGTTATTTTCTGTGTAATCAGATACCGGAAAACAGGAAAGAAATATGCTTTTTCCGCTCCGGTGGAAGCGGAGGAAGAAGAATTATACCAATTAAAAGGGGTGACGGGAGCCCTGGCCATGGTAACGCCTCTGATTCCGCTGGTCCTTGTTATTGGATTTAAGTTTCCTTTGATTTCTGCTTTTATGGTTTCAATTATATGGGCCTGTGTATTTACCAGTATCAAGGCAGGATGGAAAAGAACCATGAATATGCTGACCAAAACACTGTTTGACGGATTTTCGGCTACGGCTCCATCGGCTACCCTGATGATTGGAATCTGTATGCTGCTGCTGGCCATTAACCAGCCTTCAGTTACAGAATCTCTGTCTCCTTTGATGCGGGTGATTACACCCAGTTCAACCTTAACCTTTGTGTTATTCTTTGCTGTTTTGGCGCCTCTTTGCCTGTACAGGGGGCCTCTGAACCTGTGGGGATTAGGCGCAGGGATTGCTGCTTTAATGGTAAGCTTAAATGTACTTCCTATTAACGTGATAATGGGCGGCTTCTGTGCGGTCTCTACCATGCAGCTTCTTTGCTGTCCCACCAATACGCATAACGTGTGGGTATGCAGCTATACGGGAGAGGAAGTAACTTCTGTGACAAAAAGGCTTTTACCCTGGATATGGCCTGTTGTGATTTTGGGTATTCTTGTTACAGTGGTTCTTTATATGTAAATCCAGCGGATGACAGAATAGAAAAGGCAGGAAAGTATGATGAAGGTTAGAATAGGTATAGACGTAGGCGGAACTTTTACTGATGCAGCCTTGATTGATAATGATACCTTTGAGCTAATCAGTACGGCAAAGGTTCCCACTACACATAAGGCAAAAACCGGAGTTGCAGAAGGTATTATCCAGGTTTTACAGGATATTATGGAAAAAAATTCTGTAAAGCCGGAGGATGTGGTTTTTATTTCCCACGGCACCACCCAGGCCACCAACGCCCTTTTGGAAGGGGATGTGGTGAAGGTAGGTATCCTTACCATGGGAAAAGGACTGGAAGGCACAAAGTCCAAAAGCGACACCACTATGGGGGATATTCCTCTGACAGAAACAAAAGCTCTTCATTCAGAAAATGCTTTTGTAGAAACAGATACAAAATCTTTTGAAGAAGATATCAAAAAACAGATAGAAGTATTAGCAGAAAAAGAGTGCAAGGCAATTGTAGGAGCAGAGGCTTTTAGTGTAGACCATCCGGAAAATGAAGGAAAAGTGTTGGAATTATGCGGGAAGGCCGGGATAGCGGCCACTGCTACCAATGAAATTTCCAAGCTGTACGGACTGAAGGTCCGGACAAGGACAGCGGTTGTCAATGCCAGCATTATGCCCAAGATGTTAGAGGCCGCAAATATGACAGAGAAGAGTATTAAGAAAGCGGGAATCAAAACTCCTTTGATGGTCATGCGGTGCGACGGAGGTGTTATGACGGTTGACGAGGTGAGGAAAAGGCCTATATTGACCATTCTTTCCGGGCCGGCAGCAGGTGTAGCCGGAGCCTTGATGTATGAGAAGCTTACCAACGGCATCTTTTTGGAGGTAGGGGGAACCAGCACGGATATTTCCTGTGTAAAGGATGGAAAGGTAATGGTGAAATACGCCGAGGTAGGCGGACATAAAACCTACCTTACGTCTCTGGATGTGCGTACGGTGGGAATCGGCGGCGGCAGTATGATAAGACTGGAAAAAGGAAAGCTGTCAGATGTAGGCCCCAGAAGTGTACATATAGCCGGACTGGACTATGAAGTATATACGGAGGACTCCCAGATAGAGGAGCCGGTGCTTACGACAATCCGGCCTATGCCCAATGACCCGGAATATGCATGTGTGAAATGCAAAAACGGCAGGGTGTTTGCCCTGTCTCTGGCGGGAGCTGCCAATGTGGCAGGATATGTAAAAGAAGAGGATTATGCCTACGGAAATAAAACGGCTGCAGTAAAAGCCTGGAAAGCTCTGGCAGATACTATGGGCATGACTCCGGAGGAGGCGGCAAAGGAAGCTCTGCGGCTGTCTGCGGCAAAGAATGCCAAGGTTGTCCAGTCTCTGCTGGAGGATTACGGCATGGATAAAAGAAACACTGTGTTAGTAGGCGGAGGCGGCGGTGCTGCGGCAGTGGTTCCTCATTTGGCGGAAACTATGGAGGTAAAATGCAAGAACGCTAAGAATGGTTCTGTTATATCAACTATAGGTGTGGCCTTGGCTATGATTCGTGATACTGTAGAGAGAACCATTGCCAATCCTACAGAAAAGGATATACTGGCTGTCCGCAGAGAGGCAGAGGAAAGGGCTGTGAAATCGGGAGCTGCTCCGGAAACCGTGGAGGTTTCCGTGGAAGTGGATACCACGAAAAATATGGTCCGGGCCATAGCTATAGGCACCACGGAGCTTCGCTCCAAGGATTTGACGAAACGAAAGCTTACCCAGGAAGAAATCAAAAAGAAAGTAGCAGAAAACTGGGGGGTTTCTGAAGAAATTCTTTATACGGCGGCAGAAAACGGTATGATGTATGCCATGCAGTATAAGCTGGAAAAGAAACGTTTCTTCGGTCTTTCCAGGAAGATAACCAAGCCCACCTCTGTGGTGGATGAAGAAGGGGTTATCCGTCTGCAGAAGCAGGACGGAAAAATCCACAGGTGTACCGGAGACGGATGGGAAAAGGCTCTGAGCAGGGCTGTAGAGGAAATGACAGAGTATAATGACGGGGGCAAAACCCTGCCCAATACCTACATTATTTACGGGAAAAGAATCATTGACCTGTCCGGTATGATTGACGAGGAGCATTTAAAATCTTTGGCAAAGGTAGAGCTGTCTTTGGCCAGACCAGAGGATAAATTATTTATCTTGTGTTCTGCAAGAACAGATTGAGAGATGTAATTGAGGGATGTTTATGAATAGATTTCCGTTTCCTGACAGAGAGAACAGCATGCAGGAGCTGCTTTCTGATTATGTATTTCCAAAAATAGAAAAAGATAAAATACAGGAAATGTTTGATACGGCCTGGTCTATAGGAGAACAAGCGGCAGATGCATTTATCGGCCAATGGGGGCAGGAGAACCGAGTGTCGATGAGAGAGGTTCTGCAGCGCAGCGGGGTGAAAATCATAGAGAAAGATATAGACTATGTGGTAGGAAAGAGAAGGTATTTCTGTGAGTTTTTTTCCGGAACAAATGTTTTGAAAATATATAAAAAATCAGTGGATAAATGGCGGCTGGAAAACGGTTTTTCTTCCTATGAAGAGGGCCTTGAGGTTCTTTTATTTCATGAATACTTCCACTACTTGGAGTGGAACAGTCTGGGAATGACTTCACGAAAGTTTCAGGTTCCGATTTTAAAGATAGGAAAATGGAAAATCGGAAAAACGGGAATCCCCTCCCTCAGCGAAATAGGGGCAAATGCTTTTGCTAATAAATGCTTCCTGCAGTTTATGCAGCCGGGTGTTTAAAGTAAAAAAGGAGAATGGTATGGAGTACAGAAAAAATATAGACAGAATTCTGCGTACCCAGGTTCTGGTAATCGGCGGAGGAGCCGCCGGATTTGGGGCGGCCGTGGCTTCGGCCAGAAACGGTGCGGACACCTTATTGATTGAGAAATCAGAAATGCTGGGCGGAATGGCCACTGCCGGCTTAGTGGGGCCTTTTATGACTTGCTATGACGATGACGGCCAGGAGCAGATTGTAAAAGGAATTTTTGATGAATTGTGCCGGAGAACAGAGGAAAAGCAGGGAGCCATTCATCCCTCTAAGGTGGAGGGAATGACTACTTACAGTTCTTATTACATCAGAAGCCACCGGCATGTGACCCCCTTCCTTTCTGAAATCCTGGAGATTGTCATGGAGGACATGGTAAAAGAGGCAGGGGTAAAGCTTTTATACAATGTTCAGCTCTGCGATGTGATGACAGAAGAAGGCAGGATTACAGGAGTGCTGGTCTCTATGAAGGAAGGGCTTGCCGTAATCCAGGCGGATACATATATTGACTGCACAGGCGATGCTGACGTGGCTTATTATGCAGGAGAAGAATGTGTAATGGGCGATGAAAGGGACAACGTGATGCAGCCGGCTTCTCTTTTCTTTGAAGTGGGAAATATAAACAGAGATAAGTTTGTAGGCGCCTTGGAGGAGAAGAAGAAAGAAGGCAGATTGGGAATTCCGGGGGAAAACTGCTGGTCCTGGTATATTCAGGAGGCCAGGGAAAATGGTGACTGGACCATTGACCGGAAGGAAATCGGAAACTATGAACAGCCTGTGGAAGGCCGTTGGAAAATAAACACAACACGAATGGCTCATATAGACGCCACCAACACAGAAGATATTACCAACGGAATTATGGAGGGAAGAAAACAGGTACAGCAGATTCTGGCTTTTATGAAAAAATATGTGCCGGGCTGTGAAAAGATTCAGCTTCTGCAGGTGGCTTCCACTCTGGGGGTAAGAGAGACAAGACATATTAAGGGACGCTATAAATTGACGGCACAAGATATACTGGAAAGAAAGCATTTTGAAGACGCCATATGTACCTTTGCTTACGCCATTGATATTCATAACTCAGAAGGCGGGGGAGCTACCTTCAAAGAGGTAAATAAGTATTACACCATCCCCTTCCGGTGTCTGGTGCCGGCGGATATTAAAAATCTGCTGGTAGCCGGCCGGTGTATCAGCGGCACCTCTGAAGCGGCAGCCAGCTATCGTGTAATACCTTGCTGCATTGCAACAGGACAGGCAGCAGGCACTGCGGCAGCTATGGCCCTCCAGGAAGGCTGCATGGCGGGAGATGTAAATACAGAAAATTTAGTGCAGAGACTGAAAGAGCAGGATGTGGTGATTAAAGAGTAGGCGTGGTTTAAAAAATTATATTTAAAATATGGGGCTGCAGCATCAAGCATATATTTAGAAGTATTTATACTTTATATGAAACTTTGTCCAGGATAGCTTTGAGACTTTAGGTTTAAAGCTGCATAGACAGACCAATAAAATGTATAAATATTCTTGAATTTTGCTTAATGCTGCAGCCCCGTTTGTTTGCGGCTCTAAATTAGTGTACTAATTGCTGCTGCTGGGGAAAAAGGGTCGTAGTACAGCGGCTACATTGGAAATTGGCATGGTCTGCAGCCATATGTGTCCTGGTCCGGTGATGACAGTATTGAATAATCCTTCGCCGCCAAACAAGGCATTTTTTACTCCAGGAACGCTGCGGATTTCCATCTGGCATGAGGCGCTCATGGCAGCCAGGTATCCGGTGTCAATGACTATTTGCTGGCCGGGAGATAATTCATATTCTACAACGTGGCCGTCAAATTCTGCAAAGGCAGTGCCGAAGCCGGAAAGCTTCTGCAGGATAAAACCTTCGCCGCCAAAGAGGCCGGAAGACAGTTTCTTGTGAAAATGAACAGACAGGTCAACGCCGGCTTCTGAGGCCAGAAAAGCACTTTTCTGGAATATGTATTCATTTCCCGGGCTAATCTGGAAGGCCTTAATAGAGCCGGGGAAGCTGGAAGCAAAAGCAATCATGCCGGGGCCTCCTTTTGCGGTGTAAATGTTCTGGAACATAGAATCCCCGGAGAAAAGTCTGCCGAAGGCTTTTCCTATACCTCCGTTTGTGGTAGTTTCCATAGACATATTGGGAGACATCCATGACATGGAGCCTTTTTCTGTAATCATTTTCTCCTCTGCATCCAATTCACAGATAACGACGGGCAGCGTATCGCCCTGGATAGTGTACTTCATATAAAACCTCCTTTGACTGCGGGAAAATCCCCTTTGTTGTTATAACTTGATTATAACCGAGAAAGGCGGGGGAGAAAAGAGAATTTGAAAGAATTTTGTTATTCTCTTCCCGGTTTATAAGCCCCTATTTTATCAATTCATACCCCAGATAATCCAGAAACAGTTCCGCATACATAGCGTTGGCCCAGGAAAACCATTCTCTGGTGTAGAGGCTGTCGTCATCGCAGAAGAAGCTTTCGTGTATTATGCTTTTTCCGCCGGTGGTTGCGGCTATTTGCTCCAAAGCCTCCAGCTTTTCTTCTTTGGCAGAGGCAATCAGGCCCCGGACAGCCATGGCCAGAGGCCACACATAACCGAACCGTGTGTGGGGACTGCCTATGCCGGCTGCTTTTTTTCCTTTGTAATAGTAAGGATTTCCCTCACTTAATACAAAGCGCTTAGTATTTTCGGCTGTTTCCGGATCTTTACAGTAGGCGAAATATTCCATGGACAGCAGTCCGGGAATACCGGCATCATCCATCAGGTTATACATGCCCCAGCCGTCTGTCTCATAGGCATAAATCAGGCCGAATTCTTTTGTGAGAGCCTTGCCGTAAGTCTCGATACCATCCTCTACAGATTCCTTTAGCTCCAGTGCCCTTTGGGATAAGGCTGGATTATGGAAAATCTCTTTTTCTATCTGAGCCAGGTAACCAAGGGCGACAGCGGCGAACATGTTAGCAGGTATCAGGTATCCGTAGGTGCAGGCGTCGTCGCTGGGGCGGAAGCCGGACCAGATAAGACCTGTGCCGGACCTGCACAGAGAACCCTTTCCCTCCCGGGAAAGAGTCTCTGTGGGATAGGTATTTTTTCTGATAAAGCGATAGGAGGAATTTTCCTCATGGGCCTGTTCTCTCTGGAATACATCTAAGATTATTTCAGCTCCCTTTTGAAATTGAGAGTCGAACTGAGCGGTACATCCTGTGTTTTTCCATAAGAGGTAAGCTAGCTGGATGGGATAACACAGGGAATCCAGCTCGAATTTTCGCTCCCAAAGCCAGGGGTCAGGGTTTAAATCTTCTTTTTCATAGCAGGCGCCGCTGGGAGTCAGGTTAAAGGCATTGGCATAAGGGTCAATGCTGATATAGAAAAACTGTCTTTTGATTACACCGCAGATAAGCTGCCGGATTTCCGGGTGCTCTTTTGCACAGTAGAGGTAAGGGCGCATTTGGGCGGCAGAATCCCTGAGCCACATGGCGGGAATATCTCCGGTGACAAGATATACGCTGCCGTCTTCCAGAGAGGTGGCTGCCGCATCCAGAGTATCTTTGTAACAATTTTCAAATATCTGATAAAGATAGGGCAGATTCTGGCTGCGGTCCTTTACCTGTTCTAAAAAGCTTTCTATGATAGGTGAATATGTTTGGGGCATGTGTTATTTCCTTTCTTTTCAGGATAATTCCTTTAGCTGTTTTCGATAAAATTTCAGCAGATGCTGCATATGGGCTGTGCTTTTGCTGAAGCCTCCCCGGCGGTTCCGGGCCATCCAGAGCTCATAATGGATACGGAGCAATTTGTCAAGCTGTGCGAACAGGCTCTGCAAATCCTCTTTCAATACTTCCTTATCTTCCCGGTGGAAGGTGAGAGAATGATACAGCATGGAGCCGTGGCGTATCATGCGGATGCTGTTTTTCATTTCTTCCAGAATGAGAGGGCCTTCCAGGCAGCCCAGCTTCAGGGAAGAAATGCGTTCCTCTATTTTATCCAGATAAGCCTGAAGTCCTTGGTAATCCAGGCGGATGACAGGTTCCTTGTAGGGAATGTGGTTGGTTTTGGCGATATTGGCGGATAAAGTAAGAAGACGCTGCACCTTATTATCGAATTCTTCCAGGGTATCAAAGGTGTATTTGCTGGACATTACCGCAAAGCTCAGGGTAGTGTTGTACAGCGGAGCGTGTTCATAATGATAATAATTGCCTAAATCATAAGCTGTTTTATAGGCCTGCCGGGTTTCGTCCATGTAGATGAAGCGGTTGCAGAACCAGGCGGCATTGTCCTGGGAAGCCTGACTTCCGCTCCAGGCGTAGAGACCTGCCAGGGCGAAGGCAGGATAACTGGAAGAAATATACTGCCAGTGGCCTAAGTCGCCCCAATCTGTCAGCAGGATGCCTTTGCCCCCGTAACGGCAGGCACAGGAGACAGCGTCCTTTATGTTTTCCAACATGTTGTCAGAACGCCCGGTAAGGGCACCCCAGCTGCTGCTGCCCGGACAGAGGCAGTAATCCAGGCCTGTGCTTTGCATAAGCTTTGCATGGGTTTCGAATCGGGCCTCTCCTTCATATATCCAGTCCAGAAGCATAATATCCTTGGGAAGGGCGGACACGCTGTCCGGATTTTCCAGAACCTGGTCGCCCCACATCATCATTTTCAGCCCCTTTTTGCGGCAGTAATCATTGATTTTCCAGACATAGTCCAGGTACAGACGGGAAGAGCCCTGGCTCTGTGCCTCTTCTTTATTTTTCCCTTTACCCAGCTCAAAAGGTTCGTCCATATTTACATTTACATAGGAGGAGGAGAAGTTTTCCAACAAATCATCCAGCATTTGGGTGACAAAGGCAAGGCTTTCCGGGTCTTTGGGGTCCAGAGTCATAGGCGGCCGCCAGTAAATATTTTCAGAAATAAAGCCGTCCTCACATTCCGCCAGATGATTCAGCTGAGGTGCTGCCAGCCACTGGTCCATATGGCCAAGGACATTCTGGTTTGGAACCAGGTCAATGAAACGGCTTTTGGCATAAGCATCCAGGGCCCGGAATTCCTCCGGTGTCACCGGGGTATCATCTGTGAAAAGATAGGGATAATTGCTGTAAGCATAGCAGTAACCCTCCTGATAAAATTCCACATGGTTAATGCGCATAAGAGCAAATTTATCCAGAAGAGCATACATGGTTTCCATAGAAGGGATTTTGTTTCTTCCAATATCCACCATAATGCCTCTCAGCTCCAAAGCCGGGAAATCAGTAATTTCCGCAAAAGGAAGCCGGGGGAAGCACTGATGGGAAAGCTGCTTCAGGGCTCCTATAGCGTAGAACAGACCGGCTGCGCCGGCAGTGCAGATGCGAATTCCTTCCGAAGACACCGAAAGCTCATAACCTTCACGGTGCATGTCCTGTTCTTCTACGGTAATAAAGATAGAGCCTTCGGAAGCTTCAGGAGCAGAACAGCATAAGAATTCCAGGTCCTTCTCCGGAAAATAGCCAGCTGCTTTACATTCTTCTTGGATAGAAGGAGCCGTCTGCAGATGAAAACTGCCGGCAGGAGGAAGATAGCCTTCCGGGAAAGACTGCTTTACAGGCTGGGGATACAAATGATACATAGAAATACCTCCTTACAATAAGTTTGAAATAGATAATAAATCTAACTAAAAATCATAACTACATCATAGCATAGCATCGGGCTTCCGTCAAAAGGGATTTTCTGGCCGCATCAAGGAAAATTTAGAGAAAAAAGACAAGAAAAAAAGGATTGACCGGGTACAGTAAACAGAATACAATGTAAGGAAATCATACAAAAAGTATGAAGTTATAGGAGGTAGATATGGGGAAAATTATTTTTCTGCCGCTGGATGAGCGGCCTTGTAACTATGTGTATCCTATGTATATAGGGAAAATCAGCGGCATGGATGTGGAAATGGTTCCCAAAAGCCTGATGGGTAATTTCAAAAAAGCGGCAGATGTGGACGGTATTTGGGAATGGACCAGAGAAAAGGCGGAAAACGGAGATATTTTGATAGTATCCATGGACTTATTTCTGTATGGAGGAATTGTGCCTTCCCGGCTTCATCAGCTCTCTTCCCAGATATGCGGGCAGCGGCTGGAACGGCTCAGGAGCCTGAAAAAAGAGAAGCCGGATTTAACAATTTATGCTTTTCAGCTTATTACCAGAGCTCCGGCCAGAGACGGAAGCGGGGAAGAACCGGATTATTATGAGGATTACGGATACAGAATTTACCGGTACGGAGTTCTTCTGGATAAAGAAAGACTGAACATGATAACAGAGGAGGAAGCCAGAGAAAAGGAGCAAATAGAAGGAGAGGTTCCTTTGGAGATAAGGGAGGACTTTTTAAGAAGGCGGGCCATAAACTATGAGAATAACAAACGTACCATTGATTTGGCGGCAGAGGGGATTATTGATTTTCTTATCATTCCCCAGGATGACTGCAGGGCTTATGGCTATGCGCCTTCGGAACGGAGAGGCTTGGCGGCTTATGCTGCGGAAAAATCTATGTTTTCCAAGATTTATTTTTATCCGGGAGCGGATGAGGTGGGCTGTACGCTCTTGGCCAGGGCCATAAACCGGGCAGCAGGGAAGGCTCCCCGGATTTATCCGGATTACTCTTCTCTCAGAGGAAAATATCAAATTCCCT
>UMLF01071278.1_pt1 | contig 13647 bp, 14 predicted proteins | sample 1966501 | NCBI WGS metagenome assembly UMLF01 (sample SAMEA4836194, study PRJEB28245) | human gut metagenome | biome: gut microbiome; material: fecal sample | place: Denmark | collected 2008 | reverse complement strand
CTGGAAGCCGGCCGCGCCTGGCCTGCAGAACTTTTACACGGTGTCGACAAAGTCATCACCGATGATCTGGAACAGACAATGTCTTACGGTACTACCGGTGCTTTTGCCGGCGGACTTCCCAAATTCTACTGTCAGCTTGGAGAATTAGTAGAGGGAAAACCCGGAAGAGAAAATAATACCGAACGCATTCTCGCTTTCAACATTGGATTTGCAGCGGAGGATATTTCTTTAGGACAACTGATCGCAACAAAAGCGGAGAAACTGAATGTTGGCAGACTTCTTCCGCTCATGGAACAAGATTTGTAGATTTCAGAAGAGAGGAGTTCTATTATGGAAAGAACAGAAAGAAAAGTCAACTTAGCAGAAGCCATTATCCTATTGGCTATCTTTGTAATTATCATGATATATGGTGCTTTATGGGGTGGTTTTCCCACCGCAATGAGTGTCGTATACTGCGCAATTGTAGCCGGCATCTATGGATGTGCTGTTTTACACATCTCATGGGAGAAAATGTTTAACAATGCCTTGTCTGTTGTCCAGTCTGCCATGCCTGCCATGTATTTTCTGATGTTGACAGGATTTGTCAGCGCTTCCTGGATTGCCAGTGGTACCATTCCCTACATGATCTATCTTGGACTGGAAATCATTAGTCCGCAGATCTTTTTGTTTACTGCGTTTTTACTTTGTTTTATTGCCTCTATGGCAACCGGATCCAGCTGGGCGATTGTTTCCTCTGTAGGACTTGCGCTTGGCGCAATTGCAACAGGGCTTGGCATTCCTCTTCCCATTGCGGTAGGCGCAATCGTGTCCGGCGCTTTTTGCGGCGATAAGTGGTCCCCTCTGTCCGACACTCCAAATCTGGCAGCTGCAGTAAGTGGACAGAATATTTTGAAAGTGTTTACCAACCTGATTTCCACTTCTGGTTTTGGAAGTATCATTGCCGCGCTTATTTTCCTGGTGCAGGGCTTTCTGCTCCATGCCAGCGGGACATCTTCTCTTAGCGATGTCACTTCCTTAACCCAGCAGTTAAGTGAATTATTTAATTTTAATATTTTTCTCCTGGTTCCTCTTATCTTTGTCATTGTTCTGTGCGTGATGAAACTCCCTCCGCTCCCTGTTGTTGCAGGAGGCGTCGCCATCGGCATGATAGAGGCATTGATTTTCCAGGGCGTCACTTTTTCCGAAATCACAAATATTGTATGGAGTGGCTATGTTTCTGATTCAGGAAATGAAGTTATCGACTCCCTTCTCACACGGGGCGGGTGTACTTCTTTATCCGAATTGCTCCTGCTGCTCTTCATGGCTTTCGTATTCGCTGGCTTCCTAAATGAAATGGGTGTTCTGGACGTAATCGCAGATCGTATTACACGGGTCATCAAAGGCACCGGATCTCTGGTATTATGCTCTCTTCTCACATCTGTTCTGGGCGTTTTCTTAAGCGCAAGTGTATATGTATCTATTATCCTGAATACACAGATGTATGACAAGGCATACCGTAAAGCCGGACTGGATCGGGTGAATCTTTCCAGAACGACATTGGAAGGAACTGCTATGTGGGGCGGTATGATTCCCTACAGTGGGGGCGGCGTACTAGTATTAGCTGCAACTGGCGTGGCAGCATGGACTTATCTCCCATACTGCTATGGTACCTGGATCAGTATGCTCCTAACCGTTATCTGGGCTTTTACCCGCAACAAGAGATTTCTTCCCACTGCAAAATACGATGAAAACCTGGAACCTGTTGAAGAATCTTAATCACGGAAAAAAGATAAGGAGGTGAACATTTTGAAAAAACTTGCCTTAGATTTAGAAATCTGTGAAGTAAAACAATTGCTCTGGGGAACTTCTACCAAATGGGAAAACGGCACCCTCACCATATGTAAAGAAAATCTTCTAGAAGTCTTGAATTGTAAAGAACTGAAAAATATAGACGCTGAAATTACATCCCCCGGAGATTCCACCCGTATCATCCCGGTAAAAGACGTAATAGAGCCGCGCGCAAAAGTAGGAACAAACAACTTTTTCCCCGGAGTTCTGGCTCCTGTATACAATAATTCCAACGATTCCTGGGGGGAAGGAAAAACACGCGTCCTTCGCGGCTGCAGTGTTATAACCACGGGAAAGATTGTCTTCTACCAGGAAGGCATTATCGATATGAGCGGCCCCGGAGCAGATTATTCCATTTACTCCAAATTAAACAACCTGGTCCTGAGCGCTACCCCAGCAGACGGAATTGACCATTCTACTCACGAAAGAGCAATACGTCTAATGGGGCTAAAGGCAGCCCATTATCTTGCCAGTGCAGTCGGCGACCTTTCTCCAGATTATGTGGAGCATTATGAATCCGCAGATCCAAAACCCGGCCTCCCCAAAATAGGTCTTGTCTATTTAATTCTGGCACAAGGGTTATTACATGACAATTATATTTACGGACAAAATCCACAGAAATTTCACCCTATGTTTTTGTCACCCAACGAATTCCTGGATGGCGCGGTAGTCTCTGGAAACTGCGTTACTGCCTGCGACAAAAATACTACTTATGATCATTTGAATCACCCTGTACTGCTGGATTTATACAAAAGAGACGGAAAAGAATTAAACTTTGCCGGCGTAATTGCATCTCCCATCAGTCCAGTACTAGAAGACAAGGAACGTTGTGTGACAGGAATTATTAATCTTGCCAGACATTTGCAACTTGACGGAATGGTCATCATTGAAGAGGGCGGCGGCAATCCTGAAAGCGACGTGATGATGATCTGTGCCAGTGCAGAAAAAGCCGGCATAAAAACAGTGCTCATGATGCATGAAAATTGCGGAGAGGAAGGGCGGGCCCAGGGAATTACCATTTTTACCAAAGAGGCAGACGCTATCGTCAGTGCCGGAAATGTCAGTGAGATCCTCGAACTCCCACCCATGGAAAAAACTATCGGTGATCCGGAAGCCATTCATATGCTCTCCGGATCCCCTGCGAAAACAATTCTTGACAACGGAAATTTTGCCGTATCTGTTACTACTATTATCGATGCAGCAAGCAATATCGGCGTTTCCAAACTGGGCGTAGAAGCCCGCTAAAAGTGAGGTGAACTGGTTATGAAAGTCATTCATTATCTGAATCAATTTTACGGGCAGGCCGGCGGCGAAAGCATGGCCGATATGCCGTTGAAAGTATTAGATTGTCCTGTTGGACCAGGGCTCGCAATAAACCAGGCACTAAATTCATTTAACAGCAAGATCATTTCCACCATTATCTGTGGAGATAATTATTTTTCCGAGCACATGAAAGAAACATCGTTGCAAATAAAGGAAATCTTAAGAGAAAAGCAACCCGACCTGGTAATTGCAGGTCCTGCTTTCAATGCAGGACGGTATGGAATTGCCTGCGGCGAAATCCTGAAAGTTGCTAATGAGCTTCATATTGACGCCATATCAGCAATGAACGAAGAAAATCCCGGTGTCCAATTATACAAAACCTACGGATATATTATTCCATCTGCCCCCACTGCCAGAGGAATGAAAAATGCCGTCACAGGGATCGCAAATCTTGCCGAGAAAATTGCAAAAGGACAAAAAATTGAAGGGCCAGATAAAGAAGGTTACTTCCCACGAGGAATCCGTAAAAACATATTTTATGAAAAAACGGGCGCTGTCCGGGCAATAGATATGTTGTTAGCCAAAATAAACGGGCAACCTTACCAGACAGAACTTCCAACCCCTGTTTTTTCAAAAGTTTCTCCAAGTCCGGCAATCAGAGATATGAAAAACGCAGTAATCGCCCTGGTCACTTCCGGAGGCGTAGTCCCCACCGGGAATCCGGATCACCTGGAGTCTCTTGCCGCCACAAAATACGTCTCCTACTCTGTGGAAGACTTTGGCGGAGAAGATATGTCAAAATGTGATGTCGCTCACGGAGGATATGATCCTACCTATGCAATTTCACACGGGAACCGGGTAATTCCTGTAGATGCTCTGCTGGAACTAAAACGAGAACAAGTAATAAAGGACATGTATCCTAAAATCTACGTCACTGTCGGAAATGGCATGCCTGTTGACCGAGCTACTTCCTTTGGAGATGCCATCGGGCAGGAACTAAAAGGAAAAGTTGATGGCGTCATTTTAACCAGCACCTGAGGTACCGACACACGTTGCGGCGCAACAATGGCAAAACAAATTGACGCTGCCGGCATCCCCACCGTACACATTGCTACCATTACACCCATATCAAAAAACGTCGGAGCCAACCGGATTGTCCATGGGATCTCCATCCCGCATCCAACAGCAACAATCCTTCCTACCGCAGAAGAAGAAAAGAAAGCACGGCTTGATCAAATTAAAGATGCACTGAAGGCTTTAGAAACTGACGTTACCGACTGTACCATATTTGAAACAGCACATGCATAAATTATATGTTTTAACTAACAATGATCGCGTAATATCTGCCCTGGAAAGAGATTCCGACATCCACCTGGTCAGAGAAATTTCTCTTGAAACATTATTAACCAGAGCCATGGACTATATAAACAAAGGATATCATCTTGCTACTGATGCCCTTGCCGGTTACCTTTCCCGCTACAACCCTTATCACACCATATTACTTATCTCTCCGGAAACCGCCGGTACAGACACATTCCTTCGAGATCTTTCTAGCATAGATATCCTGTTGTCACGCTATTGGCTACATAGAGCGGAATATCTTCAAAATGGGGATTCCCCACACAAAAGAGCGGATCACGCAGCTATTGATCAATCCATTGCTTTGAATGCGGTTACAATATTAAAAACGGGACACTCTTAACGTGTCCCGTTTTAATTGCTTTCTTAAGCCCTCTCACTGTAATGGTGGGCCTCCTCCAGCATCATATCTTTCACCTTCATCAGACGGATCTGAGAGCTTCTCTCATTCTCGTCCAGCTTCATGGTGATATACTTAATGGTTTCCTGCGCCTCCGGTATGATCACGTGCTCCAGCGCATTGACACGGCGTCTGGTCTTCTCGATCTCCGCCGCCATCAGCTGGCACGCTTTCTCCGTCTCTGCAAGCTTCAACATATCCGGCAGGATGTCTGCCAGAGATTTCACCGCTCCGTCCAGGTCGCTGGAAGTAAACGCGAAACCGTAAGAATAAATGTCGTTGGCGTCCGCAGTCCTGGTCTTGGTCTCAAAGGCCGGGATGTTGACGCTCATTACGTTTCTCTTACCGACTCCCAGGCTGACTTCCTGTTTGGGCGCCATCAAAGCCGTGTTCAACGTGGCTTCGTCCATTCCGGCTTTGGCGATGACAAAGTTCTTATTTGCAGAGCGGATCCCGGCTTCTACCTTCTTGCGCAGCTCCATATTCTCCCGCGCCATGTCCAGGAACTGACGCATCAGCTCGTCACGTTTATCCTTGAGAAGCTTGTGGCCCCTCCTGGCTGTGGCCAGTTTCCGCTTAGTCCTGGTCAGTTCCATACGGGTAGGAGTGATCTGCGTAGATGCCATATCGCCACCCCCTTATTGTTTACCGTAGTACATGTCTAAGAACTTATCATCGATACGTTTCAGCTCGGATCTTGGCAGGATGGAAAGAAGCTTCCAGCCGATCTCCAGCGTCTCTTCGATGGACCGGTCCGTATTGTATCCCTGGTTTACATACTCCTTCTCGAATGCGTCCGCGAACTGGGCGTAGATCAGGTCGATCTCCGTCAGCGCCGCCTCGCCTAAGATGGTCATCAGTTCCTTTGCATCCTTACCACGGGAATACGCCGCGAACAACTGGTTCATGGTATTGGAGTGATCCGCTCTCGTCTTGCCCTCGCCGATACCTTTGTCCTTCAGACGGGACAGGGACGGCAGTACGTCGATCGGCGGCTGGATTCCTCTCCGGTACAGATCACGGCCCAGGATTACCTGACCCTCTGTAATATATCCGGTAAGGTCCGGGATAGGATGGGTCTTGTCGTCTTCCGGCATGGTCAGGATCGGGATCATGGTGATACTTCCGATCTTGCCTCTCTGACGGCCTGCGCGCTCATACATCTGCGCCAGGTCAGTGTACATGTATCCGGGGTATCCACGACGTCCGGGAACCTCTTTCTTCGCCGCGGAGATCTCACGGAGAGCATCCGCGTAGTTTGTGATATCAGTAAGGATTACCAGTACGTGCATATCCTTCTCAAACGCCAGATACTCTGCCGCCGTCAGCGCCATACGAGGCGTGGAGATACGCTCTACCGCCGGGTCATTTGCCAGGTTGACAAACAATACGGTACGGTCAATGGCTCCTGTTTCCTTAAAGGATTCTACGAAGAAGTTGGACTCTTCAAATGTAATACCCATTGCCGCGAATACAACGGCGAAGTTCTCGTCTTTGCCAAGTACCTTCGCCTGTCTTGCGATCTGCGCCGCCAGCTGATTGTGGGGCAGACCGGAACAGGAGAAGATCGGCAGCTTCTGTCCACGAACCAGCGTGTTCAGTCCGTCGATGGCGGACACACCGGTCTGGATAAACTCGGACGGGTATACACGGGCCGCCGGGTTCATAGGCAGACCGTTGATATCTCGTCTCTCCTCCGGAAGGATCTCCGGCCCATCGTCGATGGGACGGCCCAGTCCGTCGAAGACACGGCCCAGCATGTCGCCGGATACGCCCAGCTCCATACTCCGTCCCAGGAAACGTACTTTACTGTTGCTTAAGTTGATGCCGGCAGCATTTTCGTAGAGCTGTACAACTACATTGTCTCCGTCTACTTCCAGCACCTTGCACCGGCGCTTCTCGCCGTTGGCAAGCTCGATCTCGCCCAGCTCGTCAAAGGCTACGCCCTCAACTCCTTTTACCATCATCAGCGGTCCGGCAACTTCCTGTATGGTTCTATATTCCTTTGGCATTAGAAGTCCTCCTTTCCGAACGCGCCCGCGATTTCCGCGTCAAGTTCATTCATGATCTTCTCAAACTCCGTCTCGATCTGGTCTACCGTGGTGTATTTATAACGGCCGATCCGCTCTCTGACTTCCATTCCAAGAAGCGCCCGCATAGAAGCGCCGCCGCTTAAGGCTTCCTGCGCTTTCTCATAGAAGGCCAGCACCAGCTTCATCATCAGGTACTGCTTGCGAAGCGGTGTGTAGGTATCCACCTCGTGGAAGGAGTTCTGATGCAGGAAGTCCTCACGGATGGATCTGGCAGCCTCCATCTTCAGCCGGTCTGCCGGCGACAGGGCGTCCATACCAACCATCTGCACGATCTCTTCCAGCTCCGCCTCGTCCTGCAGAAGGCTCATCATCTTCTGCCGGTCTTCCATCCAGTCCGGAGCCACTTCCTTGTTGAACCATCCGCTTACATTGTCCAGATACAGAGAGTAGCTGGTCAGCCAGTTGATGGCCGGGAAATGTCTCTTGTACGCCAGGTTGGAATCCAGTCCCCAGAATACCTTTACAATACGAAGGGTTGCCTGGGATACGGGCTCAGATGTATCACCACCCGGAGGAGACACGGCTCCGATTACAGACAGAGAACCTTCTCTTCCGTCTTTGCCAAGGGAGATCACATGTCCGGCTCTCTCATAGAACTCTGCCAGACGGGATCCCAAGTATGCCGGGTAACCTTCCTCACCAGGCATCTCTTCCAGACGTCCGGACATCTCACGAAGGGCCTCTGCCCAACGGGAGGTGGAGTCTGCCATCAGGGCTACCGAGTAACCCATATCGCGGAAATACTCCGCGATAGTGATTCCTGTATAAATAGAAGCCTCACGGGCTGCAAACGGCATATCCGACGTATTGGCGATCAGCACCGTCCGCTCCATCAGAGAACGCCCGGTCTTGGGGTCTTTCAGTTCCGGGAATTCGTTCAGAACGTCGGTCATCTCATTTCCACGCTCGCCGCATCCGATGTATACAACGATGTCGGCCTCCGCCCATTTCGCCAGCTGATGCTGGATTACGGTCTTGCCGCTTCCGAAAGGCCCGGGAACTGCTGCCACACCGCCTTTTGCGATGGGGAAGAAAGTATCAACGACACGCTGTCCGGTTACCAGCGGCACATCCAGGGGCAGCTTTTTTACATAGGGCCGTCCCCGTCTTACCGGCCACTTCTGTACCATGGTCAGCTCTTTGTCCCCGTCTTTGGTCTCGATCACAGCGATCACGTCTTCCACGGTGTGCTCGCCGGAAGCGATCTCTTTCACTTTTCCTTCCACTCCGTAGGGAACCATGATCTTCTGCTGTACAATCTCAGTTTCCTGGACGGTTCCCAGCACGTCGCCGGCTTCCACTTCGTCGCCGACCTTCGCCACCGGAACAAAGTCCCACTTCTTATCCCGCTTCAGGGCGGCTACTTCAACACCCCGCTGCAGGTTATTTCCTGAGATCTCCATAATATCGTCAAGGGGTCGCTGGATCCCGTCGTAAATGCTGGAGATCAAGCCAGGCCCAAGCTCTACCGACATAGGAGCCCCGGTAGATTCTACCGGCTCGCCGGGTCCTAGTCCCGAGGTCTCCTCATATACCTGGATGGACGCCTCGTCCCCGTGCATCTCGATGATCTCTCCGATCAGACGCTGCTTACTTACACGTACAACGTCGGACATGTTCGCGTCCCGCATTCCGGAGGCGATGACCAGCGGTCCCGCTACTTTTTTTATTGTACCTATACTACTCATAATGGACGAATCACCTCTACTTTCCTTTCCTAGTTACTGAACAGGATATCGGAACCAACCGCCTGTTCCACCGATTTCTTCACGCCCTGCACGCCGTCTCCGGTGTTCCCGGACACGCCCGGGATCTGGATGATGGCGGGAAGGATCTGTCCCTGATATCTTGTCATCTCATGCTTTAATTCCGCCGCCAGCGCCTCCGTGATATAGATGATCCCATATCCTTCGGCCGCAAGCTGATGTAATCTTTCTCCGGCTTCCTCCTGGGCTGTCACAGGAAATGTATCCAGACCCAGCGCGGCGAAGCCATAGATACTGTCATAATCGCCCAACACTGCTATCTTATACATACATCTCCCTTACCCTTTCCCGGATCGACTCTTCCGGCAGATCGTTCTGTTTTCCGGAAAGTATGATCCGTACCGTCTTGATCTCATTCTGTCTGGCAATTACATAGGCGATCACAGGACCTATGGTAAATGCCTGATATTTCTGCGGGCTGATGGTCTGAATGATCCGGTTGTCGCACCAACGTTCAAATGCCGACGGAGACTCTGCCAACGCATCCGCTCCTTCCGCGTAAGCTGTGCCCTGCAGATAATCCCGGATGGCGTCCATCCCGGCAAGGGCCGCCTTAGAAAGCTGATCTACATTTACACTCTCACACTCTGCCATGGCCCGTTTCATAAACTCTATTGACTTCGCGGTTTTCTGTGAACGTACGGCAATCTTGATGTCAGCCACGCCGACTGTGGACTCCGCATAATCACGAATAATAACGGCGTCCGACTGTTTTCCGGCCTGGTAGATGGCATCAAGCGCCGCCCGGTCAATGATACAGTCGCATAACTGTCCGTCCCCGGTATGAAGCAGTGCCTCATAGGCTTCCTCTGCCGCATGCTGCATATACGCCGGGAGTTTCCCAAACTCCTTCTCTTCCACGATCCCCCGCATTTCCTCTCCGGGGACCGACACATCATCATAGTAAATGTGCCTGTTCTTCTCCGACGTACATACCTCTTTGATCGCGGCCTTCAGATTGTGGAAAAGCTTGGGATAGGAAAGCACTGCGAAGTTCTCCATATCGATGTGCAGATCCTTCACCACATCCCAGATCTTTTCTTCCTCTTTGTTCAGGATCGCCTCTCCGTTTCCGGAGCTCTCACTGTCTCCCCAGCCTTTTTCCTCCAGGAACTGCAGACATTGTCCATAATCCTGACAGGCGATCAGCTGATCGATGGTACTGTTGGAAAACAGTCCCACCTCCAGGGCACGTATGCGCGCAACCGCGTAGGTATACTGCTCACTCATTTTACTCCTCCCATCTGGTTACGCCTGCGAAAACAACAACCGCTGTACAATATCGGACAGTTCGTCTCTCCTGGCGTCAAACATGGCGTCGATGGTGCAGTTCTCTTCAATGCCGCCATAGACCAGGATAAATCCATTCTTGATATTTTTACTTTCCCCGGACAGCTTCAGGCTTCCGCCTTTCCCTCTGGCGATCTTGTCCGCCTCTGCCTCGAATCCTTCCGGCAGTCTGCCAAGATCCGCCGCGGAGAAACAGATCTCTCCATCCTGTGGCAGCGCATATTTCTCAACCATCTTCAGCAACATGGAGAAATATTCTCCCGCCTCCATGGAATCAATCTTTTCATGCGCCTTTCCCAGCACACCGGCGATCACATCCTGCTTTGCCGCCAGGATCTTCGTCCGCTTCTGCAGATCAATAGCGGATGCCAGCCGCTCGTTATAATTTGCCACATCATTTTCTGATTTACGGGAGATGCCTTCCGCCAGTCTCGCAGCCTCTTCGTTGGCGCCGCGGATCAGCTCCTCCGCCTGCGCTTTTGCCTCAGCGATCTTGCCGTCGGCCGCTGCTTTTGCTTCGTCCAGGATCTGACTTTTCATTTTATCTAATCCAGTCATAAACCCTTGCACTCCTTTTCTTAATCTCTGTTTCTGTCGTTTCCCGCCAAAACTAAATCTGAATTGCTGTTACGGACAGGATAGAGATCAGAAGAGAAAGGATCGCGTAGGTCTCAACCATCGCCGGGAACAGCATGGCTTTACCAAACTGATCCGGTTTCTTCGCGATGATCCCGATGGCTGCCGCGGAACACTGTCCCTGAGATTTTCCGGAGATCAGTCCTACGATGCCTACCGGGAGACATGCCGCCAGGACAAGAAGTCCGGTTTCCGGTGTCAGATCTGCTGCTCCTCCTCCAAGAAGTCCGATCTTGGAAAGGGTGATAAATCCTACCAGAAGTCCGTAGATACCCTGTGTACCAGGCAGAAGCTGCATTACCAGTACCTTGGCAAATTTGCTGGGGTCCTCAGTTACAACTCCGGAAGCTGCCTGTCCGGCGATACCTACACCAAGCGCTGATCCCGCGCCTGCAAGAAATACTGCTGCTGCCGCACCCAGAAGTGCATATACAAGTCCTAAATTCTCCCATATACTCATGATTAACTTTCCTCCTTAATATCTACATATTTTGTATCTGTTTTAAACGGTTCAAACGGCCGTCCGCCGCCTTCGTAGAATTTGCCAAAGAATTCTACAAACTGGAGACGGTTGGTGTGTACGTACGCCCCCAGAAGGTTGATCGCAAGGTTCATCAGATGTCCCACTACAAAGACCAGCGCGAACAGGATCGCTCCGACCACACCGCCTCCGAACATGCTTCCCATCTGATTGACTACGGATGCGATAACTCCGGTCGCAAGGCCCAGGGCCAGAAGACGGGAGTAGGATAACACATCACTGAGCCACCCGGTAATGTTATAGATGTCGTACGCTCCAAGCGCGATCCGAAGCACCGGGTTCTTGCTGGACCGGCCGCTCATCAGGAGAAGTCCCACCGCTCCGATGATGGCCAGCACCTTCGCCAGTGTATTAAGAGCCGGCGGGAATACCACCGTCATCTGCGCGATGGATGCGAAGATATCCGACGGGATCAGCATCAGAATCAGGCCGATCAGGAAAATGTACCACAGGACTACGTCACAGAAGAAATCCAGATACTGTTTATCCTTGATCTGCATATATCCCTTGATCCCAAGGCCCACAAACAAATGCACCAGACCAAACGCCATGGAATAGATCAGAAGCTTCATCGGATTGTTCAAAGGTGCGAACCACAACGGCGGCACCGTCACCTCTACGCCAAAGAAGGTTCTTCCGATCACGTCTACCGCATCGCCAAAATATCCGGAGAATAAGATTCCCCATACGATGGTGGACAATCCGCAGAAGAAAAACAGCTTCAGCGACTTGTGCATGCTGGCGCTCATCCGCGGGTATTTCTTAAGAGCCACAAAACAGGCAATGGCGACAATCGCCCCATACGCCGCGTCCGACAACATCATTCCAAAGAAGAACACATAGAAGAACGACATGATCGTGGTTGGATCGAACTCCCCTTTGTGAGGAAGTCCATATGCCTCCAGAACACCTTCCACACTGGAAGAAAATGCGTTATTCTGAAGCACGGTGGGCGGTTCCTCATCCTCCTTCAGCTCATCCAGGTCGATCACACAGTCATAATGTTCCCCGATAGCTTTCTCGATAGCCGGCGCTGCTTTCCTGGGGACATATCCACTGATCACAAACGTTCTCTGTGATTGCGGGAGCGTTCCCAGCACTTCGTATTTCTTCGCCCGCATCCGGTAATAATCACCTACAACTCTCAGATCCTCCCGGTCCTTCGCACAGGCTTTGATCTCCTCTTCGATCTCTTCGATCTTCTGATCCAGCTGTCCGATCTGACCTTTCAGTTCCTCCGTTTTCCGGGCGGGCACCTCATCTGCCGTCTGGGAAGGTCTTGCGAACCCTGCGGCTCTTAAAACCTCTTCCACTGCGGCGGCATCCTTTTTCAGACATAATACAGCCAGATAGGTGGCATCCTGATCACTGTGGATGATCTGTACATCCACGGCTTCTGTCTCCGGACTGCCCTCCGCGATCTTCTCATAAACCGCGTCAAGCGAAGTCTCTCCCGGCATGGTCCCCAGAAGCATCTCTGTCTTGCCGGTGCCTTTTAAATTCATTGGCACGTCCAGCTTAAGCCAGGGCGCCAACGCTTCAATTTGATTCTCCAGCTTTGTGATCTCGGCTCGATGCTCTGCAATTTCCTTATTGCAGGCTACCAGATGTTCTGCCTCTTCCAGAATTGCGTCTTTTCTGTCCGTGATCTCAGTGAACTGCCCGGAATCTACAAGCTTTTTCCCTTCCAGGCCTGCAAACATAGACTTTTTCTCCGGGGCGTAGATGTCCAGAATATCCAGTGCGTTCTCTGAAAGAGAAGCCATCTTCTCAAAACGCTGTCTGGCGCTTAATGTATCCATCTTCTCGAAGCCTTCTTCGTCTTCCGCGATCTGGTTCATCTCCATAATGCCCATGGACTGTATTTTTTCCAAAATTGCCTTACGATCTTTCTTCAGCGCGCAGATACTAATTCTTTGCATCTGCAAAACTGCCATAGCCTCATCCCTCCTTTTCTTTAATTTTTTTCTTTCCTAAACAAAATCAGATGAGTTTCTCGATCACCGCAGACACGGCGGTGTCCTGACTTTTCTGCGCTTCTTCCTCCAAAGCGGCGATCTGAGCGGCTACACTTTCCATTGCTTTGTGCATCGTCTCTTCGCCTGCGCGCTTTGCCTCATCCAACTGTGCTTCCGCCTTCTTCGTGGCGCTCTCTTTAGCGGTCTCTTTTATCGTCTTCGCCTCGGCGGCAGCGTTCTCAAGGATTTCGGTGCAAGTTTCATCGGCTTTTTTCACCAATTCCCCAGCTTCTTTCTCCGCCTCCCTGATGGTTTTAATGGTTTCTTCTACCATTTGTTCACCACCTCTCTTTTTCTCCTTTTTTAGTCTTGTTCTTAAAATTATAATATAATTTTAACAATAAGTCCATTAATTTATTATTTTTTTGCCTAATAACCGGGATTTCCTACATACAATTCTGCAAGATTTCTTGCAATTTACCATTCCAGACGATGAAGATGTCCCGAGAGTTCC